>TARA_B110000459_G_scaffold184606_1_pt1 | contig 28992 bp, 19 predicted proteins | sample TARA_B110000459 | Tara Oceans TARA_B110000459 (sample SAMEA4398296) | marine metagenome | biome: Polar Biome; feature: [SRF] surface water layer (ENVO:00010504); material: water (ENVO:00002006), including particulate matter (ENVO:01000060) such as... | depth 5 m | reverse complement strand
GCCCACCAGGCGACCAAGTCGGTTTCGTATTCAACGTCGAGCAGAAGCGTGTCGCTGACCGAACCTGCGTTCGTGACATCGATGGTGTACGTCGAAGAAGCGCCGGCTTCCATTGAGGCAAGCGAGGAACCCAAGGTGTCGAAGGAAAGCAGTGGTGAATAGGACGGAGCAACGCTGACAAAGACAGTGATGATTGTCGTGATGTTTTGTTCTGGTTCAGTGACATGGATGTTGAATGAGCCGCTGTTAGAAGGGACTGCGGTGCTAGAGAGTTGAATCACAATGGTTGTGTTTCTGCTCCACGTGGGAAAGACGTTCTCGATCACATCTTCAGTGGCGTTAATGGCCCAAACCGAGGAGAGAGAGCCCGTGTTGATGGTGATGTTGTAGGATTCAATGGCTGAACCGTTATTTTCGATCGAGAGGCTGATGTTGGCTGAATCGCCGGGTTGCAGCACCACATGATGGGTGTTGACATCGAGCAAGATAGCATTGTGAGCCGCCGCAGGTGCCGCCAGCGGGGAGAGGCTTGCCATGAGCAGGACGAACACAAAGCCCACAGCACGAACGGAGGAAGACGACATAAGACCAAGTCAAGCCACCATCGCATACCACTTGAGTGAATCGGCCCTACGGGCCGTGAGAAATTGCGTTTGTTAACGCTCAATCTTTGCCTCAACGAAGTTGGGCCAACCGGGCTTCCTCGAGGGTTTCCCAAGGGAAGGTTCCGTCTTGACCGGGCAGCCGTCCAAAGTGACCACCTGCTGCAGTTTGGGAATAAATTGGCTTGAGCAAATCGAGGTCTCGGGCGATGGCACCAGGCCGGAAGTCAAACGCTGATTTGACCCGCTCTGCGATGGTGCGTTCTGGAACTTCTGAGGTTCCGAATGTCTCGACGCGAACGCTGACAGGTTCCGCCACACCGATCACGTAAGCGAGTTGGATTTCGCAACGGTCAGCAACCCCCGCAGCGACCACGTGCTTGGCCGCCCAGCGGGCGGCGTACGCAGCCGATCGATCGACCTTCGAGGGGTCTTTCCCAGAAAAGGCCCCACCGCCGTGCCGTCCCATGCCGCCGTATGTATCGACGATGATTTTCCGGCCAGTCAGTCCTGCATCGGCGTATGGGCCACCTGGATCTGCGAAGCGCCCAGTGCCGTTGACGACGAGTTTGTAGCCTTGTTCGAGAAGCGTTGATGGTATCACGTGCTTGACGACGTGGGTTTCAATTTCGCTGCGAACATGAGCCAGTTCTGCTTCTTCCGAGCCATCAAATTGATCCTTCAAGGCTTTGTCATGCTGGATGGCAATGATGACAGTGTGAACTTTAGAAATTTGACCCTTCTCGTCGTATTCGACCGTGACCTGTGATTTTCCATCAGGACGAGCCCATGGCAGAATGTTCTGCTCCCGTACGGTCGTCAACCTTCGAGTCAGGCGCTGTGAGAGGGCGGCTGCGAGCGGGAAATAACGTCCTTTGAGTTCTTCAAAAGCTTCGGTTTCAGTGCATGCATATCCAAACATCAAGCCTTGGTCACCCGCACCTTGCGACAAACCATCCTTGTTGACACCTTGCGCAATGTTCGAGGACTGGGTGGTGATGTGGACTTGAACTTCTGTCCACTTGGAGGATCCAGCATCCATACCGATGTCATGGGAATCATAGCCGACGTTGAGAGCTGCCTCGCGAGCCACTGCTTCGTAATCAGGAGCAGGCCCGTTCAACGAAACTTCGCCAGCCAGCACGATCAGGCCGAGGTCCTGCTTCCCTTTGACGCAGGTTTCAACGGCGACCCTTGCGTTGGGATCAACGGCGATGCAGGCATCGACAATGGCGTCTGAAACGGTATCACAGAGTTTGTCTGGGTGGCCGCGAGTCACGGATTCAGATGAGAACAAGTCACCAGTCATACCACGCCGCCTCGACCAGCGGTATATGAATGCAACGCTTATTCCGCACCGCAGTTATTCCCAAAAAGAATAATTTATTGATTTATGTCCAATTTGGGTTGTTCATCGCTGGCCATTCAAACGAATGGTTGATGGCCTCGATACGATGCCGTCGGGGTATGACCACATGGGTGCCCACCGCATACCGAACCCACACATTAGGACAAATCCAACACGAAGGGGCCGATCTCATCGGCAACGAAGTGACCGTTGCTGGCTTCATGGAAGCCAATCGCGGGAAAGGAGCAATCTGCTTCGTCGACCTACGAGATGGAACAGGAACCACCCAAATTTTCCTCAAAGCCGACAACATTGGTGAAGAAGCCCTGGACTTAGTCCAGCGCATGACCCGTGAATCAACGCTCCAATTCACTGGAACCGTTTCTCAGAAGCGACCCCCAAAGACGAAGGAAGGCGAGCCGACACCGCCACCTGCTTACGAAGTTGTAGCCACTGCGGTTGAAGTGATTGCTCGAGCCGAAGCCCCGCTTCCACTCGGCGTCACAGACACCGTCCACGTCGCCCTCGACACGAGGCTCGACAATCGGTTCCTCGATTTGCGTCGCACCCAAGTCAACGCCATGTTCCGGCTGCGCGGAAAGGTTTTGCAATACGGAAGAGAAGCACTCATCTCAGAAGGATTCTTTGAAACTCACACTCCTAAGATTGTAGCCACCGCAACTGAAGGTGGCACAGACCTGTTCCCGATGATGTACTTCGACACCCCTGCTTTCCTCAACCAGTCGCCTCAATTGTACAAGCAATTGTGCATGTCCGGTGGTTTGGAACGGGTGTTTGAAGTCGGGCCAGCGTTCAGAGCAGAGAAGCACGACACTTACCGCCACCTTAACGAATTCATCTCCTTCGACATGGAGTGTTCATGGGCGAACGACGAAGACGTCATGGGGGTCTTGGAACGCATGATTCACCACATTTGGAGTTCCATTGCCGCCGATGAAGCGTGCATCGGCCACATCGATACGATCAACGCTTACCGAGCCACTCAAGAAGAGGAACCAATCGAAGTCATCGTTCCTGAGCTGCCGTTCCCACGGCTCTCTTACTGCGACGCCATTGCAACAATCAAAGCGAAAGGAGGCTCGATCGAATGGGGCGACGACATTGACGCCGAGAATTCTGACTTATTGGCTGAAGACCTGCCTCAATTTTACTTCCTTCCGCGCTGGCCAATGGAACTCAAACCGTTCTACATTCATCATGTCGAAGGTGAAGATGGCAGCACAGGCAAGCAACTCAGCCGTGGTTTCGACCTCAACTTTGGTCGCGACGAATTGACATCAGGTGGGCAGCGAGAACATCGAATTGATGTCCTGATTGAAAATCTAAAGGACATGGATCTCGACCCAGAAGAGTTTGAATTCTACGTTGCTGGATTCCGCCATGGCGTCCCTCCACACGCTGGTTGGGGCCTCGGTGTTGAGCGCATTTTGATGAAACTCACCGGCGCCAAAAACGTTCGAGAAACCGTACTCTTCCCACGTGACCGACGTCGAGTCAGCCCCTGATGGTGAAGCAGAAGCGTTCATCAACCGGCTTATTGAGCCACAGGCATGCACGAACTGATTTATTTTGAATCACCAGGATACGCTGAACCTACCCGACTTTGCCTCGAACTTTCTCAAGTTTCGTGGAAAAACACAACCGTTGATTGGGATGGATTCCAAGCCCTCAAACAGAACGGAGAACTTCCATGGGGCTTTTTACCAATTTTGAAAACCCCACAAGGCACAATTGCTGAATCAGATGCGTTGATGAGGTACGCTGCTGCTCTTGCCGGAATTGAACCCGAGGACCTCTATGTCCGAGCAAAAGTGGACGAACTTCTTGATGTCATGGACGAATGGCGTTCCTCCTTCTCGACGACTTTTTACATCGAAGATCTTGACGAAAAAATCGCAGCAAGAAAGGCATTGTTCGCCGAGGATGGGAAAGTTCACCTCGGATTAAAGGCCCTCGAAACCGTAGTTTCTGCTTCACCGACAGGGTGGTTGGTGGGAACAAAGGACATGACTTTGGCTGATGTCAAGGCTTTTACCGGCACCTTCATGCTGTTCTCGGGTCAATTTGACGGCGTGGATGCAAGCATGGTGCAAGCTTACCCTGAATTGCTCAAGTACCACGATTTTGTCGCCAACGATCCCCGCATCAAAGCGTACTATGACCGCGGTGGCGAAGTGCGTTGGGTCTACCAACCTGATGCTTTTGCCAGCGAGTGAAAATCACAGAAGGTCTTCAGGTTCATCTTTTGAGCCGAAACGGGCCACTGCACCGTTGCTGTTGATCACGAACTTTTCAAAGTTCCATCGGATATCACCGGTGTGGCCACCGGCATCGGTCGCCATGGAAAGAGCGTTGAAGAGCGATGCTGCTTCGTCGCCTTTGACATCGGTTTTGGCCATCAATGGGAACGTAACGCTAAACTTGGCGTCGGTGAACGAGCAAATCTCTTCGTGCGTTCCAGGCTCTTGAGCACCGAATTGGTTGCAGGGAAACCCAACGACGGTGACGCCGTCTTGAGTCGATAGCGTTTGAAGACCCTCGTACTGCCGCGTGAACCCACAAGCGCTTGCCACATTCACGACCACCCAAGTGGAAGTCGAATCGCCACCAATGGCGCGCAGTGTCGTGGTCGTACCGTTCATGTCTTCGAATTCTATGTCCAGAGGGTTGCTCATAACTCACCCACAGACACGCCTCACTTGAACTCTTGCCGTTGAAGAGGCAAGGTGATAGGGCGGACCCATCCAAAGTCAATCATGGCCGTTGACCGAATGCAATGGGGTGCTGAAGCATGGCAACATGCCGACCTTCACATGCCTGACGACCCATCTCCGTTCCAAAACAGCGCAGGCGTTCCATGCATCATGCTGATTCACGGTGGATTTTGGAAAACAGAATGGACGAGTGAACTGATGAGACCGATTGGCGATGATCTTGCTGAAGCAGGAATTGCCGCATGGAACATTGAATTCAAGGGATGGAGCGAAGGCGAGGAAGGCGTTTGGATGGACACGCTGTCGGATGTTCTTCGGGCGTGGGGCCAACTTGCATTGTTGCCAGGCATCGACATTACACGCTCAATGGTGATGGGGCACTCAGCTGGTGGTCATTTGGCTTTGATGTTGGCGGCAAAGGCTGAACGCCGCCCATGGTTAACCATCGCCCAAGCTCCGATCACAGATTTGGTGAGCGCTGACCGTGCCAAACTTTCCGATGATGGGGATGCTGTACGACGATGGATGGGGTCCACACCAGAAGCATCTCCCGAACAGTGGCGGCGGTTGAACCCCGTTGACAATCCAGCCGATGCTGCCATTCTCTTGGTTCACGGCGAAGAAGACAAGGATGTTCCCAAGGAACAGTCAGAAACCTACGCCCGTGTCATGAAGGCAAAGGGTGTGGATGTTCAGAAATTATGGCTTCCAGGCGATCACTACTCCATCATAGATGTGGCAAGCGATGACTGGCTTGTCCAACTCAATGCGGTTCTCGATTGGCTTTGATGAAACATCCCAAGACCTATCATCAAGCACCTACTGCGGCAGTCATGAACCTCCTTGGTGATGACTTTCCTTACGCTGCAACCGCCCTTCAAGGAAAGCATGCTCTGGTATGCGGGGCCAGCAAAGGCATCGGCCGCGCCACTGCTCAGATGATGGCAAAAGCTGGCGCGAACGTGACCGTCTGCGCCCGCAACAGTGAGGCACTGGACGCATTGTGCGACGAGTTGTCCCTGCTTGGCAAAGGCACACACGCCAAGTTGTGCCTCGACCTCGAAGACAGTTCTGCCATTCGAGAGGCCATTCCCACTCTGCTTGAACAACAAGGGCCCGTTCACGTGCTGATCAACAATGCAGCAGGCCCGCCGGGTGGACCGCTGCTCGCAAACTCCCTCGAAGATTTTGAAGCACCCTTCAAGCGTCATTTGCACGCTGCTCACACACTGACGCAACTTCTCGCGCCCGGGATGGAAGCCGCAGGATATGGCCGAATCATCCAAATCATCTCCACCTCTGTCAAAGAGCCGATTCCAAACATCGGTCTGTCAAACACCCTGCGAGGCGCCATGGCCTCTTGGGCCAAGACCCTTTCACGCGAATTAGCACCCTGCATCACCATCAACAACGTACTACCGGGGTTCACCAACACCGGAAGGCTCGGTTCTTTAGCAGCCTCGATTCAAGAGCGAACCGGAAAATCACTGGATGAAGTTCAGGCCGGTTGGTTGAATCAAGTCCCGATTGAACGGTTGATTGAACCGCTAGAAACCGCTTCAGCAATCGCCTTTTTGGCTCTACCTGCGTCTGGCGGAATTCGCGGTGTGAGCCTCGCTGTTGATGGCGGGCGTTTGCGAAGTATCTGATTACCTGCGGATGTCAAACCAAACGGGGAAATGGTCGGATATATCCTTGTCATCGAACACTCTATCGATGCCCCAACTCTCTGTTAAGCGCCCACTCAGGTCGCCATTGGTCAAGATCCGATCATAAGCGCAGGAACTCTGAGCCACGGTGGTGTCGGCGTCGTTGCCGACCAGCCAAGTGTAATTGCCTCCACCCAATTGTGAATTCGAGAGGTCTTGCTCAGACGCATAAGTGCAATCGGCGTTGAAATCACCGAGCAGGACCAAATCGTCCTCGTCAGGATGGTTTGCTAGGTAGGTGGTTGCCGCTTGATTCATGGCGTTAATCTCAGCTACAGCAGCGGCTGGCTTGGTGTGCACAGTGATGAGGCTCAGATCAAACTCTGTTGACGCTCCGGTCGCGTTGAGAAGGGTAAATCTGGCTTGGAAGGGTTCCCTCTGGAAATGATCGTCAACGCTGTCGTTGTACAGCGAGCCGTTTCCAATTGGTTCAAAGACACTGGTGTTGTAATAGAAAGCATACTGTTCTTGGGAGGTTCGATCGTCTTCCTGAAGCCCGGAACGTGGGCTCAGCAGCATGGCCCATGTGTTGTTGCTTTGGTTGTTGATGGCGTCAAGGAAATCATACGGAACGGTTTGATCGATGTCCTTGATCTCTTGCACAGCCACAAGGTCATAGCGAAGCACGGTCTCGACAAGCACTGAAATCACCTCGGGTTTACCCATCTTAGTTTCGCCAAAGACCTTGATGTTAAACGTGGCAATGCGGGCTACTTCCGACCGGTTGAGCTCTGGGGCCCGGGCTTCTTCACCACCAGAGGTGTTCGTAGGGAGGCTCTCGTTTTCGACTTCAACAGGCACAGCAACATAAACGACCTGTGCTTCATCACCAGCGAGCATGGTCTGCAACGCTAACGGGGCAAGAATGAGAATGGCTGCAAGGCTCAGCCCTTGCAAGTACCCGTCATACCGACCCATACTCCACCCTGGCCGGTCCTGCGTATGAAGGTTCATCGGCGGAATGCCTTGGGAGATATGTTCTTGACGCGAGGCCACAGCCGTCAACCATGGACGGCGAGGTAACCGCAGAACAAGCACGCCGAATCTTGGACATGCTGACCAACGGCGGAGCGATGGAGGACATCAACACCCCCCTCGCACTCCGGCTTATTCCACTCGCTTTGGAATTGGAGGATGAATCGCTTGCAGAACGGTTGCTCACCCATGCCAAGACAAACGCTGCGGATGATCTCGAATCTGGTTGGGCGACCTTTGAACAACTCAAAATCGAAGAGGCCCCGATCGAGAAACTCGCTGAATTAACCGCTCATGCTGAAACAATGGCGGGTGCTGAACCACTTGCTGCGGCCATGGCCCACCACGTAGCCCTGCTCCACATGGCCAGTGAAGCGTATGAGGAAGCCCAAATGTTCGCTACCCGTTCACTGCGCCTAAGAGAGGCGGTCAAGGATGAAAATGGGATTGCATATGGATTGGCCTTGCTTGAGGCCCTCGCCAAGAAGCAACACAACCACGAAACCGCCCTGGTTCACGGGTCGAGGCGCATCGAATTGCTGATGAAGATGAAGGACGAGGAAGGTCAAATGGAAGCCATGGCTGACATGGGTCACAGTCAAGCAACTCTAGGGCAGTTTGATGCGGCAAAGGATTTGTACACACAGTCGCTTGAACTGGCGGTCGTTCTGGAGGATCTCTCAGGTCAACTCGTCGCTCGTTGGGGCTTGGCGGACATCGCTGAAATTGAAGAGGACTATGAAACGGCGATGCTCCAACTTTCAGATTGTCTTCACGCCTTCATCAACGCTGGTTTGCCGACGCCAATCGCTGTGCGAGAGCGTATTGAGGCGTTAACAAATTTCAACCCCGCCGACGAAAAGCGCTGAATCTCAAACGGCATTCATCAACCAATTCCGCCACACTCGTTATGATGTGGTTTCGACTGGAACAACCGGTGCCACCTATGGACCATGACATCTTTTTCTCAATCAGCCAGACCCCCGACGCTGCGGGTCAAGTGCCAACTGAGAATCAAATGTTCACCAATTACTTCCAACAACTCGAGTGCGCTGACCGCCTCGGCTTCGGCGTTGGATGGATCGCTCAGGCTCACCTTTCCACCGAGACCCAAAAGAGCAACGCTCGGCCTGTGGTCCCTCACTGGCAGGGTGAAGTCGGGTTGTGCACGGACTTCCCTCAACTGGCCATGGAATCATTCCGGAGAACATCCAGCATCGAAATCGGCAGCGCTGTTGTGTCCATCTTAGCGTCTGGTGGACCGATTGCTCAAGCAGAGCGAATCGCAAACACACTCCAACTCCACGGACTGAACCAAGAGGAGCAGCGAAGGTTGCACGTCGGGTTTTCTGCAGGTCGTTTTGAATTCATGGCCCGCCCATATGGGATCGTGCCAAGAAACGCTGTAGAAGAGGCTGCCTGGCCTGCACTGCGAGGCCAAATATTCATGGAAGCAGGTGATGTATTCCTCCGCTTGTTGCGAGGCGATGTCATCAATTCCACGCAAACTTACGAGACGGTGTTAACTCGCGCTCACTTCCGTTCAGACGAAGATTGGGAACGGGTTCAGAATGCAGCGGTTGAGGCTGAAAACTTGGCCACAAAACCTGACCAAATTGCAATACCAAAGCGCTATGTCTTTGAAGACTTGAAAATTATCCCGACCGACTTTCGCAAGGAACTCTTACAACTCGTGGCTGGAACCCATGACCCAAAAGCCCAAACGTTCCTCAACACCATTCTACCTGTCAAAGTGTTCAATCTTTCAATCACCAAACCAGAAGTCATCGAAGCCACACACGCTCGGATGGCCGAAGTGTTTCACCCATCCGGAGGGGCATGGCAACGAAGCGACATGCCGAGAACCTCCTTCGTGTTCTTGAACGCAGAACCAGGGTTGACACCCGCTGAACAAAGCGCAGCAGCACGGAAAGAAGCTGATGAGGCGCTTGGCGCGTATTGGAACGCCCTCGAAGGAACCATCGATCCGAGCAAGGTCAGCAACGCAGCAAACAACGCCCTCATAGGCAACGTCGAAGAAGTGGCGCAGCAAATCCTCGAGCGGTTCCATCCTGAAGACCGCATTATGGCGTGGTTCGATTTCTTTAATCACGATTCAGATCGCGTCTGTAGAAACATGACGGCCTACATGGAACAGGTCGTACCACTGGTCGAAGTCGAGTTGAACAATTGAGGTGTTTAGATGTCCATTGAGCACGATACACCTTCCGCTGTCGAACCGGGCAGACCCGGCAGTGCGATGTATCCTGACAGCCCACTCGGCGAGAAGGTCGAAGGCATTCCTACTGGGCGTGAAGTGGCATGGGAGCCACTTGTTGATTACCGCCGCAACGGCGTTTCTGAAACCACCATCCACGGTGCTGTGGCATGGGCGCACGGTGACGAAGTGATTCATTCATTTGGAGGCAATGTCCTTTGTTATGGCCGTTCGATGATGAAACCGTTTATGCTCAAAGCTTTCACAAAGGAACTGGAAGACACAACATGGGAACAGAAAGCGATTTCTGTCGCCTCCCACAACGGCGATACCGAACACGTCGCAGCAGCACAGTCCTTACTCGCAAAGGAAGAATGGCCGCTGATGCTCACTCCGTTGGATGTGCCTCTGATTCAATTTGGACGGCAAGTGCGTCGTCCACGCCGTTGGTTCCACACCTGTTCTGGTGAACACGCAGCCATCCTCCATGGCTGCCGGAAAAAAGGCTGGAATCGAGCCGGTTACACCCTGCCAACCCATGAAGTGTTCCACGCTTACATGGCCGAAATCCGAACTTACCTCGGCGCAGATTGGCAACCGTTGCGCGTAGCCAAGGATGGTTGTGGCTTACCCACTGTGTCCAACACTGTATCCGAATTAGCTCAAATCTACGCTGGCTTGGTTCGCGACAAAGACAAGGATTGGATTTGGGAAGCAATGACGCGCCATCCTGATTTGGTTGGCGGGTTCAATCGATTGGATTCTACCGTGCTCAAAGCAGGAGAAGGCAAGGTCATCGCCAAGGAAGGCGCTGATGGTTTGTTGGGCTTAGCGATCGAACATCCAGATTACCCCAAGGGTCTTGGGATTGTCGTCAAGATTGCGCATGGCTGGAATTCTCAAGCCACTTGGTATGTAGCACGGGCTTTGCTCGGGGTGCTTGGCATCAACCTGAGAAACCCATACCCGCTCCACAGGCAGAAAGCCTTCATTGTTCCCGGAATCGTTCCTGATAAGTACCTTGAAGTCCTCGAAACATTGCCAACATGGGATGAATGGGATCCGGATCAAGACCGTTGGTTGTACGATGTGGAGGCATAACCTTGCACCACCTCATGAATTACATCGACGGCACATTTGTCCACGCCAACGACGGACAGACTCTTGAAAATTACAATCCTGCAACTGGAAAGGTTGTGGCATCAATCCCACGCTCTCAATCAGCAGATGTGGCGCAAGCAGCAGCTGCTGCAAAAAAAGCCCAACCTGCTTGGAACGCTTTGAGCCTCAAAGAACGCGCCGCTTGGCTCGATAAAATCGCAGATGCGTTGCAAGAAAAGCACGAAGCGATTGCTCAGGCCGAGACGATGGATACGGGAAAGCCGATTTCTCTTTCTCGACGCGTTGATGCCTCTCGAAGCGTGGATAATTTCAGATTCTTTGCAGAATTCGGACGCTTACAGAAGCCAATGATGTTTGAGATGGACGATGCGGTCAACCATGTTCATCGAAATGGACTTGGCGTTGTTGGCCTCATCACACCGTGGAACCTACCGCTTTACCTCCTGTCTTGGAAGGTGGCTCCTGCGCTGTTGATGGGCAACGCAATCGTTGCCAAGCCAAGTGAATTGACGCCCTTGACAGCAAACATTCTGGCCGAAACCCTTGATGAATTGCAGGTGCCCAAAGGCGTGTTCAACCTCGTCCACGGTCTTGGCCCAGAAGTCGGCCAAGCCATTTTAGAAGATCAAAGAATCACTGGGATTTCCTTCACTGGCGGCACCGCTACCGGTCGAATTGTTGCCGCAACCGCTGCACCGTTGTTCAAAAAATTGTCATTGGAACTGGGTGGAAAAAACGCAACGATTGTCCTCGAGGATGCTGACATGGACCAAGCCGTCAACGGTGCGGTCCGTGCTGCCTTCACAAATTCTGGCCAGGTGTGCCTGTGTGGATCTCGCATCTTGGTCCATGCCTCCATCGCCTCCACCTTCCTTGCTGCGTTCGTGGCCGAAGTGAAATCAATGACAATTGGTAACCCCGTTGAATCATCTTCACAAATTGGCACCCTCATTTCCATGGATCACCTCGAAAAAGTGGAGTCATACATCGATTTGGCCGTAGAAGAGGGCGGTACGATTCTCACTGGTGGAACACGTGCAATGACCGGTGCAATTGGGCCGAATCCTGATGGCGCCTACCTCTCACCAACCGTGATTTCTGGCTTAAGCCATCTTTCAAGGTGCGCAACTGAGGAAATATTCGGACCTGTCGTGACCGTTCATACCTTTGAGACGCTGGAACAAGCGACGGTGATGGCGAACGCAACCGAGTATGGTTTGGCAGGGTCGATTTGGACGGCCGACCTCGAAAAAGGGCAAGCCCTCGCAACGACCATTGAAACTGGGATTGTTTGGATTAACACCTGGCTTCATCGAGATTTGAGAACCCCCTTCGGTGGCGTGAAGAACTCTGGTGTTGGCCGCGAAGGTGGGCAATGGTCGCTCGAATTCTTTTCAGAAACCACCAACGTCTGCGTTATGAATCCGAAATGATTGGGTGATGATGAACACATCTTCAAAAGCGATTTGGCCAAACAACACCCATGACGAGTGAAACCCTTCCACTGTTTGTCCTTCCTATGGTGCTCATGCCTGGTGAGGTGCAAGAACTTAGGGTGTTTGAACCAAGATACAGACAAATGCTTGATGATTGTGTGCTCGATAACAAAAACTTCGGGCTCGTGATGAACGATCCGTTCGAGCCAACAAACCATTGGGATGGCCCGAGGACCCACGGTTGCGAGGCTGAAATCTTAGAGCATGAAACCAAAGGAAGCAATCATTTCCTTTCCATCGTAGGACGCCGCCGGTTTACAGTCGAGGAAGTCATAGCACCAGCCTTGCCTCCGTTTGAACACCCTTCGATGGAAGCAGTGATGCCCGAAGAAGGCATGTTTCCCGACCTGCAAACGATTCTCGAGCACATACCCGAATCGTCACTCCATCAGAAGTTGTACATCTCTGCCAAAGTGCGCTATCATGAAAGCAGTGGACCAACAAACTCAACCCACCAAACCATGCTACGAGATGTTCTCAACGGCGTGCTGAACCGGATTGGAGCGGTGCTGCGTATCGATGAGCAGGTGCTCGATTCATGGGTTGCAGAACGCGTTGAACATGTCATAGACGAAGATCCAAACTCAGTGTTCACTGTCGCAGCCTTAGTGCTCAATGGCCTTGAATCAAAGCAACAAGTTTTGGCAAGCGCCGATGAAGAGGAAGCTTTAGCAGAATTGATGCATCAATTATCAGCCGTTTACGAGGAAGAATAACCACGTAAGGGCCGGCGAGGGTTTCAAAGCACCTGAAACTGTGGGGGAACCATGTCCGTACACAGCAATGCGCGTAAGGTGACGACGCACACGCTTCTTGAGATGAAGCGGGCTGAAGAAAAAATCACCATGCTTACCGCATATGATTATTCCTTGGCCAAGTTGGTTGACCAAGCGGGAGTGGATGTTATTCTCGTTGGTGACTCGGCGTCAAACGTGATGGCTGGTCAAGTCACAACCGTGCCAATGACCCTCGACCACATGATCTATCACGCACAGTGCGTTCAACGAGCCGTTGACCGTGCTCTTATTGTGGTCGACATGCCCTTTGGAACCTACCAAGGCAATTCCGCAATCGCTCTTGAATCTGCCATTCGCATCATGAAGGAAGCAGAAGGCCACGCTGTGAAACTCGAAGGAGGTTCTGAAATCATTCAGTCCATCGAGCGCATTCTCACCGCTGGGATCCCAGTTATGGGTCACTTGGGCCTCACACCGCAATCCATCTACAAGTTTGGAACCTACACCGTTCGGGCCAAAGAAGAAGAAGAAGCGGAGAAACTCATCGCCGACGCTAAATTATTGGAAGCCGCCGGATGCTTCGCCATCGTGTTTGAAAAGATTCCAAGGGAATTGGCAAAGCGAGTCAGTGAAGAGATTTCGATTCCAACAATTGGCATCGGAGCCGGTCCAGACTGCGACGGTCAGGTGTTGGTGCTCCACGATCTGCTTGGAATCACGATGGACTTCTCTCCACGGTTCTTGCGACGTTACCTCAACCTTGCCGAGGACATCAACACCGCAATCACAAGTTACTGCGAGGATGTACGCTCTGGCGATTTCCCGAGCGACTCGGAAAGTTACACCTCATAGTCCAAGGGCGTTGTACATCAAAACAGCCCCGGCAAAGGCACCCAAGTCGACGCCCATAGCGTGCCAAATCCCGTACGAGAATGGTGGTAACTGCCTTCGAGTCCACATCATGGAAACCGACACCCACGCCAGAAGGATGGCATACATTCCACAGAACAAAGCCCCCCAACCAGACAGCCAAACCACGCATAAGGGTAGGGCCAATGCAGAGAAACCAAAGCTGTATTCCAAGCACCGAGCAAAGGACGTATGAACCAATATTCGATAGATAAGTGGCGTAAGAAGTAAAGCGGAAAGAAGTGCGAATTGGACAGGGTTTGGTGCGAATACTGAGTCTAACTTAGGCAGTCCATAGCGCTGCCAGCCGCCGCCAAACAGAGCCCCAAGAAGGGCTGGAGCAACGATGTGCTTCAATCCGGTTTTGAGATCTTCAATAAGGCTCACAGGCTTTGCTTCCGTCAACGAAGGTGAATCGAGGGGAACCTCAACGATTTGTTCCGTGGCGCTCTCCTCCATGGATGTGCCAAATCGCCCCCTTGTTTGAGGCTTGGGTCTACGGGCGATTGAACGGGCGAAACGCCGATGCCGATATAGCCACCAAGCATGTGGCTCTGTCCATGACGCAAGGTGAAATCGTTGCTGGTTGTTTAGCCCCGCATCCGCCTCACTTGGTCTATGCTGAGAATCCACCACAAAACGAACCGGTTGCAGAAGGCGGTTGGGAACAGCTGCGTTGGGGTTATGAACGGTTGCGTGAATCCCTAAAAGACGTCGAATACGACGCTATCGTTTTGCTTTCCCCACACTGGCAAACCTACGTAGGTACCCATTTTTTGGGCCTTCCCAATTTCAAAAGCCTGTCCGTGGACCCGGTGTTTCCGAACTTGTTTCGCTACCACTATGACCTCAACATCGATGTCGATTTGACCTCGAAAATCCACGACAAAGCAGCAGAAGCAGGCTTGGCTGTGAAAATGATGGAGAATCCAGACTTCAGAGTCGACTACGGCACCATCACCACGGGCCACATGTTCAACCCTGCATGGGACAAACCACTCGTGGTCATCTCAAGCAACCGTTCAAGGGACTACTACTCCGTCGAAGTGATGCAAGAAATGATGATCGAACTCGGCAAAGTGACCCGAGAAGCAATTTTAGAAAGTGGAAAGAAAGTTGTCGTGATCGCCAGCAATTCCCTTTCCCACCGTCATTTCACCACTGAATCCGCCATCCCCGAAGACATGAGCAAAGAACACATCACAAGCCACGCCATGCACCTTTGGGACATGCGAATGATCGATTACTTCCGCACTGGCCAAGCTCAAAGAATCCTTAATGAAATGCCAGAATTCACCGAACAAGCCATCGCTGAAAGCGATGGAGGTGGACTCTCATGGCTCCTCTCGACCCTTGATGTTCCAACCTATCCAGCGACCTTGCACGGGTATGGAACCATCATCGGGACTGGAAACGCCATTGTCGAATGGCCAGAACGTGACCACAAGGAGGCATCTCAATGACTGAAGGAGAAATTGTTGGATCCTACATTGTACCGGTCCACCCGCACACAGTATTGGTGCCGGAACAAAATGAAGGATGGCAGCGCTTGCGTCTTGCCTTTGATGAGGCAGCGCAACGGATTAAGGACGCTGATGCGGACCTCCTTATCATCTACTCAACCACCTGGCCGAGCATCATTGGCCATCAGATTCAAGCCAATCCAAACCCCGAATGGGTGATGGTTGATGACGACTTTCACGACCTCGGTTCAATCCCTTACTCATTCAACATCGACGCTGATTTTGCTCACGCATGGAACGAGGCAAACGAGAAGCGAGGCTTGAAATCAAGGACGGTCAACTACACAGGATTCCCAATCGATGTTGGCTCGGTTGTGGCGCTCAAACTGCTCAACCCAGACAACGCAATTCCTGCTGTCATCGTTTCATCAAACGTGTACGCCAATCGCTCCGAAACGACAGTTTTGGCCAAAGCATGCCTCGATGTGATCAAAGCAACCGGACGAAAAGCCGTTGCTGTGACCGCAATGTCGCTGTCCAACCGCATGTTCACCGCTCCGATCGAGCCAAAAGATGACAAAATCCACTCGCTAAAAGACGATGAATGGAACCGAAAAATCCTCGAATTCCTCGGCGAAGGCCGCCTCGAAGACGTGGGGCAACTTTCTCGCACCATCCATAAACAAATTCGCGTTCAAAAGGTCGTAGCGTTCAAACCGATGTGGTGGCTTTCTGGAATGAACGACAACAGAAACAACCTGACAGGTGAAGTGTTGGCCTATGAGGCAATTCATGGCGCAGGAGGTGCAGTTGTGCACCTCGATCCGGCTGCATCTGGTGCCGGTGACAAAGAGTACGACGAAGACGATGTCGAATACTTCGCAGGTGAACGGAATGTCCTCGATGCAGAAGAAGAAACTGAAATCATCGTCGAAGCCACTCCAAAGACCAGCGGCCCCGCACTGTGGGAGCCAACGACAGGAGCGGATTCCGTCAACAGTGATGCAGCCCCCAAACCAGTTGGCATGTACCCCCACGCTCGAAGGGTGGGGGATCTACTCTACCTCTCGGGTGTCGGTCCGCGCCAACCAGGCACCAACGCAATTCCCGGTGGCCCGATCAGCGATGGACAAGGCAACCCTCTGGAATACGACATCAAGGCTCAAACCCAAGCCGTTGTTGACAACATCACCAGAATCTTAGAAGAAGCCGGTGGTTCGATTGAAGATGTCTTGGACGTCACTTCATTCCTTGTCGACATGGATCGGGATTTCAGTGGCTACAATGAAGTCTGGGCTAACACGCTTGGGAGGGTGGGGCCAACAAGGACCACGCTCGCCATTCGCGCCCTCCCAACGCCCATTGCAGTGGAGATGAAAGTCATCGCCAAGGCTCCGAAGTTAAACTGAGGTTCCGTTTTTCGGGGGTTCACTAAGGGAAGTGTTCCACAACCCTATATGATTTGGTGGTTTACCATAGATTATTGGTGAAATACCAGTACTTTTTCGGGGTTTGACAATGGATTTGAAAAGTACAGCAGGCAAACTTCTCCAAGGTGATGTCAAAGGGGTCATCGAGGATGTCACTCAAACGATTGAGCGAACTGTAGGGTTGTCAGGTATCGTCGTCATATCCCTTTCCTCGATGCTCGGTTCCGGCCTGTTTGTAATGCCTGCTTTTGCCGCTGAAATGATGGGACCTGGCATCTGGTTGGCGTTCTTGCTTGCTGCAACAGTGGTGCTCCCGGGTGCCCTTTCAAAATCTGAACTTGCTTCTGCAATGCCATCCAGTGGCGGCTCATATGTCTACCTTGAACGAACCTATGGACCGTTGTTTGGAACGATCAGCGGGCTCGGATTATGGGCTTCGTTTTTACTCAAGGCTTCGTTTGCGCTGATTGGTTTTTCGGCCTACATGCTGGCATTAACAACTTATTTTGAGGTCACTCTTGGGGAGCGAGAAATCCTCATGGTTTCAGTTTCTGCACTCGTTCTCATCACCGCTGTCAATATTCTTGGCGTCAAGAAGGTAAAGGCGATTCAAACTCCAATTCTTGGCGTTACGATGGTCCTTCTGGCAATCATTTGCATCATGGCCTTGTTCGATGGCAGCACGGACTTCTCCCGTCCGATTAACGGCGGAAACGGTGCGTTTGACCAATCACCAGCAACGATTGCCGAGACGGCTGCATTTGTCTTTGTAGCCTATGCAGGAGTCACCAAGGTCGCTGCCATCGGTGGCGAAGTGAAAGAACCCGGGCGCAACCTGCCAATGGGAATCATGCTCTCTCTGGCTATTGCAACCATCCTCTACTGCGTTATGACCTACGTGATGATGGCTGCGCTACCTGACATGTGGTACATGAAAGACGGTAAGCCAATTGAAGACCCAGTGTATGAATTCGTCAAGGTTGTAGCAGGCTCAAAGATTGGCGCCCTCGCAGCGGCCCTCGCCGTGTTGACAATGATCTCGATGGCTCTTGCCGGCATCCTCGCCGCATCCCGGTTTTTGTACGCAATGTCCCTCGACAATCTGCTTCCAAAATCATTAGGAGATGTCAATCAAAAATACGGCACACCTCATTGGCCGATCATAGTGACAGGGGTGATGATGCTCTTGGCCATTCTTTTCCTCCCCGTCAAGGATGTAGCAAAGCTTGCGTCTGGATTCAAAATTATGATTTTCATGCTTATCAATTCATGCGTTATCGTGCTGCGCCGAGCACCAGCAGCCAAAGAATGGTACAACCCCGAATACAAATCCCATTTTTATCCGTGGATTCAGATCTGGGGCATCGTGGCTGGCTTCATTCTCATTTACCTCATGGGGAGCAAAGCCTTCATCGGTGCAGCAGCAGCGCTTACACTTGGTGCCCTCTTTTACCTCGGGTATGGAAAGCAGCACGCTGAGCACAGAGTGACCCCCTTCCAAAGCCTACGTGAAGGCACAGTGAAGACCGAGTGATCTTGGCTTCTGTGCTTCAGATACACTCAATCAGTTTAGAAGAACACCAGACCCAATTGAGACCACTGAGCGAGAGGCTCGATCAGTGCAGTTGAGAACCACTTGTACCACAATGGGCTTGTCCAGCAAATGCAAGCAGCGGCAACATAGAGCCATTCGGCCTCTTCTTCGAGGGGTTGCAAGAGTGGCATCAACTCACCTGTGTCCACGAGCCATCGGCCCCGACATCCCAATACTGAACCTCGGTGCTGACATCAACATACCAGCCGGATTGCCCCTGTTCGGTACCGGGTGCAGCTTGCATGACCCCGACTTCTGCAGCCTTGGTAGCGAGGCTTGCTTTCACCTCATCAGACAAACCAGGTTCTGAAGCAGGATCGTTTGCTGGACCTTCAGTCGCCTCATCGAACGAGGTGCTTTCTTCATCGTTGACTTCCTCATCTTCTTCGAATGCGTCTTCGACCCATTCCTCATCTTCCGCGCTGTTCACCCGACGGACAAGGACAACCAAGGTGATTAAAATCAGCCCGAGCAAAAACGAAGCAAGCGTCATGGCTGTGTTCGTTGAACCAACTGCGCCACCAAGAAGAACGGATTCGACATCAAAGAAACGTTGAGTGATCAAGCCGTCCCAATTGACGGTGCAAGAACGATCATCGCCTGCTTTATTGACGTTGAGTTCCCAAGTATCTGAGGTCACGTAACTCGCCTTTCCAGCCGTGCAGGATACGGTTGTGTTTTCAGGTTCTACGATCACAAGGTTGTCGAATTCATCAACGCCTTGAAGTTGCAGAAGGACTGTGTCGCCTTGGGCGATGTCGAAACCGTCCAAGTCCGCCAAGACGCGAACGGCTTGGCCGGGCTGAATGAACAAGTCGATCGAATGTGTGGCGTTGGCTTGACTGAGTTCAAGGGTGTAAGTGCCCGAGATGCGGCCGGTAAAGTCCCAATATCCGTTTCCAGATGGCGAGGCTTCAAGCACGCCAAATTCTTCATTCAGCAAGAGGCTGACATTGGTTGCTGGCGCCATGTTCCCGTGAGCGTCGATCACTTGCACGAACACCTCTGTAGGTACGCCAGCACTCACGGTGAGGCCGCTTTCATAGTCGGTGACCAAGTTTCGTGCCTCCCCAGCTACAACGGTTAAGCGGATGGTCGCAAAGATGCCATCTGCATTCGCACGGATTTCGTGGCCGCCTACTTTGGAGGGGGTCCAATGCATGTCAGCGAGCATCAATTCAACCGTCGCATCTTCACCGTCTACAGTCCAGTTTAATCCAATGGGTGGCAATTCGTTACCAAACCCATCGTAGAAGGTTGGGTTCAGGTCAAGGGAGGTGTCTGAAGCAAGAACTTGATTTGCACCGTTCAATTCAATGAAAGCCAATGGCCCGGTTTGTGTTTCCTGTTGGAAGGTGCTCTCAAAGCGTATGTTTGAGGTTGAATCGTACCATGAAGCCTCAACGCGCCACACGCCAAGCGCTAGAGGAGAAAGCGTTGCGTAGCCTTCATCCGGAGTGAAGTGACTTGCATTGCCACTGATCAGCGACATCGTCCCATTGACGAGCCACTGGTTGCCAGAGTTATCGATGGCCCAGAACGAAAGAACGTTTTGCTGGCCAGCGCGGAGGGTCACAGGATCGAGACTGAGTGATGTGTCAATGGCATCGCCATGGGTCACCGCCAATTCAAGCGAGGACGCAACGCCCTCATCGATGACGTTCAAAGTATGCTGGCCCATTGCACCAGGGGTCCAATGCACTCGCCCGTCAACAAAGGCCAAACCACCGCTTGTGGTTGAAAAATTAGCCAACGGGGGTGTGAAAAAACCGGTGTACCCGTTTGAATCGGTGCGCATGGTCACAAGTTCGTAGGCTTGGCCTGCGACATAAACATCGAGATCGGGCACAACTGTAAGTTGAGAGAGCGATGCATCAGCAGGTACCACTCGAATCGTAGCGACACCGGTTGCATTGCCTGCTGCCACCGTCAAGTTCCACACGCCGGGATAAGTCGCCGTGTATCGCCCCACTGGACTCATGGTGCCATTTTCGGCCGTCCATGTTTTGTAACCTGCCTCGGTGTTGTTCATTTCGTAACCGTTATGATCAAGCAATCGAACCTGAAGGTAGGTTGATTCCCCACTCCGGATTTGCAGATTTTCCTCAAAAAGGAAGGCGTATGGCGCACCAGCAACAACTTCGACGACTGCGTTGTCTTCCATTTGGTTGAGGCGGGCTCTGATCTGCACGTCACCAAGTTCTGTTGGAGTCCATTGCGGCGCACCAATGCCGACGTACTGGCCATCAACCGTCCACACCACATTCTCAGCGGGTTTGGAATTCCCCCTCGCATCCAGAAGGTTGGCTTGAAGAGTCGTGCTCACACGAGCATGGGCGGTGGAGGTGGTAATGTCGAGGGTTTGTCCAACACCTGCACTCACTGTGATGTTGAACACGGCCATGAGTGCTCCACTGCTCGCTTCGATGCTCACTAAGCCAGCCTGCCATGGGTAGAACGTTCCGTCTTCGGTGATGGTACCGTTTGAACTGGACCAGTTGATTTGTCCAGTGGCAACGCTGTTGACGGCATCGTACAATGTGGCCTCAAATGTGGTCACTTCATCAGCGGTCATTGCGTAGACCGGCGAGGTGATTGCAATTCGCGTAGCAGGGCCTGCATGCGCCACATCGTGGGGGGATTCAAGCAAGGGTTCAGGTGCCAGTGGTTGGTAGGATTGTGCGCAAAAAAGGGCGACAAGAATCAAACACACGAGGTTTTTTGTTGACCTGTTTTGTATCATCTGCATGTCGCTCCCTTTCACTTCAACCCGTATCAAAGATGCCCTTCAATCGGTCCATTCAGACCATTCGCTCTCATCTGGTTGGCGGTAAAACCAGGTGCCATCTTCAGACTCTGCCCATTCGGTGCCGTCGTCATCAACTCGGTGTTCTTGAATCCAAGACGTGTCTTCCTCAACAGCTGGCTCCGGCGTTGGAGCTGGGCCTGAAGGCCCAGGTGCTGGTCCGCTTGGCCCCGGTGCTGGTCCGCTTGGGCCCGGTGCTGGGCCAGACGGTCCTGCTGCAGAGCGTTGAGGTTCGTCTTCTTCATCCTCATAATCAAACTCATCATCATAGTCTTCGCCGCCTCCACGGAGGGCAACAACCAACAATCCAAGGATGACAAACACGATGATTCCAGCCAATCCAGCGCCGACGTAATACAACGGACCACCTGCCTTGAAAAAGCCGCCTACGTTGCCGAGGACCTCATATTCGAGGGATTCCGAAACCTTTCCAGAGGTGACCGTGATCGTTTGTGGGCCGCTGTCGAGGGTGACAACCTTCCATACGCCTTGGCCCTGTGCGAGAACTTCCGCTCGACCTGACGAGTCCACGTTGGTGCTGGATGGGACTTCAATTGGATTTTCATAAGCGTCAAATGCAAGCACGGTTACGGTGAAGGAACCAAGTTGATCGGTTGTGTCGGTTGATAATTCAACGGTAATCGAACTCACTGTTCGTTGTGCCGCAACTGAGAGTTCGAGCACACTCGAGGCTTGGCCTGAAGTGAACTCGAGTGTGTGTGTTCCAGCGGTTCGTGCGAAGTAAGCGTAAGCACCCTCGGTTGTTCCAGCGGTCATGTCGCTGACGGAGGTGCTGTTTTCTGACCATTCAACGGTTTGCGGGAAGGTGTTGCCATCTGCGTCGGTCCCGGTGATTTGAATCGAGATTTCCTTACCAGCATCTTGGGCAAAGGTGTCAACTTCTGAAACCACGCTGACGGCCACACCGTGCAACACAGTGATCGAGACTGAGTCGCTGATGTTGTATCCTGCGTTGCTGACTGCGTAACCTGCGATGGTGTAATTTCCAACCTCAGTTGCTTGCCAGCGCATGTTGTCGGCGACAAGTTGTGCAGTGATGTCAACCACGTCACCAGAAGCGCCGTCAATCAAGACCCAAGTCAACGTGCTTGCATCGATTTCGTTGGTGTCTTGGTCTTCGAGTGCCGCTGCAAAGTCAATGTATTCATCTGAGGTGATGTCGAATGCCTCACCTGTGGTTCCGTCTGCACCAAGTGCGGTGATGGTGGTTGAGATGAGGTCGCCTTGCGCAACTTCGACGAAGAGGCTCACTTCGTGAACAGTGACGCTGTCGTCATAGATGGCGGTGATTGTGTAAGCGTTAGCTGAAGACAAATACGGTTGGAAGGTCACTTCATCGTTAGCGATCTCCGCACCTTCGAGAATAGCCTGATCTGTCCAAGAGGCATGGCTGAGCGTCCAATTGGCACTCACAGACCAGCGGTTGCCCTTCTGATCGGTTGCTTTGACCTTGACATCGATTGAATCGTCGGCGGTGAGTTGGAATGTGTTGCCAACCGAGTCGACGTTTTCAACAACCAACACCAGCGTTACAATTGCACCTTGTTCAACAGTGATGGACACTTGAGTGAATTGATCTTCGTACTTGGCTTCTAGAATCTTCTGTCCGCGTGAGATTGGATCCCAAATGGCAGGTCCGCCGGCGGTAAGGATACCGTCAGAAGTCTTGGTCCAGTTTTGGCTTGGCAAGAAGACCGGCAATCGGTTTCCACGCACGTCAATGCGAGTGGTGTTGATGTAAATGCGGTCGTCAGCGGTGATGGCTGTCTCGGACAAATCGAGTTCAAGACGGTCCATCTCGCCGTGGCCGACGGTGATTGCGAGTTGGCCTTGCGCCCCGCTGGTGGATGTGAGGTTGAGCATCCACATTCCGACATGGTCTGGGAAGTACTCGGAATTCTCGGTGCTGTAGTTTCCATTCGCCACCGTCCAAGTGAGCGATCCTGCTTCAGTTACATCTTGGATTTCGTTGTGGAATTGGTCGTACAACGTGTGCGAGATCGTACACCACACACCAGCTGGGTTCGTGCCAGTGCAGCCTTCTAACGTAAAGTAAGCAGCGACACCAGTGGTCACCAAGACGTCAACGCTCACGGTTTGACCGTTCCATGCAACATCGATGGTTTGTAGCCCAACTGCGTAAGGCATGAACAAATTTGGTTGAGCAAGGTCCATGGTTCCGTTGCTCGGGGTGTATGCAATGGCCTGATTTGGAACGATGTTGCCGAATTGATCCACCACAACAGCGGTGACAGTCATGCTTCCATCCGCAGTGATTTCAGCGGCAGAACCACTTGCAATCAAGGTGATTGGCGCCCCGGGCGTAACGGTGACAATTTCAGTTGCACAGATGATTCCAAAGCAGGCAGAAACGGTGTGCTGCCCGGTTGCATAAGGCGTGAACACGCCTGTCGAGGAGATGGTTCCATTCGATGCAGACCACACGATTGGGGTGCTGATTGGCATCGAAAGGTGATCATAAGACACTGAACCGAAACTGATCGGTGTGTCAGCGTTTGTCGTTGGTGCTGTCGGGGTCAAGTCAAGCGTTGTCACGTTGGTGTGATTCAACAGAACGATCGGACGGAAATCAGCGAGCGTTTCTGGGGATTCGCTCGAGATGAAGTTCCCCATCATGTCGCCTCTGTTTGGTGTCCCAATGATCAGCCATGCGTTGTCGTTGTCGATCAGCATGCCTTGTGCGCTGATGTCGAACCAAATCCAGCGGTTATCGCTGAGGTCTGTTTCAATAAAACTAGAGACAGGTGTGGCATCGTAATCGGTGCCTGCTTGCATTCCAGCTGCGCCCCATGCATTGCCTGTGGAAGCGTTGTTCCACGTGGATGCGGATTGGCTCCATTGTGTGTTGGTGATTCGATGAACGTCGAAGGTCATGCCGTTTGCTCCACCGACTGCAATCCACGAGTCAAGGTAGAGCCCAAGGCTGGCAGAATGGATGCTTGCATGGAGTGGAAGTGGGACTTGACTGTTGTCGAGAGCGAAGGTCATGTAGGCCTTCTTTCCGCTGTTCTGGCCGAAGTAGGTTCCAACTTCAATCATTTCTGAATCACCATAGTTGGTGTCAGAATCAGCTTCACTCAGGTGAGTTTCCCGCACGTTTGTGTGTCCGAATTGAGTGACTTCGTTGCCTGTTTGGAATTGATAGGTGTACGTCAAGTCATTGTTGTCGGTGTGGGTCGGGTCGCCGATTGCAAAGGACCAGCGGGACGAAGATGGTCCTGGGATCGATTGGTTGACACCTTGAACCCACCATTGGAACACTTCTCCAGTATCAAGACTGGTCGGGAAGCGGAAGGTGCTGTTCGTGATGCTTGTGCCTTCCCAAGAACGGAACTTGTACACGCCAGATTGGTTGGCAATGGTCACAATGTAACCTGTAGCACCGATTGATGGGGCCCAAGACAGGACCGGTGAAGCATCTGGGGTAAGCAGCGACCCACTGGTGTTGTACAGGACCTTTCCATCGGTTGGGTAAGTGAGAGAAGGCTGGGTTGGTGGTTGAATTCCATCCACGTTATCGATGTACTCAAGGACAATCCGAGGGCGGAAACTCTCGTTGATGTAATCAGAGGAGTAGAATTGATGATTTGTGTAAGGCGTTCCAACCACTTCGAGCATCACCGTCATTGTCATGTTGCCGTTCACCACGTTGGATTGAGCCAAACTCGTCAAATCCCATTCAATCCATCCTGACGAGGGATTGAGCGTGAGCGTAGAGCGAGTGATTTCGCTTGTCGTGCATGTCGCTGTGTTGTTCCAAGTTACGCTTGATTCCACGAAGGAAGAGCAAGCATGGGCTGAAATGGTTGTTGCAGAAGTACCCACCACGTTGTATCGGTACATACTCAACAGCATCGATGTGGGCGTCATGGCGGTTGGCCATGGCATGCTGCTCAAATCGAATTCCATTAGAATGCTGCTCTGACCAGAACCTGACCCGGAGGTTCCGAGGTTGAGGGTTTGAGATGAGCCCATGTTGGAGGAAACTGTCGAGGAAATCTCTGCATCCGGTACGCTTGGCAGCAGGCCTGTGTCGGTAAAGATCGAGCCACGGTAGAGTGCGAGGGATTGATTTCCATCGCCATCATCGTAGCCTTGATTGTCAGGGATTCGGAATTTGTTGATTGAAGACCAAGAACCGATTCGATGGTCTTGATCGCCACGGATTCTCCAGAAGTGCCATTCATCGCCCTTGTCAACATCAGTCCCCATCAGCGAGAGGTTCTGTGCGTCCCAGGTCAAGTTAAACTCATCAGAAGTGGTGACGGTGGTTGAATCGAAGCAAGAAGCATCGATCATCCTTGCATCAGGAGAACCGCACATCACCCATTGCGTGTGGTTCGCGTCGATGGAAGACCAGTTGATGTTCACTTCATCTGCACCGCTTGGACGCGTTGCTGACATGTTCCACAATGTCGCGCCATCTGCAGGCACGAGACCTGTTGGCGTGCTTGGACCCCACGGGTTGGTCGTTTCATAGGTGAACGAAAGGGTTGGTCGATCAGCTTGGACTGTGTTCTCGCTGCTTGCGATGTAGTACACCCCGTCAACGGTACCATCGACTTCTTCGGCCTGCAGAATAATGTCAAGGCTTGAAGCACCGCGCAAAATGGCGTGTTGGAGCAAGGAAGTGACGTTAAGTGAATACTCACTCGAAGCGTTCATCCAGAAGCCATCTGTTTCAGGTACTTGAGAATCCGCAGAGTGGTAAGCCCCAACACCCACCCATGAGGTGTTGTTGTTTCCAGGGTGGGCCCACGTCGAGGATTCATCCCATGAAGTGATCATTTGGGAGACGGTGACGTACACTTCGCCGTTTCCAGAAACCGCAGACAAGTCGAGGGTCGCGTTGTGGATTTCAAACGTCGTTGGCAATGGGAGGGTGCTGAAGTCAACCGAGATGAGAGTGGATGACCGCAACGTGCTGCTTGATGGGCTTTGACCGACGTAAAGGTAGCCACCTGCACCGTTGTTTGATTGTGTGTTCCCGCTATCGATTGCCGTATCGGCCATCAATGAAGGATAATTCAACGATTCAATGATGCTGCCGTCTTGGAGATCAATCCATGCGTGCGTCGAATCGACTTCTCCAGACACAACGCTCGGGATGTAAAACAAAGTCGAGGAACTCTGCGGCCCAATCATGCCTGAATCAATCGGCTGGACGGTCCATCGTACGGTTTGAATGTCTTCGATGTCCGTTGGTGGAGTGAAGGTCAAGTTTGTCAAGTCAAAGGCGGATGGGGCGTCGCGTGAATCGTACACCGTTCGTCCTGCCATGTCGTCGTCGGCATCTTCGAAGATGATGACCCGCCATGCTGCTGGAGCAGTGGTGGCGGTTGGAAGGCTCCATGAAAGTACAGGTGCGTAATTGGGCAAAACTGCGTGAGAGGTGGTGTCCCATTGGATGGAAGCGTTCGCTGGACCAACGTTGGTTCCTGCAGTGCTTGGGACCGCGACCGTTCCGTTTGTCCATGTCAGGTTGAGCCATGGTCGGTTCGAGGACGTGCCTTCCGAAGTGGTGAAGGTGATGACGTTTGCACCACCGGACCAAGCCGTAATCTCATTGGAGGCGTAAACCATCAGTGAGAGCGAAGACGCACCAGCGTCCAGCGCTGCCTGTGCTGCTTCGGTTACATCCCATGTCATCCAGTCAGCGCTGACTGAAGTTTGGAGATCGACGTATTCGCCAGCATCAACACCAATGTCGCGCCCACCGACAGCGGACCAGTTGTTGACACCGTCGTAGGTCGTATCGTTTGCATCGCCAGTCCAACTTTGAAGCACTGGGCGTATGGCCAATGGTTCTCCAGTGGAGGAACCGAATTCAGAATAGAGGTTCAGTGCAGCATCGGTGACGCGAGCGTTTGCAGGCTGAGGCACGGCGTTGAGTGGGATTCGAATGAGGGACACTGCTTGGCGGTTGAAACCTATGGCTCCAACCTTCATTTGCGTGTCGTCATCGTGAGCATCCGGAGAACCCGAACCGGCTTCATAGACGTAGGTGTCTTCGAAGTTTGGAAGGTTGAGCGAAGGCATAGCTTCTCGGTGATGGAGTTCAACAGCAGCGCAAGAACCGTCAGCACAGGTTTGCCATGTGGTGAGGTCGGGCAACAAGAAGTGATAGCTGTTCGACCAGTTTCCGATTTGGTTTGTGGCTGAGATTGCTCGAACCCGCCAGTGCCATGTGACCCCTTTGTCAAGGGCTGTCTCTGGCGTGTAAGTGTTGTTGGTAAAATCGAACCCATCATCGTTCCACGAGGTAGAAACTTGGAGGTTTGATGAATCAAAGGTGGAAGTGGTGTCGAGTTGTACGGCCCAGCCCCCCACGCTGAGGTTGCTGTTGAAGTTCCATGCCAATGTTGGCTGGTCGAGTGGCGTCAAATCAACGCCTGCCCCGATGGCCCATGAGCCATTCAGTGGACTGGAAGGTGAAGGATCGTTTGGTACTGCGTTGGAGCCTGGAACATAAACAAAGGTAAGTTCGGGGCGCGTTGCGACTGCACCACTGCCAGGGAAGAGTTGCACTTCACGAGATTGACCTGTTCCCACACCAAGCACACCGACGAAGAAATTCACACTTCGGTTTTCTCGCATGGCGTTTTGCACGCCCAATGTCACGTTCCATTCAACGCTGTCTCCAGAAGCGTAATTCGTGGTGAGAGCGACTGAATCGAGGAGTGAACCACGTTCGCTGCCTTTTGCTCCGGCCATGCCCCAGTTGTTGGTGCCGTCATAGGTGGACCATGTTGCACCTTCCGCAGACCAGTTTTGCTGGGTGTTTTCCCAGACCGCAACGGTTGGTGCATTGTATGGGCTGCTTCCGAGGGTGAATTCGAGGTTGGCGGATTCCACCGCATAACCTGCTGGCAAGAGGTTGGACTTGAGATCGCAACTCATCAGAGCCATCGCTTCGCTCGGGTAAGGGTTGTATGAAACAAGCAACTTGGATTCATCGTCGTAATTTTGGGTTGGCGTTCCACTGTCGATGAAGGTGTCCATGCATGCAGGATACAATCCATCGTCCGTGCCGTTGCCGTGGCTCATACGGAACTCATATCGATCGCCGCCCAGCCAAGTGGACTCTGCCGAACTGACGAGGAAATTGGATGTTGCCCAATCGCCAAGCCTGCCGTCGGTGTCGACAAAGGCCATGCGCCAGAAGTACATGTTTCCAGCATCAAGGGCATCCGTTCCGGTCATGTTGAATTGACCCGCGGAAGCGGCCACTGAAGTCGTAGCTTCCATGTTGTCGAGGTCCCATACGCGGTCCCGGAAGTGCTCATCTGTTGCCATTTGGAAGGCGATGTCGTAGGACGAAGCAACGCTTCCATCCCATCCGAGGGACGGCGTGGTGTTGGCGGAGAAATTATGACCGGTTTGATTCCAAACGGCTTTGCCTTGAGCCGGTGCGGTTTGTGTCATGACAGGTAGGGTCGCTCCGGTTCCCCAAGCGTAGGTGATCTCAACGGTGGGTTGGAGTGCTTCTGTTGATGCTTCTGAGGTGTGGAAGGTGGTTGAGATTGTCCCCCCTGTGGAATAAGGCCCGTTTTCACCCCGTGCAAGAATAATGTAATCTGCTGCATCGTTGGTCGGTGATTCGAGCCAAGACTGAAGGCTGTTCGTGAAACCAAATTGGAAGCGAGAAGCGGTTTGATCACCGTAGATTCCAGTCGCAGTCGCCGTAGAACTGTACGAACGACCGCCATCGTCCCAGTTGTTGCCGTTCGATCCGCGGTTCCAAGTCACTTGGTCTTCGACCCAAATGTTGGAGTCCATGCCGTGCATGGAAAGCATGGTTGATCC
>TARA_B110000459_G_scaffold204073_1_pt1 | contig 29250 bp, 19 predicted proteins | sample TARA_B110000459 | Tara Oceans TARA_B110000459 (sample SAMEA4398296) | marine metagenome | biome: Polar Biome; feature: [SRF] surface water layer (ENVO:00010504); material: water (ENVO:00002006), including particulate matter (ENVO:01000060) such as... | depth 5 m | reverse complement strand
GTTCCACCTCACGCTGGATGGGGACTTGGTGTTGAGAGAATTTTGATGAAACTAACTGGAGCCAAGAATGTACGTGAAACCGTATTATTCCCTCGTGACAGAAAGAGAATCTGCCCTTAATACAGTTTAGTCAACTATTATCAACCCTCTCCATGAGCGCCGCTCATGCATGAAGTTGTTTATTTTGAAGGGCCTGGTTTTGCTGAAGTTTCTAGATTTTGTTTAGAGATATCTGGATTGGAATGGAAAAATACTACAGTAGATTGGGATGGCTACTTGGATATGAAAAATAAAGGAGAACTTCCATGGGGATACCTACCTATTATTCGAACTCCAGAAGGAACTCTCGCTGAATCAAACGCACTTCTAAGATACACTGGAGCATTAGCAGGTATCGAGCCAACCAATCTTTTTGTAAGGGCAAAGGTTGACGAAATAGTTGAATTAACCAATGGATGGAGGCAGCATTTTATCCCGACATTTTCAATTGAAGACCTCGATGAAAAAATAGCTGCACGTCAAGAAATGTTTGTTGAAGGTGGGAAAATGGATATTGCTCTAAAAGATATTTCAAAGATAGTTGAGAATTCCTCTACAGGATGGCTAGCAAATACTGAGGATTTGACAATTGCTGACATCAAAGTATTCATGGATACATTCATGATGTTTTCAGGACAATTTGATGGAATTACTGCAGATATGGTGTCTAATTATCCATCATTGCTAAAATTCCATGACAAAGTGTCAAATGATGATAGAGTGAAAAATTACTACAGTAAGGAAGATGAAAAGCGATGGGTTTTCCGCCCCGGTGCCTTTAGTAACTCAAATTAATTATACCATTTCTAAAGGTGAGTCCCGAGATGAAAAGCGAGCAACAGCGCCATCACTTGTAACAAGGAACTTTTCAAAGTTCCAGCGTATATCGCCTGTATGACCATCAGAACCAGTCGATTTACTAAGTTCGGTAAATAATTGATTTTGATTTTCACCCTTAACTTCTAATTTAGCCATTAGAGGGAAATCTACATCGTACTTTGAGGCTGTAAAATCGCATATTTCATCATGAGTACCCGGTTCTTGAGCACCAAACTGATTACAAGGGAAACCAACAACTATAACTCCATCCTGTTGTGAAATTTCTTGTAATTGAGTGTATTGACGTGTAAAACCACATGCACTTGCAACATTAACTACAACCCAATTATTGGTGTTGGAATCTCCAAGTTCTCTCAAAGTAGTTTTCTCACCATTCATTGTTTCAAATTCTATGTCCAAAGGATTGCCCATAGTCTTGCCAGTAAGTTCTACTCTTCAATATGTCAGTCACAATCGTTAGAGTAAGTGTGATAGACATCAACCATCAGGATTTGATATGGCGGTTGACCGTATGCAGTGGGGTGCTGAAACTTGGCAATATGCTGATTTATACATGCCTGATGAACCTTCACCATACCAGACGGGTTTTGGAATTCCTTGTATTATGTTGATTCATGGCGGTTTTTGGAAAGATAAGTATGATTCTGATCTAATGAAACCGATTGCTGAAGACTTAGCAGAAGCTGGAGTTGCTGCCTGGAATATTGAATTTAAAAGGTGGACTGATGATGAGAGTGGAGTTTGGATGGATACACTTTCAGATGTCATGCGAGCATGGGGCCAGTTGGCACTATTACCTGGAATTGATATTACTCGCTCTATGGTAATGGGTCACTCAGCAGGTGGACAATTAGCACTAATACTCGCTTCTAAAGCAGAAAGGAAACCTTGGCTGGCAATCGCTCAAGCACCTATTACCGACTTGATAGGAGCAGACCATGCAAAACTTTCCGACGATGGAGATGCTGTGCGTAAGTGGCTTGGTTGTACACCAGAAGAAAATCCAGACTTATGGTCACAACTCAATCCAGTGGATAACCCTCCTATCTCACCAGTATTGATTATTCATGGAGAAAAAGATGACGAAGTTCCATATGAGCAATCCGAAACATATGTAAGAGTAATGAAAGCAAAAGGTGCAGATGTCCAAAAGTTATGGCTGCCTGGTGACCACTTCTCAATTATTGATGTTGCTAGTGATGATTGGTTGGTTGAATTAAACGCAATCTTAGATTGGCTATGATGCGAATACCTATGATGGAAGACCTCTTGGATTAATTCATGGAACTACTAGGCTCTGACTTCCCTTACTCGGAAAATTCCTTGACTGGAAAGCACGCAATGGTTTGTGGAGCAAGTCGTGGTATTGGTGCTGCAACGGCAAGAATGTTGGCTAAAGCAGGAGCTGATGTCACTATTTGTGCACGAAATAAAAGTGCTCTGGAAGAATTAAAAGGTGAACTTTCGCAACTAGGAAGTGGTAATCACCAAGTATGTCTCCTCGACCTTGAAGACCTTGAATCACTAAGTTCGAAAGTTGAAACTGTAGTCGCTGGAAATGGTCCAGTCCACATTCTCATTAACAATTCGGGAGGCCCTCCTGGTGGTCCGCTTTTGAATAATGAAGTCGGAGATTTTGAAGCACCATTCAAGAGACATCTTCATGCATCTCATACTTTGGTACAACTATTAGCCCCCCAAATGGTCAAAGAGAAGTTTGGTAGAATAATTCAAATTATCTCAACTTCGGTAAAAGAACCAATTCCAAACATAGGACTATCCAATACACTTAGAGGGGCTATGGCTTCTTGGGCCAAGTCATTATCACGTGAATTAGACCCTTGCATAACCATCAACAATGTATTACCTGGATTCACTGATACCAAGAGATTAGGAAGTCTAGCTGATTCGATTCACCAAAGAACCGGAAAGAGTACTGATGACATACATAAATCATGGATTGAACAAGTACCTATTGGACGATTGATTGACCCATTGGAGACCGCCTCAGCAATTTTATTCCTAGCGCTTCCTGCATCAGGTGGAATTAGAGGAGTCTCACTAGCAGTCGATGGTGGAAGACTTCGCGGGATTTAATCATCGATATATATCAAACCAAACAGGATAGTGGTCTGAAACATTTGATGTGCTAAACGATGAGCGGTCTACGCCCCAATTACCAACTAGGCGTCCGCTTAAATCGCCTGTAGTTACAATTCGATCATAAGCACAGTCGGTTGAAGATACGGTGGTATCAGCAGAATCTGGAACTAGCCAAGTATAGTTGGAATTTCTCATAGGAGACGACCATAATTCTTCGGAGGAAGCATAAGTACAACCAGCATTATAATCACCTAGAATTACAATATCGGACTCTTGTGGGTTTTGTGCTTGATAATCCTGAACTACTGTATGTAGGGCATTGATTTCTTCCATCGCAGATGCTGGTTTAGTATGAATTGTGATCAAAGTGAAATCAAATCCTGATGAGTTACCACTCGCATTCAATAATTCAAAACTACCTAAGTAAGGTTCTTTTTGAAATAAATCATACTCAGAGTCATTATACAATGAACCATTAATTGGAGAGAATACTGTGGTATTGTAATAATATGCATATTGCTCTTGATAAGTATCATCTTCTTGCTGACCACTTCTTTCACTGAGCAACATATTCCAAGTATTATTGGAACGATTATTTATTTGCTCAAGAAAGTCATAAGGAACCGTTTGGTCCAAGTCTCTTATTTCTTGGACTGAAACCATATCATATTGAAGAACTGTATCCACTAAAACGCTGATAATATCTGGCTTACCCATTTTGCTTTCACCAAAAACTTTGATGTTAAAGGTCGCGATTCTAGCGACTTCAGAACGATTAAGTTCGGGTATTTCTCGAGCGATTGTTTCATTGTTGGAATCAACTTCAGTCTCTGTTTCCACAAAAACAAATACCGTGTTGTCTTCTTTGTATACAAGAAGATGAATTGTCATCGGCGCTAAGATTAATATGGCAACTAAACTTAATGCTTGAAGGTAACCTTCCATAGAAGCCATTATCTCTCGGGAGATTTACGATGTTATCAATCTTGTTTCTAAATTCCATCAATGCATAGGTTATTGACGCGGTGGTTCTACCACGGGTTATGTCCGGAGAGGTGAGTCCTGAACAGGCACGTAAAATTCTTGATATGCTCACAAAAGGTGAGGCACTTGAGAATGTCAATACGTCACTTGCATTACGTCTAATTCCACTCGCAGAAGAACTTGGCGATGAAGATTTGGTTCAAAGGTTACTAGAGCATGCTTTAGATATAAGTCAAGATGAAGTCGAAAAGGGATGGGCTGAATTTGAAATAATGAAACTCAAAGATGCCCCGATAGAAGATTATGCTAAATTATCTTCCAAAACTGAAAATTTAGTCGAAGGGGGTACTCTTTCTGCTGCTATTATGCACCACTTGGGATTGATGCATCTTGCTCAAAATGAGTTAACTGAGGCAAAAATGTTTGCTAACCGCTCATTACGCCTTCGTGAATCAAATGATGATGAGGCTGGAATCGTTTATGGTTTGGCACTTCTTGAAGCGTGTTGTAAAAGAGAAGACCTGAATGATGAAGCGATTGTCCATGGCACTAGAAAATTAGAGATTTTAATGAAACTGGGAGATTTAGAAGGTCAGATAGAAGCTATGAGCGACCTTGCACACACTCAAGCCACAATAGGTTCTTTTGACGCTGCTCAAGATTTATACAACCAATCTTTGAAACTTGCCAATGAAATAGAGGATGTATCTGGTCAGTTAGTTGCTAGGTGGGGCTTAGCAGATATCGCTGAAATTAGCGAGGATTATCAAACTGCAATGTTATTACTTTCTGATTGCCTTCACTCTTTCATTGCCCTTGGAATCCCAGCACCTCCTCAAGTTCGTGACCGTATCGAAGCACTGACGAATATTGAACAACCTCCAGACAATGACTAAGCATAAATTTTAGTCCACAAAGTTATGATATGAAAGCAACTGGCAAGAACGGTGATGGAACATGGAACATGATATTTTCTTCTCCATTAGCCAAACACCGGATAGAGATGGGCAGATTCCAAGTGAATCCGAGATGTTTTCCAGTTACTTCGAACAACTTCAACATGCTGACAAACTTGGTTTTGGAACCGGATGGATTGCCCAAGCGCACCTTTCAACAGAAACTCAAAAATCGAATAGTCAACCAGTAGTACCTCACTGGCAAGGTGAAGTAGGATTATGTACAGATTTTACACAACTAGCAATGGAAAGTTTCCGTAAAACAAAGGATATCAATATCGGCTCAGCAGTAATCAGTATTCTAGCAAGTGGCGGACCGATTGCACAAGCAGAGAGAATTGCAAATACAGTTCAATTTCTTTCTATGATGGATGAAAAAAGAAAACTGAATATTGGATTTAGTGCTGGTAGGTTCGAATTTATGGCTAGGCCGTATGGAATCGTTCCAAGAAACTCTCATGAAAAGGCAGCATGGCCCGCCCTTAGAGGGCAAATATTCATGGAAGCGAGTGAAATTTTCCTTAGACTTCTTCGTGGCGATACAATCAATAGCGATATGATTGGTAAAACAATTCTTACTCGTGATAACTTTCGCTCAGATGAGGATTGGCTGAAGGTTCAAACTGCATATAGAGAATCTTCAAACTCAGAAGAAATAGTAGATAGCATTGAGATTCCCAATAGGTATAAGTTCGAAGATATTTCTATTATTCCTAAACAATGGAATCGAGCTCAGTTACAACTAGTTGCTGGAACACATGACCCCAAAGCACAACAATTCGTTAACAAGTTTTTACCTGTGAAGGTGTTTAATCTATCTATCACTTCACCCGAAGTGATCGATGACACTCATCAAAGAATGTCTCAATGCTATCATAAAAGTGGTGGAGAATGGCATCGAAGAGATATGCCAAGAACTAGTTTTGTATTCATAAATGATGAGCAAGGTCTGACTCCATCACAACAAAGTAATGCTGCAAAGTTAGAAGCATCCGAAGCACTCGAGGCTTATTGGAACGCTCTGGAAGGAACTATTGATCCGAGTAAAGTTGCTCGTGCTGCAAATAATGCCTTGATTGGGAATGTAGAGGAAGTCGCAAATCAAATGGTTGAACGTTTCCATCGTCAAGACCGAATTATGGCATGGTTTGATTTCTTCAATCATGATTCAAAGAGAGTTTGTCGAAATATGACTGCTTACATGACTAAAGTTGCACCTTTAGTTGAACAGTTAATGGAGGGGAATTGATGAGTGAACACAAACTTCCTTCTGCTGTAAATGACGGTAAGCCTGGAAGTTCAATGTATCCAAATTCATCTCTTGGAGAGAATATCGAAGGCATTCCAACCGGCCGTGAAGTCGCTTGGGAACCTCTTGTAGACTATCGTAGAAATGGGGTTTCTGAGACTACAATCCATGGTGCAGTCGCATGGTCTCATGGTGATGAAGTGATTCATTCATTTGGAGGAAATGTACTCTGTTATGGACGTTCTATGATGAAACCATTTATGCTCAAAGCATTCACAGAGGAATTAGAAGATACTTCTTGGGAACAAAAAGCCATTTCTGTAGCCTCCCACAATGGTGATACAGAACACGTGGCTGCTGCCCAATCCCTTCTTTCTAAACCTGAATGGCCATTGATGCTAACCCCTCTAGATGTTCCATTGATACAATTTGGACGTCAAGTTCGAAGACCAAGAAGATGGTATCATACATGTTCGGGAGAGCATGCAGCTATCTTGCATGGTTGCAGAAAGAAAGGCTGGAATCGAGCAGGATATACCCTCCCAACCCATGAAGTGTTCAAGGCTTATATGACTCAGATCAGAACATACTTGGGAGAGGACTGGACACCTTTGCGGGTTGCTAAAGATGGTTGTGGATTGCCTACTGTATCTAATACAGTGGCAGAACTTGCACAAATTTATGCAGGACTTGTTCGAGATAAAGATGATGACTGGATTTGGGAATCTATGATAAGATATCCAGACCTTGTCGGAGGATTCAACCGACTGGACTCTACAATTTTGAAAGCAGGGGAAGGCAAAGTAATCGCCAAGGAAGGAGCAGATGGATTACTGGGATTAGCAATCGAACATCCAGACTATCCAAAGGGTCTAGGGATTGTAGTGAAAATTGCTCATGGATGGAATTCACAGGCAACTTGGTATATCGCCAGAGCGGTCTTAGGAGTTTTAGGAATAAGACTACGAAACCCATATCCATTACATCGACAAAAGGCCTTCATCGTTCCAGGAATTGTTCCTGAAAAATATCTTGAAAAGTTAGTGAAAATAGACACTTGGGATGAATGGGACCCAGATATGGACCGCTGGTCATTTGATATTGAGGCATAGTCATGGAAGAAATCAAGAATTTCATCAATGGTGAATTTCAGAATTCTTCAAGTGGCGAATATATCGATAACATAAATCCAGCAACTGGAGAATTGATTGGTAAGATCGCTAGTTCTAACAGCATAGATGTTCAAAATGCTGTTGAAGCCGCCAATATGGCTTTTACTTCATGGAGTGCTTTGACGCTTGAACAAAGAATCATTTGGCTGGATAAAATTGCTGATGCATTAGAGGCAAAAAAGGAATTGGTTGCTCAAACTGAAAGTAAGGATACTGGTAAACCAATCTCATTAGCAAGAAGAGTTGATGCTAGTCGTTCAATCTCAAACTTCCGCTTTTTTGCCCAATTCACATCGCAACAAAATCCAATGGAGTTTGAAATGGAAGATGCGATGAATTATGTTCACAGAAAGCCAGTAGGGGTTGTTGGACTCATCACACCCTGGAATTTACCACTTTATCTGTTGACTTGGAAAATCGCACCAGCATTGGTTATGGGCAATACTATAATCGCTAAACCGAGTGAACTTACGCCATTAACTGCTAATTTATTTGCTAGTATTTTACAAGATATTGACTTCCCGAAGGGTGTTTTCAATATCGTCCATGGACTTGGCCCAAGTGCTGGTCAACCGATTCTTGAACATCCTAAAATCAAAGCGATCTCCTTCACTGGTGGAACTCAAACAGGACGTATTGTAGCCAAAACTGCTGCTCCCTTATTCAAGAAATTATCACTAGAATTAGGAGGTAAAAATGCAACTGTAATTCTTGCTGATGCGGATTTACATGCTGCTGCCAAGGGTGCAGCAAGGGCAGGTTTCACCAATTCAGGTCAAGTTTGTTTGTGTGGTTCAAGAATATTAGTAGATGCTTCAATAGCACAACAATTCACTGAATTATTTCTGACAGAAGTTAGAGGCATGAAACAAGGTAATCCTCTAAATGAAGCCACTGAAATCGGTTCATTGATTTCTATTCAACATCTTGAGAAAGTGGAATCTTATGTAAAGTTAGCAAAACAGGAAGGTGGAACTATTCTCACAGGTGGAAATAGACCTACTATCTCCGGTTTAGAAGGAAGTAAGGGCGCTTACCTGGAACCGACTGTAATAGGTGGATTAGATATCAATTCAAGAACTGCAACCGAAGAAATATTCGGACCAGTCGTAACACTGCATACATTTGAAAATGAAGAACAAGCCATAGAAATGACTAATTCTACTGAATATGGCTTAGCGGGTTCGGTTTGGACAACTGACCTTGAACGTGGAAGAAAGTTTTCTGAGCAAATAGAAACTGGAATCATGTGGGTCAATACTTGGCTTCATAGAGATTTGCGAACACCTTTTGGTGGAGTGAAGAATTCAGGAGTTGGCAGAGAAGGTGGTCAATGGTCACTATCTTTCTTTTCTGAAATGACCAACATATGTGTAAAACTTGATTGAACACAACTTGAAAAGCATTTCAACCAAACACTGTACATGTCAGACGGCGATGTACTTCCGCTATTCGTATTACCAATGGTCATTTTACCTGGAGAAGTTCAGCAATTACGTATCTTTGAACCAAGATACCGACAAATGTTGGATGACTGTTTATTAGACGGTAAACCATTTGGATTGGTTTGTGATGATGATGAGGAAACCTTCAATGGATGGAATGGGCCTCGAGCATTTGGTTGTGAGGCTGAAATTATTCATCATGAAACTATGGGAAGCAACCATTTTGTCGAAATAGTTGGGACTCGTAAATTCGAAATTAAAAAGGTACTCGAGCCAGCTTTACCTCCTTTTTCTGATGAAAGCATGGCTGAATTGATGCCTGAGGTTGGAATTTATCCGGACTTGGATACGATACTAGAGAAAATCCCTGAAGATAATGAATATCACAAACTATACCTTGCGGCTGAGGTTAATTTCCTTGAAGATGGAAATTCGGTCACAGAACAACAGTTGGAGGAATTAACTTCGGCCCTAAAGTCGATAATCAAAAATATCGGAAATAATATCAATATTGAGCAAGATATCCTAGATGAATGGGTTGACAGCAGAATTGCTATGATAACAAAGAATGAAAATGATACACTCTATTCAATCGCTGCAATGACCGTCAGCAACTTAGAGAAAAAGTATGAAATCCTGAGTCGATATGATAGTCAAGAAATATTTGATGAAATCATGACCAATCTAACGAATATCGTTTGATTTATTCAGACTTCATTGTCCGAGGGTTTCAAATCACTTCGCTATGTGGACGATATATGTCCGTTCATGGCAAGGCAAGGAAGGTAACTACCCACACTTTGCAAGAAATGAAGAGAGCGGGTGAAAAAATAACTATGCTTACTGCGTATGATTTCTCACTTGCTAAATTAGTTGATAATGCTGGAGTTGATGTAATTCTAGTTGGGGATTCGGCCTCGAATGTCATGGCAGGTCAAGTCACTACTGTTCCTATGACTCTTGACCATATGATCTATCATGCCCAATGTGTCAAAAGAGCAGTTGACCGTGCATTAATTGTTGTTGATATGCCATTTGGAACGTACCAAGGAAACTCTGCAATCGCTCTTGAATCAGCGATTAGAATTATGAAAGAAGCAGAAGGTCATGCAGTAAAACTAGAGGGTGGTGCAGAAATTGTTGAATCTATCCAAAGAATCCTTACTGCTGGAATCCCAGTAATGGGTCATTTGGGACTAACACCACAATCTATCTATAAATTTGGCACATATAGTGTTAGAGCAAAGGAAGATGAAGAGGCTGAGAAGTTGATTCAAGATGCAAAGATTCTCGAAGAAGCTGGGTGTTTTGGTATTGTTCTAGAGAAAATCCCAAGAGACCTTGCAAAAAGAGTTAGTGAATCCGTTACTATCCCAACTATTGGAATTGGTGCTGGTCCTGATTGTGATGGACAAGTTTTAGTTCTCCATGACCTACTTGGAATAACAATGGATTTCTCCCCAAGATTCCTTAGAAGATATCTCAACCTTGCAGATGATATTCATGGAGCAATAATAAATTATTGTGATGATGTTCGTTCTGGGGAATTCCCAAGTGAAGATGAAAGTTATACTTCATGAAGATATACTGAAGGCTAAAATTGCGCCAGCAAAACCGCCAATATTTATTGCAAAAGCATGCCACAACCCGTATCTAAATGGTGGTAGATCATATTGCCCCCAAGCAGTACTTATCCATACCCAAATCAGGAGTGGCAAATAGACTCCACAAAATAGTGCACCCCAGCCTGAAAACCAAATCATAATGAAGAATAATCCAGGTATTATCATACCAACTGAATATTCCCACCATCGAGACTTTTCATCACTGAGAAGAACAAAGTATAGTAATGGAGAAAGCAGCACTGCACTAATTATCGCTGCTTGGGGCGGTGAAGGCCACGCATAGTTAGGAGTAACAAAGTGTTCCGCCAAAATACCAAGAAGCATTCCAATAATTGCGGGTCCTAATATATGCTTAATACCGGTTTCAAAATCGAGAGCTGAAGGCTTTACATTAGGTTTGTCAATAACGATTGTAGGTGATTTATCAACCGTTTCATGCTCCTGCATAGCATGTGCAATGGGTGAACATGTTTGAGGCTTCGGGCTTGACTGTAAGCCGATGAGGATATATCCTTACACCCTTTGCCATGTCATATGACGAAAGGTGAGATTGTCGCAGGTTGTTTAGCACCACACCCACCACATTTGGTTTATGCAGAAAATCCACCGCAAAATGAACCGACTGCTGAAGGCGGATGGGAACAATTGAGGTGGGGTTATGAAAGGCTACGTGAATCATTATCCGATATCGATTATGATGTTATTGTTGTTCTTTCGCCACATTGGCAAACCTATATCGGTACTCATTTCTTAGGACTTCCTCACTTCAAGAATCTATCAGTAGACCCGGTATTTCCAAATTTGTTTAGATATAATTATGATTTAGATGTCGATGTAGATTTGGCCAAGCAGATTCATGACAAGGCGGAACAAGCGGGTCTAACAGTCAAAATGATGACAAATCCCGATTTCCGAGTTGATTATGGTACGATCACTACTGGCCATATGTTCAATCCGAAATGGGATAAACCGATGGTCGTAATTTCCAGTAATCGTTCAAGTGCATATTATTCAGTTGATGTAATGCAAGAAATGATGATTGAATTAGGTAAGGTTACTCGAGAAGCGATTATCGAAAGTGGAAAGAAAGCAGTAGTTATCGCCAGCAATTCTCTTTCACATCGACATTTTACTACTGAATCCGAAGTCCCTGAAGATATGAGTAAAGAGCATATCACCAGTCATGCTATGCATCTTTGGGACATGAGAATAATTGATTATATGCGCTCTGGGCAATGTCAAAGAATAATTGATGAGATGCCAGAGTTTACAGAACAAGCGATTGCTGAAAGTGATGGCGGGGCATTCTCATGGCTACTTTCAACTCTGGAAGTCCCAGACTATCCTGCCATTCTTCATGGTTATGGAACTATAATTGGAACAGGTAATGCAATTGTAGAATGGCCAGTATACAAACACAAGGAGGGTGAATGATGAATTCTGGAGAATTAGTTGATTCCTTTGTTGTGCCAGTTCACCCACATACTGTACTTGCCCCTGAGAAGAACGAAGGCTGGGGCAAACTTAGACAAGCCTATGAAGAGGCTGCTAAAAGAATTGAAGATAGTGGAGCGGATTTACTAATTATCTACTCAACTACTTGGCCAAGTGTCATTGGACATCAAATTCAAGCCGATCCAAACCCTCAATGGGTAATGGTCGACCATGACTTCCATGACTTAGGTTCGATTGAATATTCCTTCAACATAGATTCACAGTTTGCTCATGCCTGGAATGAAGCAAATAAAAAAAGAGGGCTTCAAAGCCGAACTGTATCTTACCAAGGATTCCCAATAGATGTTGGCTCAGTTGTGGCTTTGACTCTATTAAATCCAGATAATAAAATACCTGCGGTAATAGTATCTTCAAATGTTTATTCTAATCGAAGTGAAACAACAGTACTCGCTAAAGCATGCTTAGATGTAATCAAGAGTACTGGTAGAAAAGCGGTTGCTGTAACTGCAATGTCACTATCTAATCGCATGTTTACCGAGAACATCGACCCGAAAGAGGATAGAATTCATTCACTCAAAGATGATGAATGGAATCTTAAAATTCTTGAATTCCTAAGCGAAGGGCGACTTGAAGATGTCAGTCAACTATCAAGAACAATTCATCAACAAATTAGAGTTCAAAAAGTTGTTACTTTCAAGCCGATGTGGTGGCTTTCAGCGATGAATGATAATAGAAATAACCTGACTGGAGAAGTTCTTGCTTACGAAGCATTGCACGGGGCTGGAGGCGCTGTAGTCCATCTAAACCCAACTCCATCAGGGGTTGGCGATAAAGAATATGATGAAGATGATATCGAAGTATTTGGAGGAGAACGAGGAGTTTTAGACGTTGTTGAAGAACCGGAAAGTCCACTTGAAAATAAATCAAATGGCCCAGACTTATGGGAGCCTACAGATGCTGAAGGCTCTGTCAATTCTGATGCTGCTCCTAAACCAGTAGGCGCTTATCCTCATGCAAGACGTGTCGGAAATATGTTGTATCTATCAGGTGTTGGCCCAAGGCAACCAGGTACTAATTCAATCCCAGGCGGACCGATTCATGATGAAAATGGGGCACCGTGTAATTATGATATCAAAGCACAAACTCATGCCGTTATCGATAATATCTCAAGAATTTTAGAAGAAGCTGGCAGTTCAATAGACAAAGTATTGGATGTAACATCATTCCTTGTCGATATGGATAGAGACTTTCAAGGATATAATGAAGTCTGGGCAGAAACATTAGGCAAGGTTGGACCAACTCGAACTACATTAGCAATAAGAGCGCTACCTACACCTATTGCAGTTGAAATGAAAGTGATTGCTCAGATTTGACTCTGAACAGATTACCGGATTTCGGAGATGTTTTGTATAATTAGGGGCAATAGAATATATGATATATCGAACTGACGGCCAAATACGAGAACTATTTGTAATAAATCGGGGAATGAAAAATGGTAAAACAAACTGCTGCAAAACTTCTCAAAGGAGATGTAAAGGGTGTCGCAGAAAATATTACTGAAACTTTCAAACGGACAATTGGTCTTAGTGGCGTTGTCATCATCTCCTTATCATCAATGCTAGGTTCTGGATTATTTGTAATACCAGCATTCGCTGCTGAGATAATGGGTCCAGGTATTTGGTTAGCATTTCTTGTAGCTGCCTCTATTGTATTACCTGGAGCACTTTCTAAGGCTGAACTCTCATCATCAATGCCTTCAAGTGGTGGGTCATATGTCTATTTGGAAAAAACCTATGGACCGATGGTTGGAACAATTAGTGGTATTGGTTTATGGGCATCATTTATGCTAAAAGCGTCATTTGCTCTAATTGGTTTCTCCGCTTACATGTATACTGTAACTACTTATTTTGATTTTAATCTTAACACAATGATGGTTTCCTTAGGGGCGTTGGTACTAATTACAGTAGTCAACATATTTGGTATTAAGAAAGTTAAGGCTATTCAAACTCCTATACTAGTTGTTACACTTGGATTACTATTCATTATGTGTATAGTGGCACTATTTGACCCTAGCACAGACCTCTCAAAACCTTGGAATGGAGCAATTAACGCTGACCCGCTAACATTAGCGGAAACATCTGCATTTGTATTTGTTGCATATGCAGGAGTTACCAAGGTAGCCGCAATAGGTGGAGAAGTCAAAAATCCTGAGAAAAATCTACCTTACGGTATGTTACTCTCACTATCGATAGCGACTTTGCTATATTGTGTAATAACATTCATGATGATGGCTACAATACCAGGTGAGTGGTGGGTTTCTTCTGATGGCTCGACACCCGAAGACCCAATCTATATCTTTGTAGATGCAGTTGCAGGTACAAAGGTTGGTGTATTAGCAGCAATTCTAGCCATACTAACGATGATCTCAATGGCTTTGGCTGGTATTTTAGCAGCTTCGAGATTCCTCTTCGCAATGGCTAGAGATAATCTACTACCACAAGCATTAGAAGAAGTCAATGCAAAATATGAAACTCCCCATTGGCCAATAATATTCACTGGTCTCGCAATGGGTTTAGCTATTTTCTATTTACCTGTGAAAGATGTGGCAAAACTAGCATCCGGATTTAAGATAATGATTTTTATGGCAATTAATTCCTGTGTAATAGTACTAAGAAATACTCGTCAACATCATGGATTGGTTGCTAAATATGAGAGCCCTTGGTATCCCTATATTCAGTTATGGGGTATTTTTGCTGGTCTAGCTTTGATAATAATCATGGGTGAAAAGGCATTTATTGGTGCTGGAGCAGCGCTGGTAATTGGTCTAATCACTTACTATAGTTATGGAAATAAGCATGCTCAATCAAGACATACACCTTTTGATTCCTTCCTTAACAGACCTGTCAAAGTAGATAGTGACCAAGTAAATACGGAAACTAGCAATTCGGTCAATATAACATATAATGTGAAGAATATTAATATTCAAGATTCTGTTGTAATTGACTCCGAAATTAGTAAGTCTTCTGAAGAAGAGTGAGTAAATAATTATTCAACTCGAGTCCATGAACCGTCATCACCGACATTCCAGTACTGAACTTCTTCACTAACATCGACATACCAACCACTAGAACCTTGTTCTGTACCTGGGGCTGCTTGCATTACTCCGAGTTTGGATGCTTCGACTGCGAGTTGCTTCTTCTGAGAATCAGATAAGGTCAAGCCAGAACTTTCTGATTGTGTAGTAGTGGAAGATTGTGCTTCACTATCAGATTCGCCATAGCCTTCATGTTCGTCATCGTCATAATCATCATCATAATCATCATCGTCATAATCATCATAATCACTATCAAATTCCCCTTCGACCCAGTCTTCATCGTCAATACTCTTAGCCCTTCTAACTAAAACAATTAGCGTAATCAATACTAATCCCAATAAGAAACCAGCAAGACTCATTGCAGTATTTGTTGAGCCTACAGCTCCACCAAATAGAACCGATTCAACATCAAAGAAATATTGCGTTATCAAACCATTCCAAGTGATGGTACACGAACGATCTAATCCGGATTTACTGATTTCAATCTCCCAAGTATCTCCTGTAATAAATTCATCAGGACCAGAAGTACAACTGATGGTTGTATTATCTGGTTCAACTTCAACTGTATTACCTTCACCATCTACACCATAAATACGAAGCAGGGCATAATCACCTTGCTGGAAATTAGTACCGTCTATCAGTCCAAAAATTTGCACAGCCTCTCCAGGTTCAATAGTAAGAGATAGAGTCTTTTCAGCATCATCTTGGATTAATGTCAAATCATATTGCCCGGATACTTTTCCAGTAAATGTCCAGAAACCTCTACCCGAAGTAGATGGTTCAAAAACTCCAGTTTGATTAGAAAGGGTTGTCGATACTTCTTCGGCTGGAGCAAGATTTTGACGGGTATCTGCAATTTGAATAAATATCTCGGCAGGAACTCCGGCCTTGACTACAAAGCCGTTATCAAATTCTGTAATCAACGTTCTAGCGTCTCCTGCTGATACACTCAATGTAACTATCGAGAATATTCCAGCAGCATTCGCTTGGATTTCATGGCTACCAATTTCTGTAGGTATCCAATTATTTTGAGATAGAATCATGTCTAATGTGGAGTCTTCTCCATCAATTGTCCAGTTTAAACCAATTTCATACAACTGATTCCCATATGCATCAAAGTATTGAGGATTCAAATCAAATGCTACATCGGCTGGAATCTTTTGCCCTTGCCCACTAAGAGTTATCAAAGATAATTCCCCATAGCCCACTTCAAATTGAATCGAACCATCAAAACGAATATCTGTAGTAATGTCATACCAAGATGTTTCAAATCTCCAAAATCCAGTAGAGTCTGGGATAAATGATGCCCATGTATTGTATTGAGTAACTGCAGAATCATTTCCAACCGCTGTATCAAAAGACGCGTTAACAGGCCATTCATTTCCAGCTAAGTCAAAAGCATATACAGACAGAGTAGATTGTTGACCTGCTGAAACTACTGAAGGTGATAACTTAATTTTAGTATCAATGGCAGTTCCATGAGTCACAACTACAGGTGTTGTAGAAGATATGTCAAAATCAACTACTGTAATTTGCTGGAGTCCTTCGGTCATTGGAGTCCAAAACACACGGCCATCATCCATACTTAGAGAACCTGAAGTAACTGTGAAGTCTGAAATTGGAGGAGTTATTGTTCCAGAGTAACCAAGATTATCGGTTCTATAAGAGGTCAATTCATACATTTCTCCAGCGATAAAGAATTCAGGTGATGGAATAATTAGAAGTTCTGAGGTTGTGGCATCTGAAGGAACTACTCTGATAACACCAGTTCCTGAAATACCACCTGCAACCACTGTTAGATTCCAATATCCGGGGTGGGTTGCAAAGAACCAACCGGTACTATTTACAGAACCATTCTCGGCACTCCATGACTTTACTCCCGCTGCATTATTGGACATTTCAAAACCATTAACATCGACCAATTTAGGATTTAATTTTATGATACCACCGCTCTGTATTTGCATGTTAGAAGGGAACATAAATTCATGTGGATTACCGGATGATACATTGATTTGTTTAGTGGATTCCATCTGGTACAAGCGAGCACCCAACTCGAAATCCCCTATATCTTGAGGTATCCAATTAGGTGTCCCTTGGCCTAAATACTCTCCATCAACAGTCCATATAGCGTCCAATGTTGGTTTTGAATTCCCTCTGGCATCAAGCAGATTAGCAGTGAGTAAATTTGGTTCCAACACACTAGCTGAATCGATTGAAATTTCTAAAGACTGACCAATTCCTGCTTCTACAGTCATATTGTATACTGCTGACAGAGTACCTGAACTCGCTTGAATTGAAATCACTCCTGATTCCCATGGATAAAAAGTACCGTCATCCGTTATAGTTCCGTTATTGGAAGCCCATGATATATCACCAGCAACTATACTGTTTACTGAATCATATAAGTTAGCGCTGAAGGTAACTACTTCATCAGCAGTCATGACAAAAGCCGGCGAAGTAATATCAATCCGTACTGCAGCCGGACCTTGGAATGATACTTTGTTTTCATTTTCTAAAACTGCTATATTATGGCCTAATGGATTAATTAAACTCACCAAAAGGATGAATAGAATTGATAATGACATTAATCGCTTCATATGTCTCCCTCTTACTGGCTAATCAATTAAAAGTTATCAATTAAACTCTTACTCATCCCATTCAACCCATTCGGATTGCCCTGATTCTCGGTAAAACCATACTTGATCATCTGCTTGGCCCCATTCGGTTCCATCATCTTCAATTCTATAGTCGATCATCCAATCTTCTGTTTCATCAGAATGTTGTTCTGGTTCTGGTTCCGTTTCTTGTTGAGCTGGTTCTGGTTTCGTTGGAGGTGAAGAAGGCGGTCTTGCTTCTTGTGAACTTGCAGCCGTTGAAGCAACTACCGAATCAACATCATAATTATAGTCATAATCATCTTCATCGTCATAATATTCGTCATTACCACGCATGAATCTAAATCCAACTGCCACTACTGCTAGTGCAATCAAGATAACTAGACCTGCCCCCACGTAATACAACGAACCGCCTGCTGCGAAGAGTCCTGCTATATTTCCTTCAACTGTGTAGTTAACCTCCTTGGAGACAGAACCAACAGTGATAGTTGCTGTTTGCTTTCCTTCCTCTAGTGTTTCAATCTTCCAGTTTCCTTGTCCATTATTGATAACTTCCCCTCTTCCGGAGGCTTCCACTCTTGAACTTGCAGGAACATCGATGATATTCCAGTATTCATCGAATGCTACAACTGATATGGAAAGGCTTTCTAATTGTTCTAGAGTAGTCTTGGATACATTAACTGTAATATATTTAGGGATAGATAATGAATAAACTGTGACATCCACTACATCGGTACTTGCTGCATAAATTGCTGATAGAGAGTAGTTTCCACTTACTCTTCCATTGAAGATATATTCTGCATAATTATCGGTAGAATTGATGTTGTAAGGTAAGTTATCATTTTCTTTCCATGATACAGCCTGCGGGAACTTATTTCCATCTGTGTCATAACCAAAGACGAGCAGACTGATATCTCCACCAGAATCTTGACTGGTTGCAGAAGCAACTATTTCGATATATAATGCCACACCATTGGCTACGATGATATCGAAACTGGATGTCAAATTCTGTCCTCGATTATTAATTGAGTAAGCATAGATTTGCCAGTCACCAGCAACACTTGCCTCCCAAACCATATCATTTTGAACTAACAACGCTGTAATGTCACTCTCTAATCCATTTGATTGGTTGACAAGTATCCAAGTTAGAACACTTTGGTCATAGGAATTACCATCAAAGTCACTCAATTCAGAGGAGAAGGAAACCGATTCATCTGCAGTAATCGAAAATCCATCTTGACTAGATGGAGCTGCCCCACTGGCATCTGTTGCAGATATCACAAAGTTATCTAAATCACCTTTAGAAACGATAATGTAAATTTGTGATTCATGAGTTAAACCTTGTTCGTAGTATGTCGTCATCAAGACATATGATTCAATCGATTCATGAACAGGGGAGAATATTGTATCAGTACTATTGGAGGTATCTGTCAACTCACTTTGATTAGCCCAAGTGGAATGGCTGATAGACCAATCTACTAGTGGATACCATATATTTCCTTTAGAATCAAAAGCCTTGACACTAGCCTCTATTGATTGATCTGCTGTAATATTGAACAAGAAATCATTCGAGACTTGATCGTTGACTCTGAGTTCCAATTTATCGATTAAGCCTCTAGATACAAACACTGTGACATCTTCGGTAAATGATTCATAAGTAACTGTTAGTGTCTTAGTTCCTTGGAATGTTGGAACCCAAATATGTGGAATTCCTTCAGTCAAATTACCATCCGCTAACTGTGTCCAGTTTTCTAAAGGTATAGAAACTGCTAATCGATTACCATTGATATCTATTCGTGTTGCATTGATTTCTAGCGTATCATCTGCAGTGATAGTTTCAGAAGAAGCAATCAATTCTAGAGATGCCATCTCACCATATGTGACTTCGATATCGATACTATAAGTTAGACCTGTTGAGGTAGAAATAGCGATTGTCGATGTTCCAACAGATATACCAGTATAATCTCCAACAAGAATATCTGCTGCTGGAGGTTGACTATGTGGTGTTGGAGTTTGAACTTTGACGAAGTTTCCGTTTGTTGTGCTAAAAGAGTACCCACCTGTATCATCGAACCAAACCAAATTTTCAAATTGGTCAAATGTTGTTGCATAGACGGAACATGAAGTCCCAGATTCTAATATCATTTCACATCCTGATAATTCAATTCGGTCTGGTGCTCCAGGCACAACTATAACCGTCAAATCTACTGACAAAGAATTAGTTACACCATTCCATTGAGCAGTCAAAGTTTGTGTACCTACGCTATAAGGATAAAATACAGTACCAGTCATTGAACCATTAGTCGAATAATAATTAATTGTTTGACTAGTGACCACATTACTAAACTGGTCTAATACAGAAGAATAGATCTCCACAGTTTCATCTGCAGTGATAGTTTGTTCTGAAAGTTGATTATTATTATCTAAAGATGCTATGAGTTGAACTGGTATACCTGGAGCAATAATCAAGTCGAAGTCCGAGCATATGACTCCATAACAAGCCGTAACTGTTTGTAAACCGCTAGTAGATGGTGTCATGGTTGCCATAGTTGAATTGATAGGAGCAATGGAACCAGATGTAGTACTCCATTCGATATATCCCCCAATTGGGATATAAGGATTATTAGCAACTCCAAATTGGTCGAATGAGATTACTTCGAAAAGAACTGGTGTATCTGCATCAAATGTGGTTGTTGTCGCTGTTACATTTAGAGCAGAGACATTAGTTGTATGGATTTGAAGAAGAGGTTTGTAATCTTGTTCAGTAGATGCATCGCTTGAATATACTGAAACTAAACCATCTAGAACCGTACCTGTACTTATTGGATTTGCGATTATAATCCAATGCCTCTCATCATCTACTAGCATACCAGGAACACCAATTTCGAAGGTCAATTCAAAGTCAGTACTGGTAAATGTTTGGATATCCAGTGCTGTCGCATTATAATCCACACCAGCGGTTAACCCTGGATTTACACCTGTTGTATTCCATGTAATTCCATATTCATTCCATGAAGAATCTAAAAACTCGTGAACTGAGAATTCTATTTCATATGCTCCACCAGATAAGTCCCAAGATTCAACAAATAATGTCAAATCTACGGAGTGAACTGACTGGGAAACGTCAAGAGGCACCTGACTTGCATCAAGGGAAATTACCCCATAACATAGAGATCCTGAAACTCCTTCACAGCCAGTACCTAAGACCATAGTATCAAGAGAACCATAGTTAGAATCAGCAAAAGCATCATTTATGCCTGCATCCCTAATTTCGACATGTCCAAAATCTTCTACTTCAGAAGCATCTTGGAATTCATAAACATATGTTCCATCATTGTCATAGTAATGAACTGGGTCACCTACTGCAAAATTCCAGCGTGATGACGAAGGACCTGGGATATTTTGGTTTATTCCTTTAACCCACCAAGTGTAAACTTCCCCAACGTTAAGAGAGGACGAAGTGGTGAAAGTATTACCCGAAATTTCAGAATCAAATCTAGAATCAAAAGTAGTAATTCCTGAAGAATCACTCAAGAATAATATGTATGATGAAGCACCTGTTGAAGGCGACCAAGAAAGAGTCACTGAATCAACGCTCGATATTATTTCGGAGGAGACATCATAAAGTACAGTTCCATCAATTGGAGTATTTAGAATAGGTTGAGATGGCGGTAAAACTCCACCAATATTATCTACATATTCTAGAACAAGTTTTGGTTGAAGAGTTGCTGCCCCTTCGGAAGTAACAAAATCATAACTAGAGGAAACATTTTCAGCATCAAGAATAATTGTGAATGAAAAATTACCATTTGCAAAATTAGACTGCCCCAAAGCGGTCAAATCCCATTCTACAACACCATTACTGTTAGACGTCAGAGTAGTTCTTGTTATCTCGTTATTTGAGCAAGATGGTGCGTTAGCAGAAGTCAGTGTCATTTCATTGAAAGTTGAACAGGCATATGCTGATACGGTCAAGGGAGATGAAGATGTACCAGTCGAAATTAAATTCATTTCAAGAATCATAGAAGTGGGGGTAATTGCACTTGGCCATGGAATTTGTGATAGGTCAAAGTCTAGAAGAATATCACTATTACCTCCAGTACTTGCATCATAACCTAAAGTTAGAGCACTGCTTGAACCCGTATTTACCTGGCTATTAGAATCAATACTAGCATCTAATACTTGGGGTAGGACTCCGGTTAATTCAAAAACCGAAGCTCTTGACAGTTCATAAGAATAGTTTCCAGTTCCATCATCGAAGCCTTGATCACTTGGAACTCTGTACTTGTTAACTGCAGAAAATTCTCCGATCCTATGGTCTTGAATACTCAACACTTTCCAATAGAACCATTCGTCACCATAGTCATCAATATGTGTAATATTATTGAAAGAGATGGTATTAGTGGAACTATCCCATTCCCAATCACCTTCAATACTATCATCACCCTCAATTACAGCCAATGGGCATGAATATATTCTTTGATCAGAACTAAAACATAAATCCCAATTTGTCGCATTATTATTAGATTGAGTAAAACTGAAGTCTATCGAGTCAACATTTCGAGGAATCGGCGATGAATAATTCCACAAGGTAGCACCATCGGCAGGTGTATTCAATAATGGTGCAATAGGCACCCAGGGTGCAGTAGTCCGATATTCAATGTAGAGATTGGGTCTATCTGATGTATTGAAGTCTTCACTATCTGCGAATAAGTATTGACCTACAATATCATCGTTATCATCAAATTCCGGCTGTATAATAACTGACATACTTTCATCACCGTTTGCTATTGCTCTTTGTAAGATATGAGTGACATCACAAAAGTTTTCATCATCAAAGGACATGAATTTAGCTGCTGGGAAAGGTAACTCACTATCCAAACTATGGAATGCCCCTGGTTCAATCCAGTTACTACCTGCACTAGGCGAGTTCCAAGTTGATGAGTCATCCCAGGCAGTAAATGTATCTGAGCAGTAAAAATCTTCTAATCCTGTAATATTACTTTTCTGAGTAAGTTCGAGTCTGGCAACCATTATTTCATATTCATTAGGCATTGGTAGGCTAGAAAAGTCAAACGATATCAAGGATGAAACTATTGCAGAAGAATTTGTTGGGCTTACTCCAACATAGAGTCCTTGACCATCTTTAGCACTATTAGGGTCGTCTTGGTCGAGATAGGTATCGGCTGTAATCAATGGGAAGTTCAACTCTTCAACTATCGAACCTTCCTGGAAATTAGCCCATGCATCTATGGATGATTCTTCTTGACTAATTTCTTGCGGTAGCCAATATGTGGTCTTGTTACTTGTATATCCTATCATTCCATCTTCAATACCTTGAACAGACCATTGGATATGATTGGAGAAGTCAAGGTCATATGGTACATCAAATTCTAAATTTACCAGATCAAAATTTGACGGATTAACTCTTGAGTCAAATACTATTTGACCTTCCATTTCGTCTGAAAGATTGTTATCGATAAATAGCCTCCAAGCATCTGGAGTGAAATTGCTGGATGCTGGCATACTCCACTGGAAGGTTGGTGTCTTATCAGCAACCAAACTATGTGTTGATGAATCCCATACAATTTGCCCGTCTGCTGGGTAATCATTACCAGGGTATTCTTGTGAAGGAGTTACTGAACCATTAGCCCAAACTAACTCCAAATAGGGCTGATTGATTAATGAATCAACAGAACTGAAAGAAACTACTTGTCCTTGAACTGGGTTTGTATTGTATAGCATTATTGAAAGAAGGTCATTCCCTGAGAAGATAGCCTGTTGTGCCATATTGGTCACATTCCAAGCCATCCAGCCATGGCTAGATATCTGGATATCCTCAATTACACCAATATCTACGCCGATATCTCTTCCACCTGGACTAGACCATGATGAGGTATTAGTTCCATTATACAATAATGATGTCGCTTGATCCGTCCACGGTTGTAAAACTGGTCTTACTGCGATTGGGAGATTGGTTGTAGAAAATATTGGACTGCTGTAGAGATTCAAGTTGGCTGAAATCAATCTTCCATTATTTGGTTGAATTTGAGAATCAATATCGATTTGTATTAGTCCGGAGAAATTATCTCCAACGTTAGAAGTTCCGACTTTTAGATCGGAATCAGAACCTTGAGATAAAGATACTATGCTACCATCATCGGAAACATAAGTATCTTCAAAATGTGGGATAGAGATATGAGGCATTACTTCCCCTGGTCTCAAGTTCATAGTAAAATGGTCAGCATCAAGAGTGGTTGTATCAAGGTCGGCCAAGTAGAAATGTGATACAGATGACCAATCACCTAACTGATAAGTCGGTGAAAGGGCTCTAACTCTCCAAAACCATTGCTTGCCGGTATCTAAATCATTTTGAATTTCAAAACTAGTTTGAGATAAATCAAACCCTACCTCATTCCATGAAGTGAAAGTCTGTAATTCATTTGATGAAAAACTATTGCTTGTGTCTAATTCTAGAGCCCATCCAATGACATTACCTGCACCATTGTCTGTCCAATTAAGGACAGGCAGGGTTAGACTCGCAAGAGTGAATTCAGAAGTATAGAGCCATTCTCCATTTAGAGGCTCATCCAATGTAGGAATGTCAGGAAGTTGGCTAGAACCTGGTATGTAAACAAACTTTAGAGACGGGTGTCTGGTTTGAACAGATTCTAAACTAGAATAAAAGGCAGTTGATGAAGAAGTAGTAGAAGTTATTGTGTTGAAAATGAGGTCCAAGGGAGTATCATCTCTCATGGACTTTTGTGTCGCAGAAGTGATATTCCATGATACGATATCCCCTTGTGATGCAGAATTGGTAATCATTTGAGTATCGAGAAGTTGACCTTTTTCAGTTCCAGATGCCCCAGAAGAGTTCCAGAGATTTGTGCCATCATATGAATCCCAAGTTGCTCCTGTAGCAGTCCAGTTATGCTGGAATGCTTCCCAGACTCCGATATCAATCGGATTGGAATAACTATCTAACTGAAGTTCTATTTGTGATGATTCTACTGCATATCCGCTGGGAAGTAAATAATTAGAAACATCGCACTGGAACAGTGAAGTTCCAACACCTTGGAATTGGTCATCAACAACTCTCATTCTTGGCGAGCCAAAATCGTTTGAATTTGGAAATAGACTACTAAGGGTAGTCTCATGACAATTAGGTACTGATTCTTCAAGTGCCTCGGTTCCAAATTCTAATGTCATCTCATAACGATCTCCACCCAACCATGTCGAGCTTAGGGAACTGACAAGGAAAGAAGAGTATTGCCATTCACTCAAGCGTCCAGTATTATCAGTGTTCAACATTCGCCAAAAATACATCTTACCTTCATCAAGTGCCATATTATGAGGGATTGCAAAAAGTCCTGATGAGGAAGCGATAGGATTGGAACCTGTAGAATCATTATTAAAAATTAAATTCCTAAATAATTTATCCTCTGATAACTGAAATAACATATCATAATTTCCAGATAAAGTAGCATTCCAAGTCATTGTTGGAATAGTATTAGCCGAAATATTATCACCAGTGAGGTTCCAAACGGGGCTACCATCGGTAGGAGTCAATAGTTCCGGATTTGGAACTAAACTGTTTGGACTTTGTATATATGTTAATTGAAACTGAGGTTGAATGGTATTATCGGAATTTTCTGTTGAAGCAAAATCAATACCGTTCACTGAAGTCGAAAATGATTCATCACCAAGACGGCTGAGTAATGTGAATTCCAACCCACCATGAGCTGGGTTATTTAGACTGCTTTGAATAACGTCTTCAATCGCAAACGAGAATCGTTGTGAAGTTTGCGCCCCCATCAGAATTGTAGTAGAAGCAATACCGACTTCATCAATACCGCCATCATCCCATGCAGCGCTATTATTGGCATACCTCCAATTCGCTTCTTCTTCATTCCAATCCATGTCAGAATTATGATGTAGTGATAGCATAGACGATGACAGAGGAGGAGATGTACGAGTGAACTCGATACCTGCTGAAATAATTGCTAAACTCGAATTTAACCCGAGGTATTGTGTATTTAATCTAGTATGAACTATTGATTCTGTTGTAGTATCAGATTGAACAGTAAGTGTGTCACTAAGACCTAGTTGAGAATTAGGAGTACTGCTATCAACCTCTACATCTTCGATCAACTCAAGAGTTCCTAGATTAATACTCGAGGCATTGGCATTAATTGTCGCTGTTCCATCTCTGTTGTCAGTAACCTCTAAATTGGGTAATAGGAAATGCCCACTGGACCAATTGCTAATCATTCCTGATGAATCTAAAGAACGTGACCTATAGTGAATAATGCTACCATTTTGAATAGAATCACTTTGAGGTATTGTGAAACTACCTGAATTTAAAGTTGTAGTAAACGGGTCGTTCAAGGTAGAATAAACCCAATCTAAGTCAGTTCGATTTCTAAAATCTTCACCTAATGAGAGTTGAAATTCAACATGTGAGCCATTTAGGTTACTGTAAGAAAGTGTTGGATTAGTTTCAGCCGTGAGTAGGAAGTCATTAGACATCAAAGGCATACCATCAGCAACAAAATCGGAGGTAACGCTTCCACCGTCTCCAGGGGTGACTGATGAAGTTTCAATTGCAATGTACGGTGGGTAAATTTGAGTTGTTTGAACACATTGAAGCATTCCTCCAACCGCTGAAAGAATAAAGTCAAAGGTAGTTTTATTATCAATTGAATCTTGTTGAACAAGTTTAGTTACATTGAATGAGTAATTGTAAACCCCTGATGTTGAAATTTGAGTCTTAGATGCTGGGATTTCCCATCCTGAACGATCAGAACTAACGTCATCTCCACCAGCAGTTTGCCAAAAAGTAGTAGAGTCGGAGTTAATCCATGTTGACTCTGTAGATCTCCAAGATTTTTCAACTGATGCGGCATAGAGATTTATCGCACTAATTGTGTTAGGTGCATAAACATCGTTACAGTGCATTGAAAGAATCGCAGACTGAATAGTATCATTTGAATTTACAGTATTGTTGAAGTTTATTAGACTCCTCGCCTCATCAGTGGCATTGACACCTACAAGAGAGTTAAGAACGAATGCTCCGCCTGCAAAGTTGGTATTGACATCTTCTGACGAAATGTGAACCATAGATGAAGCCACTACGTTACGTATACTATTTTGAACATTATCGCTATCTTCGAGAATAGGCGTTTCAAAAGAAGTCTGAGTGACAAGTATATCCGCTGAAAGGAACATAATTACTAACAAAATCGCTGCGGCGGTTCGGCGGGAATTTGACTCTTTTATCATGGGGCTCGAGTCATTCACTAATGCCCCTTTATACTGTCTTTTCGCTTCGATGAGCGAAAAATATGAAAAAATAGCATAATTGAGTCATTGTATCAAGGCGAATGTTGAAGGGCGCTCGCCGTTGAGAGTGGGGCATGAGCGAACTTTGGGTTGAGAAACATCGGCCCCAGTCGGTCACTGAAATTAGAGGGCAACCTGCTGTAGTTCAACGCCTGAAAATATACGCTGAAAGAAAAGAATTCCCACACCTGTTGTTTGCAGGGCCACCTGGCACTGGTAAAACCACCGCTGCAATGGCATTAACCAAGGACGTATTCGGTCCTGATTTTAGACAAAACCTATTGGAAATGAATGCCTCTGATGAAAGAAAACTTGAGAGTATTCGAACTAAAGTTAAGCAATTTGCTAGAACCAGCCCCTACGGTGGAGCATCTTTCAAGATAATTTTTCTCGATGAAGCAGATGCTTTGACAAACGATGCACAAGGTGCATTAAGAAGAATTATGGAGCAATATGCTGAAACCTGTAGATTCATATTATCTTGTAATTATTCATCTAAAATAATTGAACCAATACAATCTAGATGTGCTGTTTTTAGATTTAGACCCCTTTCTGATTCGGATGTTGCTTCACAAGTGCATTATGTTGCTAAAGAAGAGAAGGTTACACTCAGTGATGATGCTGCTGAAGCGCTGACACGTATTTCTCAAGGCGACCTAAGAAAAGCCCTCACTGCTCTGCAAGTAGCTGCAGCAATAAGCATGGATGTTAAACGTGAATTAATCTATGAAACCTCAGCCACTGCACCTCCCGAAAGCTTACATCAATATCTTATGTCATGCAAAGATGATGGGTTTCATTCTGCGAGAAGAAGGCTTAGAGAATTGCTCGATAAGTACGGACTTGCTGGAACTGACTTTGTCAATCAACTTCATCGCGAATTATATACCGCAGATTTCCTTTCAGAAGATGCTAAACTCGACTTAACTGAATGGATGGCTGAAGTTGATTATCGGCTTGTTGAAGGTGGAGGCGAACAAATACAATTAGACGCATTAACCGCTAGGCTTGTCACTCATCTGAGTAAGTGATTCACTTTCACTTTCACCTTAAGCGTCTCCTAAATCGACTAGATAGGTTATTGATTGGGCTAGTCGATGAAGATTAAGAATACCGTAATGGATGCACTTTGCTGGACACCTTTGGCCAAGGTAATTAGATACTCTCGAAAGAGAAGTATCAACAGAACAACCCCGGAAGACTATGATGTACGCAGAATTAGTGAGTTGTTGAATAATATAATGGTCGCACATGGCGATATGCTTTCATGAATCATTCAAGTGATTCGATAACAACAAGTGTCCACTCATAACTTCGAGTGTTGACCCACGGGTCACCTTCTTCAGTGATTGTAACACTGATTTGGTGAGTGCCAGATTCTAATCCACTGCCTAGTAGAATAGCAAATGATTGATCTTTTACATGCGGAACTAAGTCGGGTGCAGAACTATTATCTGTAGTATTTGCAGATTCAATACGTTCTCTATTTTCATCCCAAAATGTAGCATTACTCTCAATTACATCGGAATTGGTTTGATGGGTAAGTTCAACCACTACTTGGGCACCATCAGAATTAACATTGTCTGCTAAGCCAAATAACAACCAGACTTCACCTGTAAGATTGCCATCTTTGTCGACAACCCAAGTGATTTCTCCATCACCGCTTGAATCTTCGTTAAACAGTAAGTTTTCGCCATCATCTGTTACAATAGCCCATTCACTAGCCAGTTTAGGTGCCACAATATCTCCAAATGGAGGATTTACTAGTAAAAATGCAAGTGCTAAGAAAGTGAAGGTGTGAAGAAAGCCTGCTTTGAACCAAGTTCCTTTGGTATAGAATTCTTGAAATGACTTTGGCATAACCATTCTATGAACCTGTGGAATTAAAATAACAGCACTCAAGGGCATTAGATACAGTATATCTGATTTCTCTCGAGAGGTATTTGGCATCAAGATGAACCTCATTGCAAGTGAGACCAATATTGTAAAAACGAATACTAACCACATTGAAGCAGTATCCGCCTTCTCTTTTTTGACATAATTTATCGGGTCAAATGCTTCGATTCCAAGATTGGAACCACTTCGACGTACCTTTCTATCTTGACTCGCTGCACCAGAACGTTGTTTACGTTCTGCCGCGGCCGCAGCCATGGCAGTTTGGAGGTCGACCATGAACCGTCGGACGACTGTAAGTGCATGAAGGCTACGGAAGATTTTGTGTATGATTTTAAGTTTCTAAACTAAAAAATCCTCCGCATTATTCAAAGAGTAAGTGCCACACGCCGAATCAAGCCGGGGTGGCGTAGTTGGTAGCGCGTCGGACTCATAGGG
>TARA_B110000459_G_scaffold101720_1_pt1 | contig 29806 bp, 22 predicted proteins | sample TARA_B110000459 | Tara Oceans TARA_B110000459 (sample SAMEA4398296) | marine metagenome | biome: Polar Biome; feature: [SRF] surface water layer (ENVO:00010504); material: water (ENVO:00002006), including particulate matter (ENVO:01000060) such as... | depth 5 m | reverse complement strand
AAAACGCCCTGATGAACCACTGGAGACAGATGCTTCATTCTCGGGTGGAGATCTTGGCTTCGTTCATCATGGAGAAGAACAACCAACTGGGCATCAAGAGATCGAAAATCGGGTGACGGCAGTTGATTCCATTGGACCTCAACCTCTTGCCCTTCCGGAGGCAGGCCTGCCGGACGGCTGGACGCTGGAACAGTGGGCGCACTATGGGCACCAATGGCATGAAGAAGATCAATAGAACTGCTGGGCGATGCGTGATATCTGGTTCAAAGCCTTCATGTATCGGCGGTCCCTCCCATGGAGCGGAGAACATCACATGACACACGTAGTAACATCAACTTGCGTCGATCACAAATACCAAGAATGCGTTGTCGTTTGCCCCGTAGAGGCATTTCGAGAAGCAGACACCTACCTCGTCATCGATCCAGATGAATGCATTGACTGCGGTGCTTGCATTCCTGAATGCCCTGTTGACGCTATTTTCGCAGACACAGATGTTCCCGAAGAAGAGGAATATTGGATTGAGCGCAACGCTGTCGAATCTGTCGACGCTGAAATCGCAGAAGGCGATTCACCAGTGCTTGCCGATTGAAGGCAAATCCTCGACATGGCTGAGCCGTGGGTGCGAACCAATGTTCATGAAGGTCTGATGCTAGGAAGGGTTGAATCACATGGTGCACACTGACTTCACAAACCTTCGAAACGGCAGCGACCTCCTCAAGCGTGGGTTTGCAAGAATGCAACAAGGTGGCGTCATTATGGACGTCGTCGACCCGGCACAAGCAGCGGTAGCAGAAGACTCCGGTGCTGTTGCGGTTATGGCGCTCGAACGGGTTCCAGCAGACATCCGAAGGGATGGTGGCGTCGCACGAATGAGCCACCCAGACATGATTCAAGGCATCCTCGACTGCACTTCGATCCCGGTGATGGCGAAAGCTAGAATTGGGCACGAAGGCGAAGCAAGAATCCTCGAATCGATGGGTGTCGACATGGTTGATGAATCTGAAGTTCTCACCCCGGCTGACCCATTCTTCCACATCAACAAGAAAGACTACGAAATCCCATTCGTTTGCGGTGCTACGGGACTCGGCGAAGCGGTTCGGAGAATCTATGAAGGCGCCTCAATGATTCGCACCAAGGGCGAAGCAGGGACTGGCAACCTCGTGGCTGCTGTGACTCACGCTCGCTTGATTGACCAAGAAATTAAGCAAGTGCAAGGCCTTGATGAGAACGGTATTCAAGCCGCAACTCACATGATCATGGACCGGTTCAAGGTCCTCGCCAACACCTCTGAACTCCCCGGCAGCCACCCTATGACCCCATTCGGGGCCATTGATGATGTGATGGAACATGAAATCCAATCAATCCTGAACGACGTTCGTGACATGGGACGACTGCCCGTGGTTACGTTCTCAGCAGGGGGTATTGCAACACCTGCAGATGCATCTCACATGATGCGCCTCGGCATGGATGGTATCTTCGTCGGCTCTGGAATCTTCAAGTCAAGCGATCCAAAGACGATGGCTGACGCAATCGTGCTTGCAACGGCTCACTACAATGATGCTTCCAAGGTGACAGAGGCCATGGCAATGACGCTTGGTGACCCAATGAAAGGCGACGAATTGGAAACCCTCGAAGTCAGAATGGACCAGCGTGGCTGGTGAGGCGTCAAGCCCAGCGGCCATTTTGAAAGCCTTGCTGGAATGGATCAATCAAGAGGGTCAGAAATGCCTTCTTCACCAAGGGTCCACTTGAGTGTCTTGATCACACCGTCCAAAGCCTTGTGATTCCGAGCGGCTTCCTTCATGCCCTCTCTATCGCCCTTCTTCCGGCAATCCTTGAACCAGTCCTTCCATTCCTGGCGCTTCTCTTCAGCGTTGGCAAGCATTTGCTCTATCTCATCCCATGTACGTTCATAGGACCGGTATGGTTCAGCCGATTTGTCTGACATGGTTCTCAAATTTCGGCGCTAACCCGTGGTTCTTAAATTAAACGCCGTCAAAATTCACGAATTGTCCGGGATTCGCACATTTATCACGCTACGGCCGGCTTCTACCGTCACGTCATCGCCAATCACAACACCGGTAAGAATCGATCCAGCACCAACCTTGACGTTGCGACCAAGAACTGAACCGCTAATCTTCACATTCGAAGCGATGTTGCACCCTGACATGAGCAAGGAATCTTTGATTTGGCAACCCTTTCCAACTTCGGTGCCCATCGAAAGCACAGAGCCGATCACGTTTGGATTCAATTCAACACCTGAGGCAAAGAAACTTCCTTCAGCACTGAACCTCCCATCTGGATGAGGAAAGGGGAGATCCTCACGGCCTTCGATGAGCGAATGTTGAGCTCGAATCAACTCCATTGGATGGCCGACATCAAACCAAACCCCATCAATGGTTTGAGCGTACATTGGCCAACCCATCTCCAGCACGAGTGGGAACAATTGTTTGCTGAAATCAAATTTCTCACCCTCTGGAACGAGGGCCAAAACCTCAGGTTCGATGATGTATAACCCTGCATTGATGACGTTGCTAAACGCTTCCTCAATTGTGGGTTTCTCTTTGAATTGACGAATGTAACCTTGCCGAAGATCTCCATCCAACTCCCCTTCATGTTCCTCGGAGAGTCCAACGATTCCAAATTCAGTTGGGTCTTCAACTTCCCAAAGAGCCATGGTGACCTTTGCGCCGTTCTGCTGATGCGCTTTTACGAGTTTTTGAATGTCAAACGAGGCCACTGCATCGCCCGAGCCAACAACAAACGTTTCAGTCAATTCATCCAAAAGAAGACGAACGCTACCGGCCGTCCCCATCGGTGTGGATTCCTGGTTGATTCGAGCGCTTGTGCTTGGAGTCGCAGCCCACCCTTCAACATGCGCTGAAAGTTGTTCGCCTCTGTATCCTGTCGTGACAATCAAATGATCGACACCAGCATCAACCATCGCGTCTTTGACAAAATCAATCACAGGTCGCCCAAGCACTTCGACCATTGGTTTTGGCCGTGTCAAAGTCAACGGCCGTAGGCGGGAACCTTGCCCACCTGCCATGATGACGCCGTGCAAAAGGAATCCCTCAGCGACGGCGAGAAGCGTTCATGTCGATGCGTCGCATGGACTTCTTCTTGGATGATTTCCCGCCCTTCTTGACCACGCCTTGAGCGTCACTTTTAGAGGTGCCACCAAAGGTAACTGAGCCTTGGTTTTGGAGGCTGGAGAGAAGAGCATCGGCTACATCTTCAGATTCAGCGCCGGTCTGCATCTCGGATTTGACGGATGCGTTGTGGTCGACCATCCATGATTTGCGTTCGTCTCGAGCCATGCTGAGTTTGTCCCGGATCTCGTTGACGTTGACCATAAGTTCAGTGATCTTTTCGTGGACCTGATCAGATTTCTTTCTCATTTCGACGAATTCGTTGTGGAATCGGTCACCTTCTGCCTTGAGGAAATCTCGGTGCGTGAACGCTTCATCAACTTCCTTTGACATTGCATCAGCACGGCCGACGGCTTCAAGCATGGCTTGGTGAGAAGCATCAGCTTCGGATTTGAGGGTCTTGATGGCGGTGTCCATGTCGCTTAGATCGACTGCAATCATCTCGAATTGAACAACTTCAGGAGCGAGTTCAGCGATTCTTCGCTTCATTTCCTTGATGCTCTTAATCATCTCTTTTTCCTTCTTTTGACCGACTGAGGAGGTTTCAAAGGTTCTCTCTAAACCAGCGACATCGTGCTTGAGTTGGGCGTATTCTGCCGTTGCCGATTTCTTCGTCCCCTTTTCCTTGCGATGGCCTTTGGCTTGACTGATGATGTCCTTGAGTTGCGCTTGAATAGCGTTGCGCTTTTCTTTGTGCATCCGGACTTCTGCGCGGATTGCTTTGACTTCTGCCAGAACGAGGTCAACCTTTTCCTTGTGTTCTTTGTATTGGCCTTGGATTGCATTGCGCTTGTCAGCGGCGGTACGCGCTTGGTCGCTGTAGCCATTGCGTGAGTCGCGCATCTTACGAACGCGAGCTTCCATGGCTTGCAATTCATCCCTCAAATCTGAATCAGGGCTTGGTTCGGCATCTTCTTTGATTCCGCGCATGGTTTGTCCATGGCGTAGCCCATTTCAAGGCTACGGAAGGGCAGAAGAGCAAAAATAAACTCAAATCGCATCAAATATATCTCTAATTTTGATGAACACGCCGAGCAGCAGACCAACGCCCCCGAGCAAATTTGTGGTGAGTGAACCCGAGGCTCGAACGCGTTCACGGTACTTGGAACGAACCCTGACGTTGATTTGCCGCCCGATAAGCAGGTCCCCACTTTGTTCTTCGAGGCGAACCGAAACGGTGGCTTCCCCGAACCGCTCAGGGAGCAATGATTGCCAAGCCATTGTACCATCGCGAAGCAAGCCAGACATCAAACCGAGCACGTCGTTGTCGCCTTCGGCGGCAAGTGGTACGTTCTTGTCGGACCACCATCGCTTTTCGCCCGGATCAAGCCTGTAGGTCATGGCCAGATCGTGAGGACGGAAGTCGGGTGATTGAACGCGGAGCACAATGGTTCTTGGTTCATCTGAAAGGTTGTGAATCAGCGTGAAGAGATTGGCTCGCTCGTGAACTACATTCTCCATGTCCACTTCGAACACGATATCATTGGTGGTGGTGTCTCGCCCAGCGCCAAGGTCTTCCTCGATGCGTCCAATCATGCGGAAAAAAGCAGGACACGATCGCTCGACGTGATGAATAATGGACAGCCATTCTTCCATCGTAAACACGGGGTGGTCCTTGACCAAGTTCATCCCTTCCTCATCGAGGACTTCTCTTAGTTCTCGTTCCATGGTCTCAAAATCAAGGCCTTTCGAATGACGGTACAGCGTCATCAGGATTTTTTCCCGGGCAAATTGGGGGTCTATTTGAGTCAAGAAAGAGGATTCGATTTGTTTGGAATACACTTCATATTCGGAGCGAAGCAACGGGTCCATGTGTGTTTTCACAAGGTCGCTGAAGACCATCTCCAGCGTCGAGGGGTGAATCGGTGGGTTGTAGGCATCAAGCAAGCCTGTTCGCTCGTCCATGTTGAACGGCCGAGAGCGAGTGGAAAGGTGCTGACCAAGTGAGAGCAGCGTGAATGAAAGCGAAAGCAGGAGTAAAATTCTCCCGTTTAATGATTCGATGTTGACGTAAAAGATGCCGACCAACATGACTGTAGAAATGACGGCATAGGTCAGCGAAAGCGTGTGTTTAGCACGAACACTTGTCATGTGGTGAGCAAGACCTTCGTAGCCGTGAAGCGATTGGACTGCACGGTGCTCTTGATTCAAACGATCGACTTCGGATTGGAAACTGGCGATCGACAAATGGGTGCGATGCCGGTGCACGGTTTGCGTGATAATAAAGCCAAACAGAATCACAAACGTGAGGGCTGTCAAGGTCATTGCGAAACTCAGGTTGACGGTTGGTTCTATTTTCGACCACCAAGCAGGTGAACCTTGCGCATAAGCCAAAGCGCCAAAAGCAGTCAAGAACGAAAAAGACGGAAGCAAAAGCAGCAATCGCAGCCCTGAACTCACCAATTGCCGGTCGAGGGCAAACCAAAACCGTTCGGAGGAGAGAATCGATTCCTCTCTGGTGTTTAGGGAACCATCAGCATCGACCATGTTTCATCCATGAGGGCTGTGTTCTAAAGCCTTACATCGATATGTCGGTCAAGATGGACGAAACAGAAGTTGAGCGGTTAACTCAACGCTGAGTTCAACGCGCCGCCCATCGTCCATGAAGTACCCTTCAGCGTCTCGTGAAATACCCGTTCCGACGGTGATGCCAATGGCTTTGAGGTGCTCCAGCCTTTCTGGAGCCACAACCATGCCTTGCAACGAACCATGCTCGCCTTCGGACATGGAGGAAAGAGCACGGATTTCTTTGTGACCTGCTTCAATGCGGGCAAGAATCTCGGGTGAAGCCTTTGGTATTTCTCGACCGCTTGGGTCCAGGTCAGGGCGGCCAAGGAGCAGCGATAACGCCACTTCCAGATCATCATCGATGGCGTGTTCAAGTCGACAAGCCGTGGCGTGTGCGTTTCCGTCAAACGGCAGGATGTCGAGCAAAACCTCGGCTAAACGATGCCGTCGCTTCATTTTCATCCCATGAATCAAGCCTGTTGGCGTCAGGGTAGCCCCCTTGTAAGGCGTGTATTCAACAAGACCTTTGGTGGCGAGTCTCTGAATCATTTCAGTAGCGGAAGCAGGGGAAACTGAGAGCGCTTCAGAAAGATCTCCTGTGCGCACCATTGCTTCTGGGTCCCGCTCATAGAACTCGTACATGGTTTCGAGGTATTCATCCTCAAACTCCCTAAAGTGGCCAACCATGCTCTTCCCTCACCGTCCACCCAATTCAACCCTTTGCCGTGAATACAAATTCGCAAGCTGGGCACCGCACGGAACCGTTGTAACTGCTCGGAACCCGTAGGGATTGGTCGCATTCAGGACAAGACACTTCGACTTTCTCTTCCACCACTTCAACCTCTTCTTCGTCTGGCTGTTCTGTGCTCATTTCCGAGTCTTCCGAAGCGGTAACTTTTGCTTCCACCTCAAATCGGTTGGAGCAATCAGGGCATCGCACAGATCCGCTGTATGACTCGGGAACTCGGAGTTGACGGGCGCACTCTGGGCAACCGACCTGGATTTTGATGTCGCTGTGCTTCGCAGTGGAAGTGGTTTTTGAATTGGTTGTTGTTGGTCGATTTTTCTTTGAAGACGGACTCAGAGATTGACCCTGCTTGATACGAACAGCGGCGAGCACCACTCCTGCCAATGCGACGCCGCCAAGAATGCCCATCCAAGGAATGCTGAATGCTTCTTCTTCGGCTTCAACATCGGCAGAGGTAAAAGAATTCGAGGCGAGCAGTTGGGTGCCATCAATGCTCCAGATTGCTTGCAACTTCACCCTCGTGCCTTGAGGCCAATCCAAATTAAACGTGAGCGTGGTTGACTCACCTGCGTCGAGCGGGTCGGTAATTTTTGTCCCGTAAAGTGTGTTGTCCTCGCCGAGCAAAATGAGCTCACCGTTTGTTCCTGCGACATCGCCATTGTTGGTAATTTGGATTTGCACTGTGGCTGATTGCCCTGCTCCGGGTCTTGATGGAGAGGCCAATGGGTCGAAAGTGACGCTGTAGACCGGCCTATCGCCTGGAATAGATTTGCTATCGCTTGACGGGCCAAAAGCTTCGCTCCAGTTGATTGCATCGACGCGAAGGGTAACTCGATCTGCTTCGATGAAACCAAGGTCAAAGGTCCCATTGGTCACGCCCGGCGCCAACAGAACATCATAGTCAAGAAGGTACGTTTCACCTGATTCAAAGTACCCAAGACGCAATCGAACCGAACGGTCAACGCCTTCACCAAGCGTGACCGACCAGGACATGCTGACACCAGTTTCAGCATCCCAAGTCACCAAGCCGACAGAAGGTGAGAGCACCTGCTTGGCAGAAACTGGAACCACAAGCGTACCATTGAGTCCATCGTCGATGCTGCCGTCTAGTGAGACGAGGCGCCAAGAGACCATTTGGTCGCCTTCTTGCATCATGGGAACGATGACAGCGACCTCACCAGCTGCGTCCACCGCTAACGTGAGCAATGGGCTTGTGTAGGTGGATTGGGTGGTGATGCATTCGAGGGCCACTGACCCTTCGATGTCGCCATGATTGCGCACCAGCATTGAGAAGCGAGCGCTGTCCCCTACATGCCAAGGCCCGTCAAGAACAGCCGGGGTCGACGAACCTGCGGATTCAAACACAGCCGAAACGAGGTCAAAAACGACCGTTAGAGGGCTGTTTGATGCGGCTGATAGGCGCATTCCCGACGCATTGCAGACCAAGTTATCTGGTCGCGCTTGAGTGGTAAATTGGAGCGTGGAAGAGGTGCTTACTGCCACCACGAGTGATTGGTTAAGAGCGGTTGTTATGCCGAAGGTGCAGGTGATTTGACCGGAAAAGGAACTGCTTCCATTGTTGGTGACTGAAAGGTTCCAATCGAGGACATCACCCGCCACATAATCTTCGGTAGCAAGCAGAAGTTGGAGATCCATTTCTGGCAGAGGTGGCGGTGCGATGGCCAGCTGGAAGGATCGTGATTCATCGGATTGGTCGCCATCACCGCTGTTGTTCAGGGTCGCAGTCAATTCGGTCGTACCTTCCGCCATGGCGATGGAAGAGTTCCACTGCACGAGGGTGCTTGACATGCCATCAACCGCAATCCCGGTGATGTTGACCGATTCGTTGTATGCTCCTGCGTTCAATTGAATCGTCATCGATCCAGACCAAGGGTAATCACCATTGTTGAGGACAGGAATAAGCAAGCCGAGACGGTCACCGTCGCTTACGCTAATGTTGCCTGTTTCATTGCCCGTGCCATCGAGGCTGGTGAAGCTCATCGATCCGCTGGCACCGATCGCGATGCTTAACGGGACCAAACGTTGGATGGTTCGATTGAAGGAGACGACGTTTGTGCTGGTTTCTTGACCTACATCCCCCGAAAGCGTGGTTTCAATGATGGAATAGCCAAACGGCAGGGCATCGAACATCACGGAGAATGTTTCTGCGCCGTTTACGCCTATGGTTTTCGATTCGTTCAACGAGGCCAGAACTGACCCACCAATTGTTTTCAGAGTGGAATGAGCGGTCACATCAGCGCTGAGCCCACCTTGCTCCACAACGTCAAAGGAATAATTCACGGTGTTCGAATCTGTCTGTTCTGCTAGGCCCAACGAAATCGAAGCGACATCGATTGTTGCTGAACCACCAGAAGCGGCGACCTGTGGGCTGAAAAGGCTCAACAAAAGGATTGCGAAAAGGCCAACAGCTGTCGTCCAACCGCTCCCCTTCGCCCCCCTCATAGATGCGGCTTGTCAAGGGGGTTCTTCACCTTCACGCCAAAAGGGGTCGCTACGCAGTGTTTATTCAAGGTTGGAAGGTGGGGGGACACTGTATGACCCCCGATGAGTTGCTCGGTGTGACCCCCGCCTTGCTGGCGAAGTCCATTTTACATCGACGCGAACGGCTTGCTGAGGTCATACCGGAACAACTCGATGCTCGTCAAGAAGAACTGGTCAACGCTGAACCCTTGGCTCGTGCAGCCAAAGAAAAGCGAGACGACATCAATGGCAAAGTTGCAAGCCTCAAGCGGGAACGCTCAGAAGCCCAAACGAAAGCACGGGTTTTGTTCAAGCGAGCGGGGGAATTACGCGATCAACTCCAAGCATCAGGTGGCATCAAGGACCCAAACCCAAAATGGGCTAAAGAAAAACTTGATGAAAAATTAGCAAGCATCGAAATGGAACTCGAAACAAGCGCTGGCAACCACAAAACAGAACAAAAGTACATTCAAGAAATGAAAAACCTGATCCGTCAGCATGACGAATGGGTCGCTGAACGGAGTTCAAGCCAAGAGGGGCTTGCCGAAATGGATGCTTCGTTCAAGGAAGCAAAGTCGCTTTTGGAAAAGGCGCAAAAGGCTCACGATGCCATTCTTGAACTGGCCAATGAAAACGAATACTTCCACAACACCTACGTTGAACACGAAGCCCACAGGCGTCGAGCGGATGGCCGAACCAAGCGCCTCGCCGAAGCCCTTGACAGCAGCCAACGCGGCATTGAGCACTGGCAGAAAATCATTGATGGTGGACTTGACCGATTGCTTGAAAAAGCAAAAACGGTGAGGGAAGGCGGTCGTTCCAGCACGGTACGAAACCGAAAGACTTCCAAGAAAGAAAACACCAAGCCGTCAAGAAAAGCCAAGAAAGCAACGAAATCCAAAGCACCAACACCAGAGAGCGGAGGTGAAGAAGAGTGAGCGATGAGTGCAAAGTAACCGGGTTCACACCTCAGCAAATGGCTCGCTGGCCCCATGTTCACAAGCATTTGACGGGAACGTTGGAGTTGCCCAACCTCGAATCCATCAGCGAAGAGGTCATCCTCAACATCGGTGAAGGTATTGAAGCCATGCTCAAGACGGAAGGGCCAACATCAAAGCAACTCAAAGCCCGAGCGGGTTTGTTTCAACACCTCAAACGCACGCTTGAGCGACGGTTCAAAAACGCCACACTTCAGCAATTCGGCTCATCTGAATCTGGGCTCACTTTGCAAGCGGGCGATTTGGACTTGTGCTTGCAATTCAAGGGCGATGTTCCAGCAAAGACACTCCGCCAAGTCAATCGCCTTCTCAAGCAACATGACATGGAGGACATCGTCATGCTGCCAAGAGCGAAGGTACCAATCATCAAGTTCAAGGACGAGCGGACAAAAATCCCTGTTGACATCTCAATCAACAACACCTTAGCGTTGCACAATACAGAACTCCTGAAGCGATTTTCGGCCTGCGACGATCGCATCCGAACCCTCATTCTCGCAGTAAAGCATTGGGCTTTGCGACGCGATGTCTGTGATGCCGCTTCTGGAACCTTTTCTTCCTACGCCTGGACCTTGTTGGCTGTGCAATCCATGCAACGAACCAACCCCCCAGTCGCACCTATACTCCAGGCTGGGAAAGAGCGAACTATGGTGGAAGTTGAAGGACAGACCTACGACTTGACGATGGGCGAAGTTGACTCACTGGTTTTGGATCCAAAGAACAATCAAAGCATAGGGGAGTTATTTGTTGAATTTATCTTCCAATACGCAGCAGCATGGCCCTTCAAAGACAATGTTGTATCTGTGCGCACCGGTGACTTCGTCACTCGGAAATCAAAGGGCTGGAAGTACGCCACTCCGAGGGCAGAAAAAGCAATCTTGATGGAAAAGAAAACTCGATTGGGATTGCATTCACTCCCTATCGAAGATCCATTCGACCTCAATCACGACCTCAGCCGGGTGTTGCGACCTGCTGGTGCTCTGGATGTTCAAGAAGAACTGTTCAAAGCGTGCATGGCTATGGCGAGCGGGGAGCGTTGGGGGACCATCGTTGATGCCAAACACCCAGACCGTTTCTTGCCCGTTGAGGAATTCGATTTGTTCGCAGACCTCAGAACCCAGTCTGCCGTCGAAGTTGCAGCCCTGGTCAAGGAGAACACAACGTCCATAGAAGCGCTTGACGAACGCATGACAGCGTTGACTGAAGAACGACAGCACAACATCAAGATGTCTCGCGCCCTTCGAGGAACCATTGAGGAAACCTCAGATTTGCGCAATGAATTGCGTACCATTGTACGAACACTTCGACCCCGTTCCCAAAAGATGGATGAACTGCAAAAGCAGCGCGATGAAATTAACAAGCGAGTCGGCTTACCCCTTTACAGAATCAACGAACTTCTTTCGGATGTCTACCTGCAGCTGACAGGTGAAATCGACTTATTCCAAGTGCCGTCGTTGCGCAGGGAAGAGGATCAATTTGCTTGGTTCTTCGAACTGCAAGCCATGCATCAAGAAGCAACCAAGGCTCAAGATGCACATCAGGCTTTCATCGCCCTCTTGAAGGAACAGAAAGCAGCAGTTCGATCGCTCAAAGAAAATGAAAAAGAGCAGCAAAAGCACAAGACAGAATTGCTTGAAGCAGAGCCAATGCTCAAGGATCTGGATTTGAACTTCAGCGATGCAATGCAGTTTGACAAAAAGGCTCACAAGTTGATGAAGGTCATCGACCAACGCCGTCAGGAACTGCGACGTTTGCGAAGAGAAAAAGGTCGCTTGGACGCTTGGGTGCGAATCAGTTCAAACCCTTCACCTCACAAAGGCAATCACCGCGGTCAAAAAGGCGGCGGGAAAAAGCGAACAAAGTCGGGTTCAGCGGACTGGAAACCTCGCAACAACGGACCACGCCCCGAAGAGGTGCAAGCCCGTGCTGCTTCAGGTGAAACATTTTCGCTCAGTGACCTCGACATCTTGCTCAACAGCGGTGGATTCAATTCGGTGACCCAAAAGAAAACAACGGCAAAATCCTCTCGCCGTCAAGAACGCAAAAAGAAAGCCAACGCAAGAGGCTTAACCGCTCACCGTGGGGTACGTTCACAGTCGAAAAAAGGTCAAAAGGATTGATCTTAATGGTTGACATCCAATGGATTTTGGGTGTCGAACCAAGCCAATTGCCGTCCGAATGGCGCGAAGCCGTCCAAGACTTGTTCCTCCAAGAAACTGGAGAAGCATACGCTGATGTTTCGGTTTCATCTTTGCCCATCCCGGCATGGGAGGGCAACATGCTCCTTGTGGACATGAAGCTCTACCCAGATCCACTCGCCCTCAAAGGGCTGCTTTGGTCGTTGCCCTTTTTGGATCATGGAGTTCGGATTGCGGCTTTTGCCATCCGCAGCGATTTGCAGGGCATGGGGTGGGGTTCAAAGGCTTGGAACCACTTGATGGCTGCTGCACGAACGGAACAAAAAATATTTGTCCAACTGGAAGTGAAAGCGGCAAACATAAGAGCTCAGCAATTCTATAGGGTGAGGGGCTTAGAAGTGAAAACTCACCTAGAGAACTATTACCAATCAGGTCTAGGATTCATGATGAAGGGACCAATCCCACAAATCCGCACCTCCAAGTAGCACAGAAACAAGGTGAAAGGTTAAGCGGCCCCTTCAGCATCCCAAGGTTGTGGAACAACGGGTGTTGGACGGGCTCATCGCCAACAACGGCGTGCTTCAAGTGGCCCTGCTCGACCGCGATGGCTTCGTGACTTTTACCGCTCCTCGCCACGATGATACGGTGAACCAACTCGCGCAGGCTGTTGGTCCGTTGGACGCTGCACAAACATCTCGGGTCACCCTACAAGGGGAGCATGCTTGCGTGATGGCCCATCGTTTGAAGGGTCAAAGGGTGCTGGTGCTCAAGTGCCAAGTCGGATCGAACTTGGGCGAGATACGGGCTGCTTTCGACCAATCAATCGCTTCCCTCGATGCGTTGGTTGTCTGAATCAAGAGCCTCCAAAACTCGCTGTTCCTGCTGCAAAGACCCGTCGCTTCAGGCCATTGACATCATCGCTTCCCAGTGAAGGGATTAAATGGGGGTGCAAGGTCGCCAAACCGGTGAGAAGATGGGAATCTTCCATTGAACAGGTGCGATAGAGAATGACTGAATTCAAAACTCAACTCGAAGAGCGACGCAAACTGGTAGACGGCAAAGCCACCAGTTACCGAACAATCCGTGACGAATGGAACGATAAATCGAAGACATTCACCGGAAATCGCAACGATTTGAATGCTGAAGTTCGAGAACTCATCGTGCAAGTGCGCGAACAACGTGAAATCCGAGAACAAATGAACGAAATCGTTCGTGAAAAGAAATCCGCTCGCCAAGAAGCAAACACTCAAGTTCGTGCAGCAAAGGAACTCCTCGAAGCAGCAAAGGGCCCACAAGCCGCTCCTGCTCCTGTCGAACCTGGCCAACGACGTGGACGCCGTGAAAAGCCACCAGAAACAATTCACACCCTTCGCCGTGAACTCAGTCGCCTCGAAAACGAATTCGAACGTGGGCGCCACACTGGAAACAACGAAACCAAGGTCATGAAGCGCATGAAGGAAATCAGCGCGAAGGTCAAGAAGATGAAGACCAGTGAAGACGGCAACACAGAACTCAAGGCAGCACGGGAAATGCTCGCTACCGCAATGGAAGCGCAAGAGTCGGCTCACGAAGAAGTGACGACAGCAGCCCAAGCCGCACAAGAAGCTCACGATTTGATGCTTCAATGGAACAAGGAAGTCGATCGCCAACGCGACAAGGCCGAATCCGCACACCGAGAACTCCGCAAGTCAAAGAAGGAGGCCGACAAGTCGCACCACTTGTACATCGTTTCCTTGCGCTGCTTGCACTCCATCCAAGACATGCTCCGTGCTATGCGCGGCGCAAGTGCTGGTGCTGGGCAGCGTCCGTCGGCCCGTGTTGAAGTGCAAGATTTGATGAGCAAGTTGATGTCAGGAGAAACGCTTTCCACTGACGAGTTGATGCAACTCCAGCGATTTGACTGAACATCGCTCAGCGATGAGATGAAAGACCCCCCCGACCACAGGAAGGAATACCGAGGGACTCTCTATGCTATCGAAAGATGAAATTGCAGCCATCGTTGATGATTACGACCGAATGAAACTCCGCATTGGGATGACCGCATCCCACTCTGCATTGGACATTTGTGACGGGGCAATCGAAGAAGGATTCCCAACCGTTGCCTACTGCAAGGAAGGCCGTCACAGGACCTATGCAAATTACTTCAAGGCCCACAGGAGCAGTTCCGGGCGGGTCACCCGAGGTATGGTCGACAAAGCAATTGTGATGCCATCCTTCAACGACGTGATGCAGCCAGAGATGCAAGCAGAAATGCGCAAGCGCAATGTGGTTTACATCCCAAACCGTTCCTTCACCTCGTATTCCTCCATCGCTGATGTTGAAGACACGTTCAAGGTTCCATTGTTTGGTTCGAGAAACATGCTGCGTATGGAAGAGCGGACCGAAGACCAAGACTACTATTGGATCCTCGACAAGGCAGGCCTGCCCTACCCTGAAGCCATCGCTGATCCGCAAGACATCGATTGCCTGGTTATTGTTAAGTTGCACCACGCCCAGAAAAAGCTGGAACGTGGCTTCTTCACCTGTGCCTCGTATGAGGAATACCTTGAGAAATCCAAAGCACTGCTCGCAGAAGGCGTGATCGACCAAGCCTCCCTCGAAGGAGCACGCATCGAGCGCTACGTCATTGGGCCAGTGTTCAACCTCAATTTCTTCTACAGCCCGCTAGCTGAAGAAGGCGAGAAGTTGGAACTGCTCGGCGTTGATTGGCGCTTTGAATCTTCACTCGACGGTCATGTTCGCTTGCCAGCACCTCAGCAAATGACCATGCCAACTCACCAACAAATCCCAGAGATGACCGTGGTTGGACACAACACCGCCACCATCCGAGAATCTTTGCTCGAAAAGGCGTTTGAACTCGGAGAGAAATTCATCACCGCCAGCAAGGAACACTACGACCCGGGAATCATTGGACCGTTTTGTTTGCAAACCTGCATTGACAAGGACATGAATTACTACATCTACGATGTAGCGCCTCGTTTAGGTGGCGGCACGAACGTCCACGTCAGCGTTGGCCACCCCTATGGAAACGCTACATGGCGCAAACCAATGAGCAGTGGGCGAAGAATCGCTATGGAATTGCGTATGGCTGCTGAGCAAGACCGATTGCTTGAAGTTCTCACGTGATCCGACAACTGCCTTTCAAAGGTCCGTTTCAATATGGCCTGAGTAAGCCATGTGAGCAGAATTATTAACAAGAGGATGATGGTTATAAGAGGAATAGCAATGGATTCTACTCGTCAGGATTTGCGATTAACAACAATTGTTGTAGCTTCAGTGTTTATCATTCTCTTTTTGATGGTTCGTGCTGTTGAACATAATTCAGTCGTTTTGAATGGGTACTCCGCAGTGCTGTATTGTGCAGTGATTTGCATCGGGTTACAATGGATTGCATGGATACCAGCCTCGATTGGAAAAACTGAACGCTTCTATGATTTGGTGGGTGGTTTGACCTACCTCACAGCAGTGGGATTCAGCCTTTGGGCAGGATCTCAGTCTGAACCTCCAAGTTTGAGAGAATTAATCGTCAGTTTACTTGTTGTGATCTGGTCTTTGCGCCTGTCCTGTTTTCTTTATTTTCGTATTCATCGAACTGGAAAAGATGGACGTTTTGATCAATTAAAAAACTCCCCAGTCCGGTTTCTGGTACCATGGACGATTCAAGGCCTGTGGGTTTTCCTGACAATGGTCGTAGTTATTGTCATCAACAGTCAAGCAGATTCAGCACCTGCATTTGGGGTGTGGGACGGTATAGGATTGTCAATATGGATCATAGGATTTGGTATTGAAGCCATAGCAGATCACCAAAAAACAGTATTTAATACTGAATCTGAGAATCAGGGCAAATGGATTGACAGGGGCTTGTGGTCTTACTCAAGGCATCCGAACTACTTAGGAGAAATTGTGTTATGGACTGGAATTGCCTTCTTTGGAATGTCTTGCTTTAGCGGTCTAGAAAGAGTTGCTTGGATCTCGCCCATATTCATTTATCTTCTCTTAACGAAACTCAGCGGGATTCCAATACTCGATAAACGAGCTTTGGAAAAGTGGGGAGAGGATCCAGAATATCAAAAATATAGAGAAAGCACTCCTGCTCTTTTCCCTCGATTGAATAATAAATCATAATATTCTGAAACTTCGTTGAATCGAAACCACATTTTTATCGATACATTCCAAACCCGAACGCATGGGGAACCATATGTTGAGCGGGAATTATTCAGGGCCCTGTGCATGCGGATGATTGGATAGGCCTCCTTTTGCACGTGGTCGTGGCTGTGGTTGCAGGACTGAATGCCGAAGTCACTAAGCCAGATCTTGAGGATTTTGGCTCACGGTCTTGACGCCCTTTTCAAGACGCCTCGAGGTAGTAAGCGAGGTTGATTGCCCCAGCAAAACTCACCCAAGCGATGTAGGGCCACACCAGCATGGAAGCTGTTGGAACAGGCTTGTAGATCGCAATGGAATAGATGCCAGTGAACACCACCATCACGACGATCATCACTAAAGAAAGAAGATAGCGTTCTGAATTGAACACAGAGGGCCAAGCGAGGTTAACGGCGAGTTGAATGAAGAACAAAGCCACGATCAAGTTCGATTGTGGTACTTCTTCACGAGCGTTGAGCATGGTTGTAATGCTGAACGCTAAGCAGGTGTAAAGCACAGCCCACACAGGACCAACAATCCATCCAGGTGGTTGGAAAAAAGGTTCGTATGCCGAATCAAATGTCACATTCTCACCTCATTGCATCACATGACGAACGATTCATGGACCCTATGGAATGTCTTACATATCCAATTCCTAATCCCAAAGCAATCAGCCTTGGAAGGCAGGATAGTACTGCTTGGTATAGCCGAGTGCGTCAGCTGCTGGATAGCCTTGAGCCAAGAGACCGTTGTAATAATCTCGAGCAGGATCCGCTACAGGGGCGGGTTGTGCCACTTGAGCCACCGGTTGTGCCACTTGAGGAATTGCGGCGCTGTACACCTGTTGAGCGATTGGTTGCACCGCAGGTTGTGCCACAGGTTGTGCTGCAAAGTTAGGCATGGCAACCGCTGCTGGTTGAGCGCTCATCGAGGGCATTGGCGGCATGCCACCTGCAGTAGGCTGAGCCCATGCTTTCTGTTCATCATCACCATTGCGGCCTCGCAACAAGAAGGCCCCACCAGCGAGCAAGCCAATCAACACCAAACCACCGATTCCATAGACGACCGTCGAGCCACTGGACGGAGAATCAGAAGAAGCCTCAGTTTCCTTTACCCACCGGGTTGGATCTTCGACGTAGGCATCTGCACCATCAGCAACGGTCCAGTCTGCACTTGGGTTCGAGTAACCATCGCCATCCTTGTCAAAGCAACCAATGCGGTCTTGAGAGGAATTACCTCGGCCGTTGATGCATGCGTCTGCGCCATCAGCCAGGGTCCAATCAGCATCGGGGTCAGAGAACCCGTCGCCATCGGTGTCAGCGCATCCCAAGCGGTCAATGCTTGAGGTGTCACGAACCGCTGGGCAATCATCAGGCGTGACACCCGTAGGATTGTCCCCATAGCCATCAAGGTCTGCGTCAGCCCATTGAGTCGGCTCTGAAGGGAAAGCATCGCCGCCTTGAGTTGGCATCCAATCGATGTCTGGGTCCGATCGTTGATCACCATCGCTGTCGAGGCAGCCAAAACGGTCAAAGGTGGAAGTTCCAGCTTGTTGAGGGCAAGCATCCGGTTCAAACCCAGATTGATTGTCACCAAAACCATCGCCGTCTGCGTCTGCGTACTGAGTTGGTTCTTGAGGGAAGGCGTCCATCACATCGTACCAACCGTCACCGTCTGCATCAGGGCAACCAATCATGCCTGCCTGCCAGGAGGTTCCTGCTTGGAGGGGGCATGCGTCTTGAGAGGTGACATCAGGGTTGAAAGCACCTGGCCATGATGGGTTTCGGTCGTTCCAAGAATCGTTGGCCCAGTTGTCACCGAATCCATCTTCATCAAAGTCAGACCACTGAGTCGGATCGTTGCCAAATGCGTCAGCACCGTCTTCTGTCGACCAAAAACCATCGGAATCAGAATAGCCGTCTTCATCGGCATCGAAGCAACCAACACGGTCCACTGTTGAGGTTCCAGCTTGGTTTGCACAGTCGTCTGGAGTGGTGCCTTGTGGGTTGTCACCGTAGCCATCGCTGTCAGCATCAGCCCACTGAGTTGCATCATCGTCGAAAGCGTCATCAACATCTGCCCAGCCATCACCGTCAGCATCGGGACAAGCGTTCTTACCACCGAGGGTGGAGTCACCTGCTTGGTTCGGACAGTCATCGAAATCGTCTGCCCATGAATCGCCGTCTGAATCAAGGCAACCTTGTGTTCCATTCAGCGAAGTCCCTGAAACGGTTGGGCAGTCATCGCCCACGTCATCAAAGCCATCCGCATCGTCATCTGTGTCTTCATCGCTGTCTCGGCATCCGTCGCCATCGATGTCTGAAGCTGAATTGGAAACCCATGTGGGTCGCGGTGGATCGTAGGAAGTCCATTGGCAGTTGTCGTCGACGTCGTCAATTTGATCGTTATCATCGTCCGAATCTTCTGAGTCATCTTTGCAACCGTCGTTGTCCCAATCGGTTGACGCCGAGGGGTTCGAGGCGTCTTGAGAGCTGGTCCAATTGAATTGACCGCCACGGGGGCACAAATCTGGGAAGTTATCGGTCAAACCGTCGTTATCGTCATCGGAATCACACGCATCCCCATCTAAGTCGCCATCGGTGTTGGCTTGCGTAGGGTTGGAGGTGTTTGGGCAATTGTCAGAATAATCAGGCACGCCGTCAACGTCAGCATCCTTCTTGGAACTGGGATCAAGCGACCACAACATGGCATCCCAACTGCTTGCTGCAGTGACAGAGAGAGGGCCTTTGTTCATGGTACCGCCACCAACACCACCACCAACGGTTACGATGTCTGATTCATTGATGGCAATGGAGTAGAGCACTTCGTAGGCAGCGCTGCCTGTGGTTTCCATCCAATCCCAAGCACCAGTCGCCGAAAGGCCCGCCACCATGCCGTCAAAGTTCCCAGCGACAACGGCCGACTGGCTGCCACCTGTGAAGGTTGCATCGATGACGTTCACAATGAAGACTTCGTTCATGGAATTGATGGCAAGGTCCCGAACCGTATCAGTTGAGGAACTGCCACCCGTTGAAGCCCAACTCGTTTGGGCGGACAGGGTGTTGAATGGATTTTTCAGAACAAAGGCATCTTGCTGACCTTGATTGGCCGTGATTGACCAAGCGCCAGATGGGCCAGTCCCTTGAAGGGTGCCGTCATAGAGGCCGCCGAGGTACAAATCATCGTTCTGGCTCATTCGAACCGCAGTCACTTGAGTGTCTTGGTTTGGAGTGCCCATACCGGTCAACCATTTGACCACACCAGAGGAATCGAGGTTCAGCAAAAATGTATCACTGGTCCCAGAAGGAGCGTAAGAATTGCCCCCGAAAATCATGTTGGTGAAGGTCACACCAGCAACGTAAATGTTCCCGATTGAGTCAACAGCAACACCGCCTGTGATTTGATTTCCAACACCGCCTCCTGATGTGGCCCAGGTCAGAATGCCTTGTTGACCGTTGATTTTAGCGACAAAGACCTCTTGATCGCTCACGTTGAATGAGGTGCCTCCAAAATCTGTTTCGCCTTGGTGTACGCCAGTAACAATCACATCGCCCATCTGGTCGATGGTGATGTGATCAATTTGACTGAACTCTTGCGAGTTGTTGACCACGGTTTGGAAGGAATGAGCCCACAACCACTGACCGCTTGGATCTGTCATTGCGATGAATCCATCCGTAGCGGCGGTAGCAATGGTAACGGAACCAAATTGAATGGCTCCCGAATAAAGACCAGCGACCACAACTTCGCCACCCATACCAACAGCAATATCGCTGAAGATGGAGACGCCAGGGTTGCCTTGCATGTTGTGATTAGCACCCTTCACATATTGGTATTGGCCAGAACTGTCGACGGCTGCCATAAAGAATTCTTGGCCGTATGGACTGGTTGGAGCGAGCGTGTTTCCACCAAAGTTCAGTGATTGGGCGTTGCTTGTGTTCCATGTGCCGCCAAATGCATACATGCCAGGTGCGTATTCCAAGGATTCCACAAATTCAGCACCTGAAGGTGTGCCACCCGCAACGAGCATTGGGTTCGCCGTGCTGGCGCCAGCCTGAATGCGCTGAATTGTGTTGAGCGGTTCAAGAACCGAGGATGGTTCTGCAGCGTTACGAGCAGATGGTTCTGCCATCGGTAAAAGCAGAGACGCTAACATCAATACAGTCAACAAGCACGCAGCGGAGCGAAGCCAAGAGGTACGCATGACCTTTCGTTGAGCCCAAAGGCCATGAAGGCTTCCATTGATTGGGTGTGGCCATTTCTTCCCTCACAGAGGGCTAGGCTTCACTCGATGTTGCTTTCAAGGGTCAACAAATCGCTGTCACCGGCATCGATGATGCTGAGGGTGGAAACCGAGAACGGCTTACCACAAGCGATTCCAAGTTCACGGTTGACCATGCTTGCACGGAACTTTGTCACTTCTGGGTGACGAGCGTGCAGGTCATCTGCGAATTCGGTCGGACAGTTAGCTGCTAGAATGATGAGTTTTGCTTCACCGCGGGCGCAAGCGTCGAGCGCTTGGCGTTGGCCAAATCGTAGGTTTCCAGTTGCAATTGCGTTTTTCAGTTGTCGGCTTAGATCCATATTTTATTCCTCCATACTCCACTTTGTTTCTCATGGTTGGACAATCACTCAGGGATGTAGTACAGTTCAACACTGCCGGTTCCCAAGGAAATTGGCTGACCGACGATGATGTTTTCTGCAACACCAGTGAGGTAATCTTTCTCACCGATAATACCGGCTTTGAGCAGGTGGTTCACGGTCACTTCGAACGCAGCACGAGCCAAGATACTGTGCTTTGTACCTGAGACACCGTGGCGGCCAATGGCTCGCACTTCACCTTCAGAAGTCATGACATCAGCGACCATCAACAAGTGACGAACGTCGACTTCCAAACGAGCCCCGTCAAGCGTTGCTTGGAGTTCGTTAATGATGGCTTGTCGAGCGGCTTCGATCCCGAGGAAATCGTAGATTTCGATGATGTTGTTGGTGTAGGTGCGGGCTCGATCGATGGTTTCGATTTCGCTGACACGTGTCAAGTTTGATCCAATGGTTGAGAGGTAGTACTCACCAGTTTTGTCATCAAGTTGCACGTTGGCTCGCTCGATGTTTGGAATACCCTTGAGTCGCATGTCACGAATCTTTTCTTCAAGTTGAAGCAGCATGGTGTAGGATGGTGGGTTCTCTGCAAGTTCAGCAAGATCCTCTTCCGAGTGCACACCTGGAATAAGGGTCAGGGTGCTTGGATTCTTATCCTTGTCAGGTTGAACAAGCAAGCGAGTAGCTCGCTCGAGTTTGTCCTTAACTTCCATTCCAGTCATGTTCTTTTGCTTCAGGTTACCCTTGTTGAGTTTCAAGACCAAACGTCGTTGTGCGACGTCGGTTTCCAATGACGCAATGCCGACGGTGGTGGTGACTTCGATTGCTGCGGCCAGCTTTTGTGCTGCTGCTGCATTTTCGCGGTCTGCACCCTTGAGGCAAATCTTCATGGTTGGCGTGTTTGGAACCTTTCGTGCATCGACAATTTCGATGATACGAGGCAAACCTTGAGTGACGTTGACCGTTGCAACACCCGCATAGTGGAAGGTACGCATGGTCATCTGAGTGCCAGGCTCACCGATCGATTGTGCGGTGATAATTCCTGCTGCTTCGAACGGATCGATGCTGGCCTTGTCCAAAGCCACAACGGCTTCTGAGACCACTTTCTTTGCTTGAGGCTTGGTCAACTTCTTCATTCCACGGGCGTGAATAGCCACGGTAAGGTCGTGGAAAATTCGGTTGGTAAAGCGGGTTGAGCCGTTGGTATCAACAGCAGCAACGAGGGACTTGAACACAGGGTCTTCCGCCAACTCGTCCACGTAAGTGAGGAGTTTTTCTTCAGCATCATAGGTGTCCATGTCTGCAGCGGTCTTTGCCCGTGCGCTCAATCGACCTTTACGGCGCTTGAGGCGAACTGCAGTGGTTGGTCCGGTGTTTTCACTGTTTGAATCGCCGCCTTTTTTGCTGGCTGCGTCAATGGTTGCTTTGATGGTAGCAGCGGTTTCTGAATCGGTTTCACACAACTGTGCGATCTCTCCAGCGCCAAGGATCTTGACGTCGTCCCACTTCTTGTCATCTGCAAGGGTGTGAGCGTAATTTTCTGCAATGCCCAAATCCATGAGCTTCTTCTTGGTTGCACTCTTTACGACCATCAGGCTTCACCTCCATCGTTGTCTCCAGTTTCACCATGTTCCAAGTCATCAGCATCGATGCGCTGAGTGGTTGGCTCATAGGAATCACGAGAATCCAGTTTTGCGCCTTCGGTTCCAAGGGCTTCATCGACGATGACGTCAATGTTGAACGGGGAACCGTGCACACCACGTGAAGGGTCAATGCCGTCTTCACCGTAGCTGAATTGGATAATTCGGTTTGCGGTGTTTCGGACCGACAACATTTCGTCGTCGAAGACCTTCAAGTCGTCCATAGCGTTGATCAGGCGGCGTTGCATGTATCCGGACTTTGCAGTACGGACAGCGGTATCGACCAGAGATTCACGGCCAGAAACGGAGAGCATAAAGAACTCCGTTGGCTCAAGACCGCGCTTGAAAGAACTCGAGATGAAACCACGGTCGGCTGCTGCACGTCCACCACGGCGGAAGTGAGGCAGGACACGTTCGTTGTATCCACGCTCAAGACGCTTTCCACGAACCTTTGCTTGTCCAATTGAACCAGCCATCATGTTCAGGTTATCCATGGAACCACGGGCTCCAGAGATGGCCATGTTGACAGCTGCGTTGGTTGAGCCAGACTGCGCCAGTTCGTTCTTAGCAACGTCACCAGCTTCTTGCTTACCTTCATCGAGGATGACCATGATGTCTTCTTCGAGGGTTTCACGAGGGGTTCGTCCAGGTCGGGATTCGTAGCCCTTTCCGGTAGTACCGAACTTGTCCAGTGCTGCTTGAACCGAGATACCTGCATCCACGTTCGCCTTGATAATTGCATCGAGGGCTTCGGCGCTGAGATCTTCGTCGTCAATACCTGTGGTAAATCCGAGGGAGGTGCATGCTGCAATGGACAAGCGAGTGAACTCGTCAAGGAAACGAGCGCCTTCTTCAGGGCCGTTGGTTTGAACAATAGCGTCGAGCAATCGTCCATCTTCTGCACCAATAGCACGCTTATCGAGGGTTCCTTCGACCTTTCCGTTCTTGACGACAACTTCGTCGTTGGAACGGCTGCGGAATCGCAAGTGGATGTTGTCAGGGATGATCAGCGAGATGATGTCTTGGCCACGGAAGCATTCCTTGCCGTTAGCGTCCTTGACAATCTCCGGCAATTCGCCTTCCCAGTTGATGCTACCAAGCATCTCAAGACCGTGTCGACGGTTGATGAGGGTGCCAGGGCGCGACAACAAGTATGCTCCGGAAATGTGGTCGTGAATTCCACCGATCACCGCACCGCCGTAGCGAGGGGTGAGGATGTGTTCTTGGACACGCATTAGGATTTTAGCCTCGGCTCGTGCTTCTTCTGATTGAATCACGTGGAGGTTCATTTCGTCGCCGTCAAAGTCAGCGTTGTACGGGGTACAAACAGCCAAGTTGAACCGGAAGGTCTTGCCTTCCATAACACGAACTTCGTGCACCATCATGGACATGCGGTGGAGCGAAGGTTGTCGGTTGAAGATGGCAACGTCACCATCGATCAGGTGACGCTCGACGAGCAGACCTGGCTTTGGGTTGCCGTTGCGGTCAATCGTCGAGAGACGGTCTTCCACTCGGGTCGTGTCGCCCCATTCGTCGGCAGGGCTGTTGCAGTGCGGGCAGCTCACTTTGAGGTGTTCCGGCAGAGGTTCTGGATGAGCCTTGTCGGCTTGAGCCAAATCCCACATCCAGCGGAAGTGGAGCTTTGCACGGGGGTCATCGTCTTCGAGACGGTGGCCCTCAGCGTCTTCACCGCGGAGGTTTGAGAGGGTCGCTTCATCGTCAACAATGTACGAAGTTTCAGAAGTACCGTCGGTTGCAATGGTGATTTCAGGCTTGATGACCAATCCTGGTAGGAAGTTCGGTGCAGGGAGCACTGAGTGCAGGTCGAGGCGCAGGGTGGTCTCGTCGTTGCATTCCGGGTTGTGGCATCGGAAACCAGCGTTGATCAATCGGCTTCGCTGATTGATTCGAACACGTCGTCCATCGCCGCGAATGATGTAGTTTACACCAGGGTGCACATCAGGTCCACGGAGGATCATTTGGCGCATTTGTTCTCGGTTACGAGAGGTCACACGGATTGGTACGGTGAGTTCCTTAGCAATCTTGGTTGGCACACCGACTTCGTTCACGCCAAGGTATGGATCCGGAGAGATCACAGACCGAGCACAGAAGTTGACACGCTTACCGGAGAGGTTGCTACGGAAACGGCCTTCCTTCCCCTTGAGACGCTGAGTGAGCGTCTTGAGCGTTCGACCAGAGCGGTGACGCGCTGGAGGAATACCTGAGGTTTGGTTGTCGAAGTAGGTCGTAACGTGGTATTGGAGCAGTTCCCAAAGGTCCTCTACAATCAGTTGAGGGGCACCAGAGTCACGGTTTTCACGAAGTCGCTGGTTGATGCGCAGAACGTCAACAAGCTTGTGCGTCAAATCGTCTTCCGAGCGATCGCCGCTGTCGAGGGTAATCGATGGGCGAACGGTAATTGGAGGCACTGGGAGCACCTTGAGAACAATCCACTCGGGTCGGTTCTTTCGGTCCATTCCAATGAAAATCAAGGATTCAGAGGGGATGCCACTGAGCCATTCGCGAACGTCTCGAGGGTTGAGCTTGCGCCATCCTTCGTCCTTACCGCTTTGGCCTTTGGCTTCCTTCTTTTCCTTGAAGGTCGTCGGCTTGTCAAGTGCAATCTTACCTTGTGCTTCACCACAATGCATGCAGACACCGCGGCCTGTACCGGTGGTGATCTTTTCGACTTCCTTAATGATCTTCGAAAATTCTGTCGAACCGACACCGTGCTTCACTTGGATATCACGGATGCGGTTTCGGTAGTAATCTTGCTCAGAAAGTTCAGGGTTGTTGGGGTGAGAACCGTTTTCGCTGTGAAGCAAAATCTCGCTGCACTTGCTGCAAGTTGCCTTGAGTGCGGTCTTGATAAGGTTCACGAAACCAATGTGCATGACCGGCAGTTCAAGTTGAATGTGGCCGAAGTGACCAGGGGATTCGTCGTACTTGCAGTTGTCAGTCGGGCAAACCAAACCTGGCTCGATAACACCCATGTGAGGGTCCATCAAACCTTGGCGGTAAGCGTGACCATCGTCCTTGTAAGTGTCTGCAGTCTTCACTTCAACAGCGGACATCTTGCGGATTTCAATTGGGTCCATCAGGCCGAAGCGAATCTGTGCGATTCGCTTTGGGATCATTGTGTTTGTTTGGCTCATCTTCGGTCCTCCAGTTCGAGTCTCATGGCAACACCTAAACTCTTCATCTCGTCCAAGAGCAGCTTGAATGCGTACGAGGTTTGCACCTTGTACACTTCCGCACCGTCGCCGTGGATCGGGCTGACGTAGGTTCTTCGCTTTGGATCGTACCAAGCAATGTGTCCAGATTGAGCGCAGACGTACATGTCAATACCATCGGATTCGTCCAGGAGACGGTCCTTGATGACCATGGAAGCACCGTGCGCAATCAGGCAGTCACGTTCCATTTCACCGAATCGCAATCCACCTTGTCGGGCACGACCTTCGGTCGGTTGACGGGTGAGGATTTGAACACGGCCACGGGAACGGGCGTGAATCTTCGACGACACCAAGTGGTGCAGGCGTTGGTAGTAGATGCATCCAACGAAGATTTCGGCGGGGTAGACTTCGCCAGTTTCACCGTTGATCATGGTTTCACGGCCGGTGTGAGCGAGTCCATTGCGGACCAAGCCGTCACGTAGGCTGCCTTCCTTTTCTCCACGGAACGCAGTTCCATCGATTCGGCGGCCTTCGAGTGCTCCAACCTTTCCACCAATCATTTCCAAGACGTGAGCCACGGTCATTCTCGATGGGATAGCGTGCGGGTTGATGATGAGGTCTGGCACGACACCATCTGCGGTGAACGGCATGTCCTCAGGATTAACAAGGCGTCCAATGACACCTTTTTGTCCGTGGCGAGAAGCGAACTTGTCACCGACTTCAGGGACCTTGTGGCTTCGAACCATGACACGAACCAAGCGACCGGAGTCAAGGGATTCTGTGACATAGACGTTGTCGACCCATCCTCGCTCACCGTGGCGAACGAGCATGGATGATTCACGGCGTTCCTGGGCGAGCAAGAATGCACCACCAGCGGATTCTTCGAGGAACCGCGGAGGGCTTGTCTTACCGACCAAAACTTCGCCGCCAATGAGTTCCTTCTCAGGGAGCGGCAAACCGTCAGCTTCCAAGTGGCGGTAGGCTTCCTCGGGCTTGAGGCCCTTGACTTCTTGAAGCGAGCTTCCTGGCCTTTCGATTTCTTCAACTTGACCGCCAGGGAATCTTCGGCGTTCAGCGTTGTAGGTACGGTTGAAGGTTGAGCGACCAAGTCCGAGGTTGACTGATCCTCGGTTCATGATGACAGCGTCTTGCATGTTGTAGCCGTGCAAGGACATGATGGCCACGATGAAGTTCTGACCGCCGGGGCGCTCGTCGAAGTTCGTGGTCTCCATGGCGTTGGTTCGAGTGATCGAACGGTGCGGGTAGTGGAGGATGTGAGCACGGGTGTCAGGGCGCATTCGGTAGTTTGCGCTTGGCAGACCCAGAGATTGCTTGACCATTGCAGTTCCACCAGTAACACGGGGGGTAGAGTTGTGTTCAGGGTATGGAATCAACGACGCACAAACACCGAGCACAAGCTGTGGATCGATTTCACAGTGAGTGTGTTCTTCGGTGTAAAGCAAGTCAACATTGATGTCGGCAATTTCCCATGCGTTGTTTGGCATGCGAACTTTCACCTTGAGTTCAGCGACGTCAGCACCAGGCTCGCCAAGGTTGGTCCACTCAACGTTTTCGTTGGTCAGTGGGCGTCCAGCAAGTGGGCCTTCGGTAACGGTTTCTGGCAGCACAAACGGACGAGGTGTGATGAGAAGGTCTTCTTCTTCTTCAGCGTCGACCCATTCCACGATGCCTTCGTTGACAAGTTGCTTGAAGGTCATTTCACCATCGCGAAGGGCTTGCAAGTGAGCACCGGTCAAACGAGGAGCACCGTCGTACAAGATCAACAATGGTCGCAGAATACGGCCTTTGTCGGTGTTGATGAAGATGTCCTTGTTTTCCTTGTCGTAGCGGATGGAAACTTCAGCAGGGATGGTTCCACGTCGGCGAGCTGATTTGAAGTGGCGAACCAAGTTCTTACCGTTCTTGTGAATACCATAGATGTCACCGTTGACGTGAACGCGGTCACCCGAGGTCCAGTCGTCCGGTTCGAAGACATCGAGTTCGTCGAGTTGTTGACGAACTTCAATTTCGCTGATGTGTTCTGAAATGTCAATCATTTGTGCTGCGTTCTTGACCAGGCCACAGTTCTGACCTTCAGGGGTCTCGTTGGGGCACAAGCGGCCCCACTGCGTCGGGTGCAGGTCACGTGCTTCGAAGTGAGGTTGGCTTCGAACAAGCGGTGAGGTGACACGGCGCATGTGCGAGAGCGAAGCAAGGTAGGTTGTTCGGTCGAGCAACTGGCTGACACCAGAGCGGCCACCGACCCAGTTTCCTGTTGCCAATGCGTGCATGATCTTGGATGTGAGAACATCGGGGCGAAGGCAAGAGGTGATTTTCAGTTCTCGCTTTCGGTTGTGGTGTCGCTCAAGTTGGTACTTCAAGTCACGTGCAAGTTGCCCAGAGGAGACTCGGAACAAATCTTCGACCAGGTCACCAGCCAAGCGAACTCGCTTGTTTGCGTAGTGGTCCTTGTCGTTTGGCTCTTTGTTGTTAAGGGCCATTTCGAGCACTTGGCGAACGATGCGGCCAAGGAAGATAGCCTTCTTCTTACGGGCACCAGGTTGGTCGCCCAAGTGAGGAAGCAGTTCACGGTCAAGCAGTTGGTTGACCCGTTGCTCTCGGTATTCACGTTGCTGTCCGGCTGCGAATTTCTTCTGCAACCATTCGTGAGCTTCGGTCATCGATTGAACAGCGTACTCTTCATTGTCGTTGACTTCGTTTAGGTTCGCAACGATGTACTTGAAGGTCTCAGTAGGACCAGCGATGGCTTGGAACACTTCTTGGTCGTTTTCGATACCAAGGGCGCGCATGAGGAGCACAACGGGGATGGCTGTGGTTCCTGCAGTGCTGATCTTAACCATGAGCATACCGTCTCGTCGCTTTTCGACGTTGAGTGGTTTTCGCATACCGTCTTTTTGAGAGAAAATCTTAGCGACTTCTGTTCGCTTTGCGTACCGCTTGTTGATTTCAACAGTGACGCGGTTCGGTGCGAGGTCTTCCATGGAGATGAGAACACGTTCGGTTCCGTTGATGATGAAGTAGCCTCCAGGGTCGAGTGGGTCTTCGCCCTTCTTTCGTAGGAGGTCGTCCCACAGTGCGGAGTCTTCAGTCGAGGTGGTTGGGTAGAGTTGGCGGTCGCCTGCAATGTGCCCAGCGTGCAAGTTGCATCGCTTCGAACGGACCATGATTGGCATGCTGCCGACTTGTACACCTTCTTCCTTAGGAGAACGGACTCCGTTCCGGAAGATTTGGAAGTCGATGGTAACAGGAGACATGTAAGTCAACTTGCGCAAGCGGCATTCCATAGGGGTGGATGGGTGTTCTGCGCCGTTTGCTTCACGGATGGTTGGTTCGCCGAGTTGGATGTTCTTGAGACGAATGGTAATGTCTTGGTCCACGACGTCGAGCTTGATGAATCCGCCATCGTCGTCGTCGATTTCCTCATCGGTTCCGACTCGGATGTTACGAATAATCTTCTCCATTCGGGAGAGGTTGTTATCACCGGCGGGGATGCAATCGTCATACGATGCAAGTTGGTGGTTGACAAGGCTGCGTTCTTTGAAAAATGATTGAATAATTTCTTGCATGATAATCCCTCCTCAGTTACCTTCCACAATCAGGCGGTAGGCTACAGATCGTCCCGCCGACGGGGATTGGCGGACGACTTTCAACACACGGTCAGCGATCCAACCGGCGGCGAGGGGTTTGTGGTCTGGGTCAGCAGCGAGTTGCTTGCCGTCCTCTGCTTCTGAAAGTTCCTTGATGACTTGAACAACCGGGTCGGTGATCAAAATCTTAGGGAGCCATTCCTTAGCAAGTCGGTCTTCGCCTGTGTCTTCATCAGGCTGGACCATGTTCCATGGAGCGAGGGCCTCGCTTTCGAGTTTGTATTGTTCTTCTTCGGAGATGTTTGCAGCTCCAATCAGTTCCTGGTGAGGGACCAGTTCGTGGTTGAGGGCGTTGAAACGGAGGGTGATTTCAGGGCGGTCGAAGTCATCGATTGCCTTTGATCGAATGGTGATTTTCTTGCTCTTTTTCGCTGCACGTCGGCGTGAACCCTGTTCAGCGATGATGGACATTGTGCTGATGAACTGTTCAGAATCCTTTGATTCACCGAGGGTGGAGGCAATTTCGTCCGAAGACATCGCCTTGATGTCGGTCATGTTGCGATCCGTTGCAAGTTTGTGTGCAAATTCCTCGGAGACGCCGAGTTCCATGAGTCGCTTCTTCGT
>TARA_B110000459_G_scaffold195723_1_pt1 | contig 30292 bp, 15 predicted proteins | sample TARA_B110000459 | Tara Oceans TARA_B110000459 (sample SAMEA4398296) | marine metagenome | biome: Polar Biome; feature: [SRF] surface water layer (ENVO:00010504); material: water (ENVO:00002006), including particulate matter (ENVO:01000060) such as... | depth 5 m | reverse complement strand
CATGATGAGCATATGATTTTCTTTTTATCCGATTCATTACCTCTTCTAGCACCAAAAATACGTTCAATAGCAGGAGGCCATCCTTGTTTCAAGTCATCAAATGACATTAGGAGGGGTATTGCAACCAAACCCATTCCGAATGTTGTACACATAAGAGAGAATAAAACCATCGAACCATCTTCTGCAAGAGATACTGATAATGGATTCCATTCTCCTCCAGAGAATATAATACTCAATAATCCCGAAACTAAGAAGGTACCTAATGAGAAATATACTCCATTCAAATACTCATTTGTCATTAAAATACCACCAAAGATAAATGCAAATGCCAAGATAAATGCGATTGGTGCTACAACAGCGCCCAATTGTCCAATTCCGATCAATGAGAAAGCGAATGCCATAAACATCCTAAATGCACCATAGATTATTACAACCCATCCAATTGCGTTCACAGTACTATTGTTATTGTTGAGATAAACACGTTGTACATTGGAATATGTTTGTGGATTGACCTGTAGTGGCATATAGCCTCCAGCATTAGTTGGAACGGGTTGCTGAGTTTGCCAAACAGACTGCTCACTTTGTTCATCACTTTCCATCAAGCGGATAATAACTTCATCCTTTTTGCCAGAAATCTTCAGGCCTCTTGATTTACAGATCTTCTTTAGGTCTAATAGAGTCATCGAGTCATAATCCATGAACCCGTTAGAGAATCCTTTTTCTTATAGTTATCGCCGTTTTTTATTTCACGATGAGTGGATAGCATGACCCAAGGTTGCTAGAACTGCTTCATGAGTCATTTCAGTCATAGTTGGATGGGCATGAATTGTTCCTGCGATATCCTCTAGTAATGCTCCCATTTCTAAGGCTAAAGTCCATTCACCAACCAGTTCACTTATGTGAGTGCCAACAGCTTGGATCCCAAGAATTCGATGGTCATCTTCTCTAGCACATACTCTGACAAATCCAGCAGATTTTTCAGCCTCTTGTGTTAAAGCACGTCCATTAGCGCCGAGTGGAAATTTACCAATTATTACTGGATGACCGGCTTCTCTTGCTTGTTCAGGGGAAAGACCAACACTGACAATTTCAGGTTCGGTGAAAACGATTGCAGGAACCGCAACTGGATCGTATACTCTTTTCTTTCCAGAGATTATTTCAGCAACCATTTCACCTTGGAATGATGCAACATGTGCAAGCATTTCTCCAGAATCACAGACATCACCAATTGCATAAACACCCTTCATATTTGTTTCACAGCGCTCATTAACCTTGACAAACCCTCTTTCATCAAGTGCAACCCCAGTTGGTTCTAGTGATTGACTGTTAGGCTTTCTTCCAACCGTAACCAGTACTTTATCAGCAATTATTTCTTCGAACTTGGCATCTTCCTTAGCATTTTTATCGACAAAGAATAACTTAACCTTGCCATCTTTCATCTCTTCTACACCTTTAGCAAAAACTCCAGTATTTACTTTGATCTTATTCTTTTTAATGAATAATTCGAGAGGCCTTCTAAGTTCTTTATCAAAAATCGGCAATATTGAGTCCATCGCTTCTACGATAGTTACTTCGGAACCTAACATGCGGTAGGTGATTCCTAATTCTAATCCAATATATCCTCCACCAACTACAACTACATGGTCTGGAAGGACTTCTAAGTTCAATGCTTCTCTTGAAGATATTACATTCTCAGTAAAAGGCATGAATGGTAGCTCAATTGGAACTGAGCCATTGGCTAGGATTACATTTTCAGCTTGAACTATTATTGCATCTTTCCCTTTACCAATTTTAACTGTTTTAGCATCTTGGAATTCAGCCCAACCATGTATTAGTTCTGCTCCTGCAGCCTTTAGCAAGTGCTCAACACCACTATTCAATCTATTGACAATTCCTTCTTTCCAAGAAATCATATTTGCCATATTTAATTCTGCAGGTCCAGGAATTGAAATCCCCATATGTCCTGCGTCTTTAGAGTGCTTTGCAAGGTCGTGAAATCTATGTGCAGCATGGATTAATGCTTTGGAAGGAATACATCCTCTAATCAGACATGTACCACCAGCTTTTTCTCCTTCAACTATAATTGTAGATAGACCCAATTGCCCTGCACGAATCGCAGATACATATCCTCCAGGACCAGCGCCTATTACCAAAACTTGACATTTTTTTGTTTGCATTAAATCACCTTCACATAAAAATTGTAGCAGGATTTTCCAGGTATGTCTTAACTCTTTGAACAAGGGTTGCGCCATCATGTCCATCAACAACTCGGTGATCCCAAGAAGATGATAAATTCATCATTCTTCTAATTACAACTTGGCCATTTCTAGCGACCGCTCTTTCCTTTGCGTTGTGAACACCAAGTATTCCCACTTCTGGTTTATTGATTATTGGTGTGGCTCCTAATCCTCCAAGTCTTCCTAGACTTGTGATAGTGAATGTGGAACCAGATAATTCATCTGCAGATGCTTTACCTTCTCTTGTTGCAGATGTAACTCTAACCATTTCACTGGCTGCCTGCCAAATATCCATTGCTTCGACATGCTTGACAACAGGAACGTAAAGTCCTCTGTCAGTTTGAGTTGCAATTCCGAGATTTATCGCTTGGTGTCTGGTGACAATATTTGCTTCATCGTCATATAATGCATTACATTCGGGACTTTCTTTCAAGGCCTTTACCAATGCTTGCATAATGAATGGTAAGTATGTCAACTTTGGTGCACCTTCAGGTCTTGTAGCATTCAAGTGTTGTCTTAAATCTTCAAGTGCAGTGATATCAACCTCTTCAAAGTAAGAGAAGTGAGCGATTGAACTGTATGAAGCCATCATACTATCTGCAATCTTTCTTCTAAGTCCAATAACCTTAATTTGTTCAGTTCCATTGAGTTCAGTTTTCGTTGAAGCTCCAACAGGCGACCAAGAACTAGCGCCACTTGCACCTCCTGAGATATGCTTATCCAAATCAGCATGACTGATTCTTCCGGCTGGTCCAGAACCAGCAACATGCTCAAGATTGATATTTGCTTCACGTGCTCTTTGTCTAACAGCTGGGCTGGCAAGTGCCTTTGTTCCTGCGGCTCTCGCTACAGGTTGAGCAGTTTCCTTTGGTGCAGGTGCCGGAGTAGGATTAGATTCTGGAGTTACTTCCTTTTTCGCTTCAGGTGCCTTTGCTTCGACTTTTTCCTTTACTGGTTCATCTTTTTTATCAGAAGCGTTTCCATCTCCATCAACTTCGAATTCAATACAAACTGCTCCAACTGGAAGAATATCTCCTGCTTCTCCAACTACTTTGGTTACTTTACCATCTACAGGTGAAGGGATTTCTACAGTTGCCTTGTCGGTCATAACCGACAAAATAGGGTCGTCTTCTTTGACTACATCGCCAACTGCGACCATCCATTCTACGACTTCTCCTTCTACAACTCCTTCTCCTATGTCTGGTAATTTAAATGCAAATGTTCCCATATTTATTCCTCCTGTGTTTTCTTTATCGCTTCTGCAATTCTTTCTGGACTTGGCAGATAATCCCATTCTGTCGTGTGCGGGAATGGAGTATCCCATCCAGTGACACGTATTATTGGTGCTTCTAAACTATAGAAACACCTTTCTTGAATTGAGGCACTCATCTCAGCGCCAAATCCACTTGTCTTTGGTGCTTCATGGACAATCACGCAGCGTCCAGTTTTCTTGACTGAGTTAACGATTGCATCTCTGTCCCAAGGTACCAATGTTTGTAAATCAATAAGTTCACAATCAATACCAGAATCTTTGATTCCTTGTTCACAAACATGAACCATTGCACCCCATGCTATTACAGTGCAAGCGCTTCCTTCTTTGACTATTCTAGCCTGTTCGAGAGGAATTTTGTAATATTCATCTGGAACTTCACCATCAGGATGGTCGTTCCATGTAGGTACATTGTGTGGATCACCGTAAAACGGTCCACGGTAACATCTCTTAGGTTCAAAGAAAATCACAGGGTCATTACTTTCTATTGCAGAAGTTAACAATCCTTTTGCATTGTATGGGTTAGAGCAGTATACTACTTTGAGACCTGGAGTATGAGTGAATTGTGCTTCAGGTGATTGTGAGTGGTGGTGTCCACCTTTGATTCCTCCACCAGCAGGGGTTCTAAAGGTGACTGGAGCAGTAAACTCTCCTCCAGAGCGGTGACGAATCTTAGCAATCTCATTGACAATTTGGTCATATGCAGGGAAAATATAGTCAGCAAATTGTATTTCGGCAACCGGCCTTAGTCCATTTAGTCCCATACCCATTGCTATTGCTGCAATACCACCTTCTGCTAAAGGCGAGTCAAATACTCTATGTGCTCCAAATTTTTCTTGGAGTTTGGCAGTGACTCGAAATACTCCACCAAAGTATCCAATATCTTCGCCAAAGATTACTACATTTTCATCTCTTTCGAGTTGTAGTTGCAAAGCAGAGTTTAGTGCGGCTATCATATTCATTTTACTCATAATAACACCTCACTTACCGAGTTCCTCTCGTTGTTCCTGTACATGCCAAGGAACGGTTTCGTAAACTTCTGTGAAAATAGTAGATGCTGGGGGGTAAGGTCCACTTGCTAAGTCGCCAAACTCACATGCTTCTTTATAGGCAGTCATTACTTCATCATCGATTTTCTTTTCAAGAGCAGCATGCTTCTTTTCATCCCAAAGTTTTACTTCCATCAAATGCAATTTTAGTCTTTCAACAGGGTCTCCGCCTGGCCAAAACTCGAATTCATTCTCTGGACGGTATGCCGATGGGTCATCCGAAGATGAGTGTGCTCCTGCCCTATATGTATAGACTTCAATATGTGTAGGGCCAAGACCGGCACTTGCTCTTTCTCTTGCCCATTTTGTAACACTGTATAGTGCTAAGAAATCATTTCCATCTACTCTTAGAGACGGGATGTCATATGCTAATCCACGCTCTGCGAAAGTTCGTCCCCCGGTTGCTAAATTTTTGTGAGTTGAAATTGCCCATTGGTTATTTACCACATTTAGGATGACTGGGGGCTTGAAAGTTGATGCGAAATTTAGTGCATAATGGTAATCACCTTGTGCAGATGTACCGTCTCCAAGCCATGAGATACAAACCTCATCCAGTCCTTTGTATGCACTGGCCATTGCTACACCCACAGCCTGTGAGAATTGGGTTCCAACAGGGGAAGAAATAGAGATAAATCGTCCTTCTTTCCATGTGTAATGGACTGGCATCTGTCTTCCTTTTACGTTATCTTCAGTATTTCCTATACAGTGACAGATCATACTGACCATATCTCTGCCTCTGACGAATTGGGCACCTGGTTGTCGGTATGATGGAAAAATCCAATCTTGAGTTTCGAGTGCCATAGTTTGTGCGATTGCGATTGCTTCCTCGCCAAAGGAGCGCATATAGAATGACAACTTACCAGTTCTTTGCATTTTCAACATTCGATCGTCAAAAATTCTCAATCGCATCATATATTCTAGTCCTTGAATCATAGTTTCTGCATCAAGTCCTGGGTCCCATTCACCTTTCGCTTGATTATCATCATCCATTACTCTAATCAATCCCGATGCGTGTTTGACAGTGTCGTTAGATTCACACTTTGCTGGGTCTGGACGATTCAAATCTTCGGGCTTTTCGGTGAAAGAACCCCCGAAACTAGACTCATCGCCAGGCCTAAATGGCGCAACACCAATTGTATAAGGTGTAGTTGCAATGGTCTTACGTTCCGTCATTGTTTCACCTCAGTTAGTCGAGACATTAAGTGATGCCGGTCAAAGTTTAAGTTGTTAGAAATTAAAACATGTGCTCCTGGCATACTTTCATTATTATTTGGGTCTTTTAGTTTCCTAAGTAATAGCCCCGCCTTGAAAGAAGAACGAACAAATGGTCCACTGGCAACACCCAAGAAACCTAAATCAATAGCGACTTCCGCCCACTGGTCATATAGTTCTGGTTCTGGGAACCGGTCAATAGTAAGATGTTTACTAGAAGGTGCGAGGTATTGTCCAATAGTCAGTAAATCAACATCAGCAGTACGTAGCATCTTCATAGCCTCAATGATTTCATCGTCTGTTTCACCGACACCAACCATAAGTGAAGATTTAGTTATCATATCGGGTCTAATTCGTTTTGCTTCTTTGAGTATATTGAGTGATTGAGAGAAAGAAGCTCTTCTATCTCTTACAGTTCTATCCAAGCGAGGAACACATTCTACATTATGAGCAAAAACCGAGAGCGGACTTTGCTTTAGTAAGAATTCTAAGTCTCCAATATCTCCTGCAAGGTCTGAACATAGAAGTTCTATTGTCAAATCAGGTTGTCTTTTGTGTACTGCTTCGATACATTCTTTGTAATGCGATGCACCGCTATCACCTAAATCATCTCTATTCACTACAGTAATTACAACATGCTTTAGATTCATAGATTCCACAGCATCTGCGAGGTTTTCAGGTTCTTCAGTATCAAGTGGAGGAGGGGTTTTAATCGACCCTACGGCGCAGAATCTACATCCTCGAGTACACTCTTGGCCTGCGATCATAAATGTCGCATCACCACTCGACCAGCAATCATGAATATTCGGGCATCTGGCTTCTTCACAAACAGTGTGAAGTTTGTTATTTTTGACCGCCGATTTAGTCTCATTGAACATTTCTTGTTGAGAGCCACTAGGCAAAGTAGTCTTAAACCAAGGGGGGAGGCGTCTTCTCTTCTTCGTAGCACTATTATTTCCAGCCATTGGAAGTTGTTTACCACTCATAAGATGTCCTCCTTGTTCACTCCCATGAGTTGTCTATCAAAAAGATGTGCTTGAGTGCAAATTTAGAAATTTAAGGGAAACTATCATTTGTTGAAGGAATCAATACGAGAATTATTGAATCAATTACTCTTGGTAAGTTCATGTCGAAGCCGGTTGTACTCATAACAGGTGCAGGGAAAAGAATTGGTGCTGCGGTATCTAAAGAACTCATGGAGATGGGTTGGTATGTTCTAATCCATGTCAATTCATCTATTGAAGAAGCAAAACAAATACTTTCAGAACATTCTTCAAAGTTTGGAGTAGAGGCGCCGGGGGATATTTTACAAGCAAATCTTCTAAATGATTCAGAAGTCGATAGGTTGATTTCACAGGTTTTAGAACATCATTCTGTAAAAGAAGCAGGTGGTATTTCAGGTTTGATTCACAATGCCTCAATCTATAGTTCGATTGATGTCGACAAAGTTTCTATCGGTGACTTACAGAAAAACATGAAATTACATGTCGAGACTCCATTTAATTTGACACTTGGTTTATTAGATTCTTTACGTTCTAAAAAGGGCTGTGTAATTGGAATGGTAGATACTTCATTGGGTCGTGCTTGGAAAGGCCTTTCACATTATACAGCCAGTAAAGCCGCTCTAAGACAATTGATGATTAATTTTGCAGGAGACTTCCATCCAGATGTAAGGGTAAACTGCATTGCGCCTGGTGCAATAATATCGGCTGATTGGGAAGTTGAACATTTCGCTAAAATAATTGAAGAAATTCCTCTAGGTAGGTCAGGTCATCCATCTAACATAGCAAAAGCAGTATTGTTTTTGTTTAACTCTACGCACATATCCGGACAAGTGATCAACGTAGATGGTGGCTGGAGTTTAAATCAATAATCTATGCGTTTAATTCAAGTGATGTCGCTTCGACGGCTCGATTGCAGGGATGGCTGAGGTGGTCAAAGGCGCCGGGCTTAAGATCCGGTCCCATATGGGTTCGTGGGTTCGTATCCCACTCCCTGCATTTTACTCAAAAACGCTATGCTGTGAAGGTGTTATACCTGAGTAAAAACTTACATTTTAAGTTCATATTATCATCAATTTTGATTTTTCTTTTGAGTAATAAATTACCGTAATCTGGTAAAACTCTATCAAGTATTTGCTTATAGGATTTTTATGGTTGATGTTTTTTAGACTATTTGTGGTGGAGGTCTTTTTGTCTTCGCTCTTATTGAATTATACTCTATCAAATCAATTAATTCTGTAAAGCCAAAGAGTCAAGAGGAATGGGAACAAGAGCAAAGAGAGTGAAAGAAAAAGTATCGGGAAGAACAAAAAAGAAAGTGATTGGAATTAACTAGGCTATTTATCGAATTCTAACCATCCCCTGCACCATATGTCGCAATTGATTAGAATGCTAAATTTACCCGTTTTTTTGAAACATTAACCCAAAACGGTTTAACCGAATTAGTATCAGCCCTTAATGTGAACAAGATGAGCGTGAGCAAAACTACTCTCCCGAGTCGCTTAATTCCAGTGTGGATTGTTATACTATTCTTAGGTTCAATGATGCCTATGGATGACTTTAATTTAGATTCCAGGATTTCTCTTGATGAACCTAATAATATATTCCAAGCAGGTTCTTCAAACGAATCATATGACCTCTACATAGGGACTTCGACTACTGAATCTGGTGGAGATGGCTCAATCTCAACTATGGAGCCTGATGGCTCTTCTGAAGAAGAGACAACATTGTCCACTCTGCAATTTTATACCAATGAAATGATAAGTGATATCCAAATTTATGGTGAAGGCTCAACCCCTACAATCGAGGTAAGCGTTTATCTGAAATTTGAAGGTAATGAAGGCGCTACTGCTGATATAAATTTTGTACTTAAATCAGGAACCAAAGTAAAAGCATCCGAACAGATTTCTTTAGAAGACCCTTGCTCAAACAGCAATCCCTTCGGTGGAAGTTCTTGCAGTTATTCAGTTAACGTGATCAATATGGAAATACCTGCAAGCGGATTCCTTGTTGAGAATGGTAAGAGGCTATCTCTTGAAATTGATACAACAATCGAGGGATGCCAAGGTGGCGGAATTGGTGGTGGCGATGGAAATTGTGATGTGATGATGCAATTCGGTGATATAGACTCAACCAATAGTTTCTCAAAAATTGAAATTAGAGCTAATGCGCTTTCGCAATCTGCAGTAAAGGTGCATATGACTGGTTCTGGATGGACAGATTCCGAAGTTTTAGAATGGGCACCGAATCATCGTAGTGAGTTTAGAACAATGCAATTTACTGTTCAAATAAAGGACTCATTTGGTCGAGACGATATTGAAACAGTGAATTTGATAATGAGTACCAATTCGGGAGCGACTACAGTCTTTAACAAAGAATTCGAAGATGATGACTTGACTCTAGACAATGATGGTTTAGTAGGGAATTATACTTTCACATATTCATCTGGAATAGATTCTGGAGATTATGATGTAGTCTTGGAAATACAGGATATTCAAGGTCATACAGTTTTATTCGAGCACCAGGGATTGGTATTTGTCGAGCATGACATTTACTTGACTCTACCATCTTCCCAACCAGAAACTGTACTGATCGCTCCTGGTATGACTTCAAGTGTTGAATTTGAAGTCGTTCACACAGGTTCCGATGCTTCTGACATTCAGGTAGTTTTTGACCTTGCACGCTCTCTTCCATCAACATGGTCAGAGTCATGGGATAAGCCTGGAGGATATTCACTTAACGGCGGTGGCTCATCTGCTAAACCAATTTTACAGATAGATGTCCCCGAAGGTGATTTATCAACAGGCCCTGAAAAATTGGAAATAGAAGCAAGAGCGTTTGCAGATATAGATGGAACTACCACTGAAGTGGCAATTGTTGAGATAGTTCTGGATATCGAAGAGGTTGGCGTTTTTGCAGAACCAAGAATTTCTATCTTTGAAGATGATGAGCATCAAATTCAGATTGTTGATTCGACAAGGCCAGAATTTTATGACGAATCATTATCACACTATGTTGATACAGAAGAAGTTGGAGATTTCTTTATTGACGTATTCAATTCAGGATTCGATTCTGATACCTTCTTTATCAGAGTTAACGCAATGCCTACCTCTTGGCAATACAAGTTTTATGATAATGATACAGGCTTAGAACTAACAGAAGAGGGAATTAATTCGGTCACACCTAGTATCGGCTCTCATGATATTTTGACAGTTAGAATGGACATGTTCCCACCGGCAGAAAGAGATGCTGAAGACATCGGTTTGGTTAGTTTACAAGTCACTAGTTCAGGCGAGACAGATCTTCGTACCGATGTTAGTTTCACAGTTCACCGAACGTTTGGTATTCTTGCAGAAGTGATATCCGACAGCGATGCAGATGAGTTAGGGCGTGTAGAATCAGTTAATCCAGGGGATTCAGTATCCTTCTCTGTACGTGTCACAGATTCTAGTGATGTCGCAGGACAGACTACTTGGAAATTAATTAATCCAAAGGACTTGAATAGAAATATTGACGCTGAAAGCGGTTATTCTAGTTGGGATTACAAGATTACTGACGGCTCAAATAACGATATAATAATTCTCACTTTGGAATCTGAGTCTTACTCAGATATCAAAATTGATGTGACGTTACCATCAAATGTCGAGGCCGGGAATCATACAATATATGTTCAAATCAGAGAAGAAGGTGTAGATTCTAATGAGGCTAGATATTTTGACTTGCCTTTGACCGTAGAAGTAAACGAAGATGTACAGCCTGGGAATTTACCTATTACTCAAAAGAGCGAGTTCACTAGATTCTCTTCGGAAGAAAGGAAGAGTATTGAATTTAGGATTACCAATGATAACAATGTCGAACTCGATGTATTTATTGAATTGGAAGAACCGTCAGGCTGGGAAGGTGAAATTTCAGCATCTTCAAGTCAATCCGGTGGAGGTTTCTTGTTCGTAACTTTACCTGCTTATTCGAGTAAAGATTTCTTTGTAGAGCTAACTGCTCCTGCAAACTTGAAGGATGGCTCTGAGGCAGATTTCGCTCTCAAAGTAACTCCAATGGACGATGAAGTTCCTTACAGTGAAGATTACAATCAATTATCTAAATTCACTTTCAAAACCGAATGCAAAGGAGTTTCCTGCCTTCTCAACGAGTTGTATGAGCCTGAACCTCAAACGATCGCTCTTCTTGCGGGACTTGTAGGATTATTCATTATAGCAGTTTACCGAAGAGGTAAATATGATTCCTCTGGTTATGATTTAGTAGAAACATCTATTGAAGACGAATTAGAATTAGATGATGAAATCGATGTACCTGAACCAGTAGTTGAAGAGTCTGAATTGGATGATGACATCGAATTATTAGATGCTCTTGATGAAATTTGAAGTATTTTCTATTTGCTTGGTTTTGATGTATTGTATGAACATCGTACCATTTGCCTTATGAAGCATTAATCACCCCGTCACATGAGTATCATGCGAATGCCTTCATTATCTTCCGAGCCGGGGCGAAAATTGCAAATTTCACATTACCGTAAAGAGTTGAAATCACTATCACTAGTCGCTTTAATGCTATTATCGGTTTTTGCTTCCATTCAATTCGAATCTTTGGATGTTAGAGCGTCTTCAACAACAGACCAAGACGGAGATGGTTTGACTTATGGTTTGGAATTTCTATTGAATCTATTACCAAGCGACCCAGACTCTGATAATGATGGACTCCCCGATGGTTGGGAATGGAAATACGGACTTGATCCTTTATCCAGCGCCAACGACGATGGAGCGGTTGGAGATCCAGATGGTGACGGAATGTCCAATCTCCAAGAATATACTTACTTAATGCCAACAGGATGGGATAATAGTGCTACATCCACAATTCTCGACAATGGAGTTTGGTGGAATGGAACAGTTCCAGTAAATGATTGGGATGAAGAAAATGCAATGCAATACAACAGGCCTGCCTGTGGGGCTGCGGGTTCAGATGGTACTGGTAACATAATTCTATGCGATGAAGACCCAGTAGGGAATATCTGTGCCAATGGATTTGATGATGATAAAGATGGGTTAGTTGACTCAGCTGATCCTGATGGAGATGGCGATGCAGATTGTAATTCTGATGACGATGACGGAGATGGAATTGCCGATGAGGATGTTGCAGGCTGGGATACTGATGGCGATGGAATGCCAGATGGTTGGGAAGCTGCTAATGGATTGAACGCAACTTCAGCTTCAAATGCCGATGGTCCAAATGGTGACCCGGATGGAGATGGTTTGAATAATCTCTTAGAATATGTTAATCCTACATGGGATACTATGTGTGGTCCTAACCCTTGTTTTAGAAACGGCCCTGATGGTACAGTTACTGAAACAACCAGCCCATGTGACCCGTTACAAGGTTGTTTGACTTTTACTGCTGAAGTTGATGGAATTACATCTACTAATCCACAACGAAAAGATAGTGATAATGATGGACTGAATGATTCATATGAAGCGCTTACTTTACTTACAGATCCAACTGCATCTGATACCGACAATGATGGAATTAGCGATGGTGTTGAAGTCAATGGAGCTTATGGAAACCCTCCTCAACCAACCGATCCACGTGATAATAATACCGATGATGATGAGTTTGATGATGGGGAAGAAGATAACAACAGCAATGGTCAAATCGATCCTGGAGAAACCGATCCTACAAGAAAGGAAGATTCAGGCGATGAAGATGAAGACGGCCTTCAAAATTGGGAAGAAAACATGTCTTGCACTCTATGGGATGTTGCGGACTCTGATTTTGGCGGAGTAGATGATGGTGAAGAACGAAATGTTACTCATGGTACTGACCCTTGTGACTCTTTTGTTAATTTCGAGACCACTATTATTAGTATAAGTGGAACAAGTATTCTCGATTTGACAGATAGTTCTGGATTCAACCCAAGTGGAGGAGTTGGGTGGTATAATGCATCAGGTGCCTTCCTATCGTTCACCTATGCAAGCGTGGTAGGTCAATTACTTGTTGGAGTTTCTTCTCTACCTTCACCTGGGGTTACAGAAGTTTCGAATCGAAATGGTTCATTTTGTCATACTGCTGCCTTTGCTGCCGGAACATTAAGTACAACCCAACAGTACTGTGATGACGATTACCGTGATAGTGATGGTGATGGTTTGGCAGACTGGGAAGAACTGTTAGGCACCTATGGATTTTTCTCTAATCCTTCAATTGTTGATACAGATGCTGACGGAGTTAGTGACTTTGATGAAGTATTTGATTTTACAGATCCAAATGAGCCATGTAGTAATTTACTAGATGATGACTCTGATAATTTGAATAATTATTTTGAGACAACCATCGGTTGTGACCTATCATGGATTGGAGTATTCAATGGTTCTCAAGACGTATGGACTACTGATTCCTCGCTATTTGATACAGATAGCGGTGGTGTCGATGATAGAACCGAATATTTCGATGGAACCAACCCTGAAAATAATCCTCTTGACGATGTTCTTCCCGAAGATTTTGATGGTGATGGGGTTCCAGATGCTATCGAAAACCTGACTGGGACTGACTGGACTAATCCGGACACCGATGGAGGGGGAATGATCGATGGTGATGAATGCCCTCAACAATTCTGGGGTACAGCATGTGTTGGCTCAGGGTTTGACCCACTCGACCCAACCGATGATATAATCTCACAAGGTGTCGTATTCTGGGCAAATAATTCATCAGGAACAGTTGATTTAGACCAAACACACCGTTGGACACAAAATACCTTTGATTTCTATACAGGTACCACCTATGCTCATCTAAGCACTGTTCACCCTTATGAAGACTTAGTTCCTGCTGTCACCAATCTATCTCACCTCCCAGACTCAAGTTTTTCTAATGGTTCTGTTGATTGGGTAATAGATTTCAATAACTCGATTTCACGAGGTACAATACCAATATCTTCACAATATTACAATCTATCATTTTGGTCAGACCCTTCTTCATTTGTTTCTCGAAGTAATGACACCCATACCATCAGACTTGATGGTGGAGTAATCGACACATTATTCCTACAGCAAAATGAATATTTCCTTGACTGGGATACTATTGCAGCAAATACAGTAGCAGGTCAAAATTATCCTTATGAATCAGATTTTAAGATTGATTTTACTAATATTAACGACCCCCTATCTATCGTTCTTAATGTGACCAATGAAGTGATTTCTGAATCAGGAGTTATCAGTGGATATGATGTAGCCAAGACCTTGAGCGACTTTTTGAAAGATGGTAACGATTCTTTTGACTTCAAGAGGTATCATCAATCTGTAGGAATTAATCCTGGAGATGATATAGCCCAATTCATCATGGAAAATAGTTACGGTCAATGCTCTGATTATAATGCAGCATTCGTAACAATGGCTAGACTAGCGGGACTTCCAGCTAGGTATGTCACAGGATACTCTGGTGGCGAATGGAATGGTAATGGATATACAGTTTCAACTCAGAATAGAGCAACCTGGGGTGAAGTAAGACTAGAACTTACAGGCGGGGCATCAAACCTAGATTTAGGCTGGGTTCCGTTTGATTCTTGTCCTGATGCGGAAGAACTAGAGATTGTTAATCAAACATTAGCCCCGTTGACTTGGGATAGAGATATGAGCCAGAATTTCACTTTAGATGGTCAATTTAGATATACTGAGAATACTTCAATTATTGAAAATGCAGAACTAAAGGCATACTTAATTCCAGTTGAAGATGTTGGTTCAGTTCCCGGTTCTGGAATCACTCCTGTTAGACTAATTGGAACTGCAACTACTGATTTGGAAGGTAACTTTTCTTTCAATGGTTCACCAATTGAGCCAAATCTACCAGGTTTGCATGTAGTTGCAATAATGCATCAATCAAGTGGGTTTATCTCTAATGATGCAATTATTTACTCCACTATCATCAATGTGACCGATGATTCAAATCTTTCACATTCGGTACCTTTAGCAATAAATACACCGATTGCAGGTGCAGGTTCACTTACCATTATCCAAGGTAATCTAAATCTTGAAAATGACCCTAATGGATTAACAGATAAATTTGAATCACAGTTGGTATGGCTGTCCTTTACTTCATCGTTTAATGGTTCTAATAATATCAGTGGTTTAGTTTCTCCAAGTGGTTCATGGTCTGTAACTCTTGAACTTGACATAACTGAGTCAATAGGACTTGTTCCAGCGACACTGTGGTATGGTGGATGGGTTGATGACTTTACAATCCCTACAAACCCAACTCCTCAATTCCACATACGTCCATCATCTCTTAATCTAAACTTAGACGTGAGAGAGGCTCCTAATTTGACGGCGTCTATCGAAGGACTTTCCTTTAATAATAGTAGATATGTTGTGGGAGAAGATCTTTGGGTGAATGGTAGTGCTGTTTCTGCAGGTACCACTCCTGTAGACATGGAGGGTGACTTAATTCTCTCTATAAGAGAAAATGGTTCTTTCGATTCATGGAATCAAATATTCAATGCCACTGTAAACGGTTCCTTCTCCGTAAGGGAGAACCTTTCAGCATCTTTGGCAGATGTTCCAGCCGGAGAAATTGAATTTCAATTAAGATTCTACCCGTATTCCATTGATACAACCGATGATGCCAACCTATCTTCTGATGACCCCTATTTACTGATTAGTACACTTAATTTAAGCATTGAAACCTCTCCTCAAATCCGAGGCTCACTAGGTACATTTAGTGTATCGATAACAGATCATCGGGGAGTAAGTGTAGACTTTGTAGAAGGTAACTTTGACTTAAGTTTCAATAGTAATTGGTTCAATACCACTACTAATTCTACAGGTAAATTAATCTCTTCTTTACCCCTTGATGCTAATTTAGTTGCAGGTGATTACACATTGGAAGTATCTTTTAATGGTTCAGATTTCTATGCTCCTTCAGTTAGTTCAGACACGATTAGAATCAAAGCAGAAATCGGGTGGACTTTTACTTTAGCTCAAGATTGGACACATTTAGGTAATACATCATTCATCAATGGTTCAATCTTTGATGGAGTATTTGGAACTCCAATATTGGACCAAAATGTAACTCAATATTCCATTTCCATGATTTCTCCAGGTGGTAATTTCGATATTGCCCAAGGTCTTGTGGATAATAATACATCCACTTTTAGTCAGCAAATTCTAATTCCTACGACATTCGCATCATCGGTATATAATTTCCAAATTACTTTTGATTTCTATTCTTTGGGGCCTGCTGGTGGCCCATTCTACTCTTCTGAAGAATCATTCTTGAATATCACGACAGGTAATATTTCTCAACAACCTATACCGTCAATTGAAGCAGGAATCGAGTCTGAATTAGTTTTGAATGTAGTTAGCGATAGAGAAAGTGAAAATATTGTCACTACTAATGGACAATTTAACTTTAGCATACTAGTTACTGACGTTGCAGATAATTCATTTGTTCCAAATGAGGATGTTGAGTTTATCTTCGACTGGAATGGCACCAATCAATCGATTGGTACAGCAAGAAGTAATGGTGACGGAGTTGCTAATTTCTCATGGACTGCACTTGGAATTGCACCAGGTATCTACGACATTCGCGTTGTTGCTTCTGATAATGTAACTTCACCTTTAGCTAAGGGAAGTACCCGTCACTTAGGCAACTTTACAATCATGAATTTAACAGTTCAAGGTAATACCGATTTCCGAATTGATAGTATTCCTTCTTCAATCACTGCTGGGCTAGATTTCAATGTAATTGGACAAGTCATCGATGATGATGATAATTCGAGGTTGTTAATTAGTCCAGTCAAGTTAGAAGTATTTTGGGAAAGTAATCCTAATGAGACTTTAATCTCAGGTTATACTACCACTACAAACGGTTCATTCAATATGACTGTCCCTACTGATGTTTTGAATAATGGAACGATTAGAGGAGACAAAGTATTAGTCATCTCAGTTGTAGAAGATTCTTCACCTTTCTATCTTGAATCATCAGTTGAAACACCAATATTTGTGTTTGGAGTCTCAGAATTTGATTCATTGAAGCCTCTAAATCCAATAATTGTCAACCGTGGTGACGATGTAAATATCTCAGGTCAATTGGTTGAGGCGTCTAATCGTTTCTTGCCACTTTCTGGCTATGATGTGGCGATTCAACTTGGTGAAACATGGATTGGTAGTCTACAGACCAACGGTACAGGATTGTTTGATTTAACATATACCATTCCGACATCAAACCCATTGGGCTTGATAACTGCGACTTTCTGGTTCAATGGAAGTTCAGACCTATTAGGAGCCAACTCTAATATTTCAACAATAATCGTTCGTTCTCAAACGTTCCTGTTGGTCGACGCTATTACTGATAATCCGGTTGCAGGACAATCATTCAATGTTTCTGGAAATATTCTATCGGACAACGGTAGTGGATTGGAGCAGATAGATGGTACAGTACTTCCTGCTAACATTTTATTCTCTATCGATGGTCAACCGACCGGATTTAGTGTCTCTGGTGGAGCAGTTCAGATTGGTGGTGCTTGGAATGCCACAATTACCTTGACTAATTCTTTCGCTGCAGGAACCCATGTCATAGATGCTTCTTACACGCCTGCTGTTAATTTCTATCTTGGTTCGAATGATACTGGTGAATTTGATAGTAGGGGCTTTAGTGAACTTATTTTCATGGTTCCAACAATCGATTCACTCGGTCAACCAACTCTTAATGATAGAACCGAAAGGGGTAATAACATAACTATAGAATTATTACTTCAAGATAATACTGGTTCTCCTGTCGAGGGTCAACAATTGATAGTCACATTCGTAGGTACTTCGATTACTACTACTTTGACTACCTTAGTTAATGGTAGTGCATTTGGGGAACTTCAAGTTCCTTCTGACCAAGAAGTTGGTCCGATGGCTATTGAAGCAGTATTTGCTGGAATACCAGGCTCTACTGGAATGATAGGTTCTCAAACCAATACATCATTCGTAGTTCTTGCTCAAACAAACCTAACAATCATTGATTCTCCTGAAGGTCTAGTATCTGGGGATTATATGTTAGTGAATGGAACTCTACTTGATGACTTGTCATTGCCATTGAATAGTATGGGAGTTCCATCATCATCAGTGGTGCACTTAGTGGTAGATGGTGTATCTGTGGCGAGTATAGAAACAGATGCCAGTAATGGAACTTTCACTATTGGATGGGCGGTTCCAGACGATATATCAGCAGGTGTTCACACTATTGTAGTTGAATTCTATGGTGGACGTGATTGGGTAGATCCAGTTGGATTTGGTGAGCCATCCAATCCGGAATATTATCTACCAAGTTCAGATACTGTTGATTTCAATATTAGTGTTCCAACCGTCATATCACTACTTACTCAAAGTGGAGATGTTAATCGTGAAGAATTAATGATCATAGAAGGAATGCTTGTTGATGTTGTTAACAATCCTCTTGAAAACTTGACAGTCGAAGTATGGCTTGATGGAGAGTTTATGACAAATGTGGAAACCGATTCTGAAGGATTCTTTACAGCTGTTTACCCTGTTCCTGCTGATGCTGAACTGGGTCCAGTGCCACTCGAAGTTAGATTTACAGGTACTACATTTTACTTACCCAGTGATGCAAATTCCACCTGGAATATATTTAGTCATATACTGGTAACAGTCGATATGCCACAAACTATTGCAGTTGCTCAGAATATTTCTATTACTGGAACAGTTGTCGATAATCAGTTGATAGCAGTTTCCAACCACAGTGTAGATTTGATTATCGACGGAATCGTAATCAGCACAGTAACTACTGATTTGAATGGAAACTTCTTGTTCGAATGGACGGTACCGGACATCTTTGAATTTGGTAACCATACTTTATTTGCTTACTCGGAATCTCAGGGATACTATAGAGCAAATAGTAGTAACATCACTTTCTTCTTAGCACATCGCTCAGATTTGACAGTAATATTTGATGAAGGACCTGAGGTTACAAGGGGCGAAATCTGGGTTCTATCTGGAAGATTGTTTGACTTTGATTCTTTGACTAAAGAAGGTCTTGAAGGTGAAACAATTAGAGTTCTTCTCGATGATGAGGAAATAGGAACTTCTTCAACCAATAAGAATGGAGAGTGGGAACTTATTATTCCTGCTACTATGGACTTAGCTAGAGGTATTCATTCCTTTGAAGTAATATTTGATGGGACGAATTCCCACTTGGGAACCAATGATTCAGTATTCGGATATGTTTGGGCAAATGTTGAGATATCAATAGACCAATCTTCTACTGCGATTGCCATTCGTTCGGATGGAACATTTGGTCCAATAGAATTAACAGGCTCGATTTCAGAGATTGGTGGCACTGGTGAAGTCTTTGAAACTGTAACAATATTCATTGGAAATGGTTCAGATTGTGTCAATCAAAGAGAAGGAGCGAGATGTATTTCTAGTAGCCTAACCAATATCCAATGGTCTAATGGTAATTTCACGATTTCTACTATTGCACCTTCATGGTACCAGTATGGTTCACAATACTTACATCTTGATACATTAAGTAATGAATCACTTTACATTAATGCAGCAACAGTTAGCCATCCGATTTTTGTTCAGTTGAACGTAGACTTTGAATTTGATATGCAACAAGTTATTCCTGATGAAAGAGAAGAGATTAGTGGAAGTTTAACAATAACTGCAAATGATACAGGTGCAGGAGTTCCAGGAATTGCTGTAACATTCACTCTGACCAATTCATCCAATGGTGAAGTAACGAGTCCTTTGACAATTACTACTGACTCAGATGGTATTGCATCGTTTGAATTCAATTCTGACCCTCCATATGGAGATCAAGATACTTATGGTGAATTAAGTCTAGATGTTCAAATTAAGGACCCAATTATATCTACTACCAGTAAGGAGAAGTTTGAATTATTACGTACTGAGAGTAGTTTTGATCCTAGTTATAAATCTATAGACGAAGCATCTGGTCAGTCCTTATGGATTTATCTTGTTGTTTTATTGATCTCAGCTCTAATTGCTGGTGGAGTGGTAGTTTATCGTCGAAGAATCGCTGATGAATTACTAAACGAGGCCGCTGAAGTATTTGCTTATACCGCTGAACTTTTGGCTGCTGGTGACTCGATTCGTGAAACCATATTCAACTGCTATCAAAATCTATGTACGGTACTTCAACAAAATGGCTTCCTGAGAAGAGATTTCGAAACAGTCAGAGAGTTTGAAGTTGCTATTAGACAAGCAATGCCTGAGATTTCTGACGATGCATTATCGGCGATTGACAATATGTTCGAAATGGCTAGGTATAGCAGAGAAGAGTTAGGTCCTCAACATCAGGCTGCTGCCCAACAAGCGCTTGAAAGAATGAGTCAAGAGATCGCAATGATTGCTAATATACCAAACAGATGATTACCATCTTAGGTATAATCGATTATTGATGAAGTGAGCATTGATTTGACTATCCATAGATTCTCTAGGAATACTAAAGGTTCGTTCGAAAGATTCAGTATGACCATCTTTAATACTAAGTTTGACATTGATATATCGGTCATCGTGATTTGTAGAAAGCTGGAAGTCTCCTAGTTCAACACCCATGAGGGGTATCGAGAGTCCATCTGGATTCATTCTTCCATTCAGTTCCTCAACCATCCACTTAAGTGACATACTTGGTTCGACAGAAGAAATATGTTCTTCAGGAATCATTCCTGCAGTTACTAGCACTTGTCTGTGACGTGTTTCGACTTCAGTCAAGTGTTGAGCAGTAGAATGAAATTCTCCATGTAATGATTGTGGTGAAATTGTAAGTCCAGAGGTGTCAATTAGTTCCTCTTCTAAATCTCCAACTAAACTTGAATCTAGGTTTATGTCAATATTCTCCCATGATGCCATATTATTGCCTCCAGTCTACCCTCAATGAACCTTCGTACTAATTTTAATGTTATTCTTTTTGATTAGGTTTGACTTTTCTAAAGAATCTTTTAGCGAAACTAGTGGTAGTATCAGGCTCACTGGTAGCATTCATCTTCATGTTAACCGGATAGCATCTAGCATAGGTCTGGTCTCTATTTCGTTTGTCTAGCAGAAGGATTAGTGCTCTATCGTTTATCGATCTAATCGGACGCCCCATCGCTTGTAGAATTGAATTAATAGCCGGTTGGGTAACTGTATATCGCCATGCATTATTCTTTCCAAATTTATCGGAAGCATATTCTTTTAATGCCGAAGATAATACAGATGGTGGAGGATTAGGTATTCCAATACACACAACCCCATCAAGCACTCCATCACTATAATCGATTCCTTCAGAAAGTCTTGCGCCGAATACTCCACAAAGTAAGATACGATTCTCTTTGGAGCGCTCATCGCGTAGCATGCCAACTATTTTATCGATATCATTCTTGGACCAGTCTCTACTTTCAACAACTTTCTTTACACCTTTGAAATAAACATCTTCCAATATCTCATCCAATAGGCGGTAAGATGGACAAAAAACAGCAATATGGCCATTACTTCCATCAATTAATGCTTGAATGTGGCTCCTAATCTTATTCCACATTAATTCAGAGCGTTCATTGTATTTTGTAGACACATCGGTAGCGACTAGTACAGGTCTTCTTTCACTTGCGAACGGAGACTTATACTCGGATTTAGTAGTTTTTTCTTTTGGTAAATTAAGAATATCACTGTACATTTGTGGTGGATAAAGAGTACCAGACATTAAAATTGCACCTTTTGCTGAAGAAAATAATTTTCCTGAAACAATACCAGGGTCTAGCAGGTGAGATGTGATTTTTCCCTCTTTGCCTTTATTGCTAAATACTAAACTCAAAGCACTGCTATTTGTGAATAATACAAGGCATTCAAGGATATGACCAAGCCGATAAGCATCAGGTTCCATCGCCTCGTCTTCCTCGGAATCAATTTCTATTTTGACACGATTCAAAACTTCACTAATTTTCTTTATTCTTTCATCTTTGTTTACTTTAGTAATCACTTGAGTTTCATCTTGACCAAGTTTTTTCTGTCCAGAAAGACCTTCATATTCATCACATGCTGAATGAAATATATTGACTAGTTGAGATATCTCTACCATCGATTCATCTTTATCATGACCCAATTGCGAGTGTAGTGCAGAAAATAAGTCTGCCATCTTACTTCGCACAAGTTTCATAATTTCGAATGTCCAATCCACGATTTCCATTTCTTTACCAACTGCAGTAGATGTATTTCTTTGGTAATCCATCTCTAAGTGGCCGAGATATTCCTCTAATTCCATGGTTGTGTTTCTCACTATAGTGGGTGTCACGATTCGTTCCATATTCATTCTGATTCGATCAGGTAAATTGTGTGCTTCATCGACTATTAGAATTGTATCCTCCATATTTATTCCCATCGAGGGTAATGAATTTTCTCTGACATTATCAGAAAATACGTGATTATAGTCACATACCAAGATATCACAGTCCTTGGCAGCAAATCTACAGGTAGACCAAGCACAAAGACCCCATATCTTGCATTTTTCTATTGTTTCTTCCACATGGCGTGGATGTTCTAGGATATAGTCGCTCATTTCGTCTCGCCGTGCGAACTTAGAACCTTCAGAGGAACCTTTTTCACAATCACATTTTCCAGTTTGCATGTCAATTAATTCACACATTGATTCTCTTCCAATCAAATCAACAACCTTAACATTTGACTCAATTTCTTGAAGTCTTAGATTAATTTGTCTTACAGTTTCAATAACTATCCGATGTTGAGATTGCCTCCCAGTAAGGAATAGTATGTGCACTTTTTGTTCTGAAGTTCTCGATATTTCTACCGCTGCCGCTAGTGATGCTGCAGTTTTACCTATACCAGTTGGTGCAGCGGCAAGATGATAGCCATTCTGCCTTAGAGCCTCTCGACATTCATAAATCATCTCAATTTGACCTGGCCTCGGTGTTTCATGTGCCAGAAAGCGAAAATCACTCTCGACATCAACACCGGCTCGAGGCTTCATAGTATCAATCCACAGTCGACCATTCTAAAGGATTGGGGGCGCGGCCGCACTGATGTGAATAATTGTGCCTAGTAAGTGGGGCTAGGCACGTGGGAACCACCAACTCAGCAAGCTGGGGTGGAATCTGAGTCCCCCCGTCCGTCTTCCGGGGGGAAATTCGGTCCGTTATCATTAGATTCCGGACCTGGTCCATCACGTGCAAAACGGGCACGCAAACGCAAAGCGGCTAAGCCAAACAGACTGGACCTGTCTTGTCTAGCGCCGAAGGTGGCATCACGAAAGTTTCCTTTGTCGTTATGCCTAATCATCCCATCCCCTCTTGCACTCTCACCATTATTGTTGGTATTCTTCGCGTTTAATCGTAGAAGCACGTGCTTTCGCAACAGCTTCCTCGAGCATTCTTGTTTCTTCGACTTCATTCTCTAAGGCTTGTCGAATGAACAGCTTCAATCCTTGTTGGGCTGCTTCTTGAGTTGTAGTTCCTTGTAATTCATACAAGTGTCCTAGCCGCATTTGGTCGCCACGGCCGAGTGGGATTCTAACCGAATCCATCTCTGAAAGAAGAGGCTGGCCGTTTAGGAATTCTTGAATTGCCAATCTAACAACATCAGATCGACTTCGAGCACCATCAGTCCCAATTCTAGAATCTAGTAATTGTAAATCCTCTTCGGTAATTCGAAGGGATATCAATGTACTTGGAGCAGTCATTTTGGTTCCTCTCAAACCTGTCTAAATGTCTATACCTTATAATATTTATTACAGGTGATTACGAATTGACTTACAGTGTATTACGCTAATTTGTTATAAAAAACGCTATATTGCGAGGGTTTAGGTGTAGGAAATGAAATTGTAATCTGAGATTTGGTGATTACGATGTATGACAATAAATATACGGCTGGAGTAGTTGAGATGTTTTATGAGCCTAATTCCTAATCGAGGACTTTACCTTTATCTTAGAACCCTTAATCAAGCGATGGACGATCAAATTATTACGGATGATGAAGCTGTAATATTACATGTACTGGCTGGTTCACTGGGCGTTTCTCCAAGTGATACAGCGGCATGTTTAGCAGTTGTTAGAGGTGATGAGAAGAATCCTTTTGATGATTTAGAAGAAGGTTACTCTGGCCAACAGATCGGTGATGTATCTACTTATCAAGCAGCATTGATTGCAGCCCTAGATGACGAAGTTATCTCGGAAGACGAGTGGTCGATGCTAAATTCTTTTAGAACTATTATTCAATTACAACCAGACCAGCATGCTATGATTGAAGAAGCAATTCATGCTATGGCTGAAGTCGACTCTATGGGACAAAGACGTCTTGAAAGACTTCATAGATTCAATATTGTTTGCCCCTTTAACGAATGACTAAATATCCGATTTTAGAACTTTTTCCGGCCGAAGGGGGGCAACTATTAGAAAGGGTCTACCATTGCCCGTGAATAAGACATAGTGTAAGGTGTAGATATGAGCGTTTTAGATTCAATTTATGATAATGTAGTAGCCAGAGACCCAGACCAACCTGAGTTTCATCAAGCCGTAAAAGAAGTTCTAGAATCACTAGAACCGGTTATAGAATCCCATCCAGAGTATAAATCAATAGTCGAAAGAGTAGTTGAACCTGAACGTTTGATTCATTTCCGTGTACCTTGGGTTGATGATTCAGGAGTTACTCAAGTCAATCGTGGTTTTAGAATCCAGTTTAATGGAGCAATTGGTCCATACAAAGGTGGACTTAGATTCCACCCTAGTGTCAATACATCCATTCTCAAATTCTTAGCATTTGAGCAAATTTTCAAGAATTCCTTAACTGGCTTACCAATGGGTGGTGGAAAAGGTGGAGCAGATTTCAACCCTAAGGGCAAATCTGACGGTGAAGTAATGCGCTTTTGCCAATCATTTATGATGGAATTATGGCGACATATAGGACATAACTGCGATGTTCCTGCTGGAGATATCGGAGTAGGCGGTAGAGAAATCGGATATATGTTTGGCATGTATAAGAGATTACAAAATGAATTTCAAGCAGGTGTGTTAACCGGGAAAGGACTTTCCTATGGGGGCTCACTAGTTAGGCCCGAAGCAACAGGATATGGACTAGTTTATTTCGCTAGAGAGATGCTTGCAACAAAAGGTAAGTCTTTCAAAGGTACTAAAGTTTCAATTTCAGGTTCTGGAAATGTTGCACAATTTGCTTGTGAGAAAGTAATCGATTTGGGTGGTATACCTGTTACAATGTCTGATTCGAGTGGTTGGATTCATGATCCTGCAGGAATAGACAGAGAGAAGCTAGCCTGGATAATGGATTTGAAAAATAACCGCAGAGGAAGAATTTCTGAGTATGCAAGTCACTTTGATGATGCTACGTTTACAGCATCAGCTCCTGAGCCAACTCCAAACGGTCTTTGGGGAGTTAATGTTGATGTTGCTCTACCCTGTGCCACTCAAAACGAACTTAATGGTGAAGAAGCAAAGATGCTTGTTGCAAATAATGTGATTGCAGTAGGAGAAGGTGCAAATATGCCTTGTACTCCTGAAGCAGTGGAAGAGTTCCAAAAAGGCGGAGTACTATTTGCACCTGGTAAGGCATCAAATGCTGGTGGTGTTGCAACATCCGGTCTTGAGATGTCACAAAACTCACTGAGACTAGGATGGACTCGTGAAGAAGTTGATTCTAAACTCGATGCAATCATGGTAAATATTCACAAGAATGCATCAGAGACTGCAGAAAAGTATGGACGCCCAGGTGATTATGTCTTCGGCGCTAATGTTGCTGGTTTCCTCAAGATTGCTGAGGCTATGATTGCCCAAGGTGTAGTTTGATTTTAACCATCAAGCATTTGGTTCAGACTCAATGCTATGGTAAATAATTGACATAACCTGATTTATGTTGATATTATCCTGTCCGTCATTGTATACTATTTTTAGTTCATGAACTTCGCGAGTATTGAAATGAATTATATACCAATCTTTAGATTCACCATCCTCAACTTTGGTACTTCTTTTTTGGCATACATCGTTAGCCTCATCACTTATTTCCCATGAGAACTCTACTGTTTGTCCTCCTCCCCCTAACTCATCAATGATGCTAGGGTTTTCTACCACAGAAGAGACTTCCATCATGTATGGATGTGGACCATTATTTCTTGGAATGGGGTCAATAACCAGTGTTTTGGGATTATTGGTATTAGATTCGCTCCATTCAACGGTGTAATCAATGCGAACTATAATCGATTGATTTATCCGTAAATTGTCAGTATCAATGGCAAAAGCATCCAAATGATAAATTCCGTGTTCAGTAAAAACAATAGTCAATACTGACTCGGTAGTAGCATCAATTTTAACCGGTTCTCTACCATCATTAGGGTCTATTCCAAAAGATATCAATTCATTACTTGACGTGGTTTGTGAAAAATCAAAATCAAGCTCAACATTATTTTTTGAGACTAATTCACCATCAGAATACATCTCTGAAATTGTACCATTAGTATATTCATAATTGATTGTCAAATCAATCTCTTCAGACTCTGAACTATCGGATATACATCCTGATAAATTAATAGAAATCAACATCATCGAAGATATCAATATGGATTTCAGTATACTCTGTGATACAAGCATAGAAATCACTGCATAGTGTAAGGAGTCCAAGTTTGATTTTCTTGGTCATAATATGATAAATTTCCTTCGGAATCTCGACTCCAGTGAACTCCATTTTCTTCCCATGAATTAGCTGCTGTTTCGGCCTCGATATTTGGGATTTCTTTCTGTGCGTCCATACTTGATTCAGTTGAATTGTCATATTGCATTTGTTGAGAGAACAGAGAGTTCTGTTGAATTTCACTTTGTCGATTTTTAACTACTAGTAGAGCGCCTATTACACCTAGTACGATTATGGCTAGGAAAGCAAACATCATACCATTTCCACTATCTTCGGATACCGATTCAGACTTTGTTGGATCTTCGGGGTAGTCATCCCATCGGTCAGAAATACCATCTCCATCAGTGTCTAGAGACTCATTACCATCTGTTGGGAAAGCATCTTCATCATCATTAACACCATCATTATCAGTGTCTAGTTGACTCTTAGCACAACCCTTGGAATTTACAATAGCCCCAATTGGAGTATTCTTACATTCATCATTTGCATTAAATTCCCCATCGTCATCATCATCCTTTTGATAATCAGAACATCCTTTTTGGTCGACTGATTGTCCTTCAACGGTATCATAACAGAGGTCATCTGAATTCCAAATGTCATCATTGTCTTCATCTTTTTGAGATTCTGCACATCCACTAGAGTCAACTTGTTGATCAATAGGTGTTGCAGGGCATTGGTCTAATGTATTGTCAATTTGGTCATTGTCATCATCATATTGGTCTGGAGAGCATCCAAATGAATCCTGGCCGGAATTAAGTACAGTATTAGGACAGATATCTTGGTCATTGAATATTCCATCAAAGTCATCATCTTTTTGTGAGTTTGAACATCCTTCATCATCAGGCACCTCATCTGTTGGAGTTGCTTGACAAAGGTCTAAGTTATCTTTTACTCCATCTAGGTCAGTATCTCTTTCTGAAGCAGAACAACCCTGTCCGTTGACAGGAGCCTGAGGTGAAGTGCTAGGACAAAGGTCAATATCGTTATTAATCCCATCATTATCAGTATCCAACTGACTTTCTGAACACCCTGAATTATCAATAACTGAGTTTAGCGAAGTAGAAGGGCATGAATCATACAAGTCCATGACGCCGTCGTTATCAGAGTCCTTTTGAGAGCCAGAACATCCATTAGAATCTATAGACTCACCTGCTGGGGTTGAAGGACAAGAATCTAAATCATTAGAGAGTCCATCCATATCATCATCTAATTGTGATGATGAACATCCGGTCATATCGACATTTTGTCCAAAAGGAGTATTTGGGCACAAGTCCGGATTATTTCCATTTGCATTATCTCCGTAGCCATCGCCATCAGCATCAAACCATTGGGTTTGGTCGGAAATGAATTTATCAGGGTTATTTCCATTTTGATTATCACCGAAACCATCGCCATCTGTATCAGCCCATTGAGTTCCATCATTAGGGAATGCATCAGGGTTCAGTCCAGCTTGATTGTCTCCATATCCATCATTATCTGAGTCATACCATTGTGTTGGCTCAGTCGGGAATTTATCTGCATTATTACCTCCGATATTATCTCCAAACCCATCGCCGTCTTGGTCTTCCCACTGTGTTCCGTCTGTAGGGAAATGGTCAGGATCATTTCCACTAGCATTGTCCCCAAACCCATCACCGTCTTGGTCAGCCCATTGAGTTACATCAAATGGGAATTGGTCACCGTTGGTTCCAGTTGGGTTATCTCCATAGCCATCACCATCTGAATCTGTCCATTGTGTTGAATCTGTAGGCCACAAATCAGCATTGTTTCCATTTGCATTATCGCCGTATCCGTCACCATCAGAATCACTCCATTGAGTTGGGTCGGTAGGGAATGCATCAGAATAATTTCCATTTGGATTATCTCCATAGCCATCTCCATCTTGGTCAGCCCATTGAGTATTGTCATATGGGAATGCATCAGGAACGTTTCCATTTGGATTATCTCCGTATCCATCACCATCTCCATCAACCCATTGGGTTGCGTCGTTAGGGTAATCATCTACGTCGTCGTTATATCCGTCACCATCTGTATCTTTTTGAGATAGTGCACAACCATTAGAATCAACCATTGAACCAGGTGTAGTATTTGGACAGATATCATCCTCATTAGCAATACCATCATTGTCATCATCGAAAACAAATAAGATACAAACATAATCACCGATCAATTGTACATTATTTGAATCATATAATTCTGAATATAGGCAGTATTGTCCAGAAACAGTTGGCGTGGTATAGAAGAATTTTCCAAATGACATATTTTGTGATGTGGCGGTATAGGAAGTGAGAGTGGAAAATGCGATATCTGCGCCACCTGAGTCTTCAACCCTATATTGCTGATAGTAAGAGTCACCAAGAACTAAGTCAAGACCTTCAGAGGTATAGTCATTATTTGTAGACGTAGTACTCAATGAATAATTAGTAATTACTGCAGAAGGTAGTTGGGGAATAAATTCATCGTTGTGCACTCCTATGTAACCTTCGCCGGCTGAAAGGTTGGTGTTGACTCCTTGAATAGATAATATTGCAAGAAAACCATGCTCATTAGCAGTTATTGGGTTTTGCCAACCAACTTGCCAATAGTTTGAATTGGAGAGTGCAGAGAAGTTGGTATAGTTTTGGTCTACCATAGATTGGTTGAGCGCGAATTCTATACTCTGCCCAGCATTGAGTTCATCAAGGTAAAGTACTAAATCAACAACAATCCATTGTAATGTATATTGATTTCCAGCAGTTAAGTTACTGGCAAAAATTTCTCCAGTTGTCGAGGATGTTGTATCTAAGATTAACATTTCTTTGTAGATTGAATCCACGTTAGAACTGAGTCTTGCTCCTAAGTTATCAGAAAGGTTAGCAGAAACGGAATAGTATCCTTCAATGTCTCCACCTGAGATTGTGTAATTTACAGTTTCAGATGTTGAAGTTGCAACAAATGAGTATGGACCTTGAGTTAATTGATTAGTTATGGATGAATTAATTCCATTTTCAAAAGATTGATAAAACTCATACTGATAAGTATCTCCAACTGTCAATCCAGTCATCTCTAGTGTTACATTTGTTAGGTTATTCATAGTAACATCAATGGTTGAAAATGATTGTCCACCACCAGGGTTATCAGTTGAAATTTCAATATCGTAGACATTTGCAATGGTCCCAGTAGATCCAAATGAAGAATAGTGGTATACCTTGAAATAAGCAGTGAAATTTGAGGTTGCTGTATATTCTCCGGCCTCATTATCTGAAGAGGAACTCATTGAAGTAAAACTATTAAATGAAATTAAGGTACCTGAAGAATCTTCTAGAGTTGCGTCAATATCACCATTGAAGTGGGTAAATGTCAAATTGAAATAGTAAGTTACTCCACTAACCATTTGTACTTCGAAGTAATCATCATTAGCAACACCAGCAGAATTAATTTCAACACTTAGTCCAGTACAATAAACTGGTAATAGTGAGGCTAAAGTTGCAGTTGCAGGGGTGTCATTAGGCTCCAGAATATCAGGGGCAGTAGTTCCATTGCCCGTACATGGACTTGGAATTGCTATTCCGCTACTTCCTCCACTTCCATTTCCACCACCAGTTGAACCAGTAGTGAATTTCCAGATGGTAATATCATAAGACCAATTCGATATTGAACTGAATAAGTATCCATAAATTTCGATATAAACCACGCCGCCATGTGTTGAACCATTAGTTGTTACAGTTTCTGGATTGTACATATATGAATCATCAATAATATTTTGTGCAGATGAATCATATATTGCCAAGTCAAAATCATCCGAAGAATCAAATGATAATTCAACTGCTAAACCTTCATTTGCAGCCAAACTAACTCTCAAGTAATCATATTCATCACTAGATGGATATAGTTCACC
>TARA_B110000459_G_scaffold30723_1_pt1 | contig 30432 bp, 23 predicted proteins | sample TARA_B110000459 | Tara Oceans TARA_B110000459 (sample SAMEA4398296) | marine metagenome | biome: Polar Biome; feature: [SRF] surface water layer (ENVO:00010504); material: water (ENVO:00002006), including particulate matter (ENVO:01000060) such as... | depth 5 m | reverse complement strand
ACTGTTCCACCTGAATTGGCTGATTTCATTTCAGCAGTCATTTCACCCATCATATCAAGTCGATCAGTTTGACCACCAAAACTCACATTTTCGAAGTTATATGTTGATGGTAGTTCTGGACCTGGATTAGGTGCTGGTAAATTTTCTTTTTCACATGAAGAAAAAGAAATTACTGCTACTAAAAGCAATAAAGAGAAAAAATTGTTTGATTTCATGGTTATTTTTTTAATTGTTTTTTAATTGTTTTTTAATGACAATGCAAACTTAACAATAATTAGACTAATTCTAAATAAGAAGTTAATTTTATTTTAAGATCTATTGATTTTTACATTATTTTGACAATTCTATTATACTTAGTATTTTTCAATCGATTGCCGACTTTTTACAATTTTATAAAATGGTTTACTATTTTTGTTCTTCTACAAATAATTAAATATGCAAGATAAGTTTGATTTGCTCCATAATAAAAGAAAGCAAGCCCTTCTAGGGGGAGGTGAAGAACGAATTGCTAAACAGCATAAGCAAGGAAAATTAACAGCACGCGAGCGTATTCATTTTTTGCTTGACCAAGGTAGTTTTGAAGAAATTGGCATGCTTGTTACCCATCGAGCTACTGATTTCGGCTTGGATAAACAAAAATTTTATGGAGATGGTGTCGTCACTGGGTATGGTACTATTCATGGTCGACTAGTCTACGTTTTTTCTCAAGATTTCACGGTTTTTGGAGGATCTTTGAGTGAGACACATGCAGAGAAGATTTGTAAATTAATGGATTTAGCCATGGAGAATGGAGCTCCAATCATAGGATTGAATGACAGTGGCGGCGCTAGAATTCAAGAAGGGGTTGTTTCTTTAGGAGGATATGCGGATATTTTTTATCGAAATACCATAGCTTCTGGGGTAATACCTCAAATTTCAGCAATAATGGGGCCATGCGCAGGTGGGGCTGTTTACTCGCCAGCTATCACAGATTTTATTATGATGGTAGAGAACACATCATATATGTTTGTAACAGGGCCTAACGTAGTGAAAACCGTAACCCATGAAGAAGTAAGCAGTGAAGATTTGGGAGGTGCTTCGGCACATAGCACCAAATCAGGAGTAACTCATTTTTCATGCGCTAATGAAATGGAGTGTATAGAATACATAAAAACTTTATTGAAGTACGTGCCTCAAAATTGTGAGGAAGATGCTCCGGTATACCCTTATGAAGTGAAAGATGATGAGAGCCGTCCGAAATTGAATAGCTTAATTCCCGAAAATGCCCAGCAGCCCTATGATATGCGAGAGGTAATTGCAGAGTTAACGGATGAAAATAGCTTTTTTGAAGTCCATAAAAGTTACGCAGAAAATATCGTTGTAGGATTCGCTTTGATAGCAGGTCGAAGTGTTGGAATAGTAGCCAACCAACCTGCAGTTTTAGCTGGAGTTTTGGATATTGAATCCAGTAAAAAAGGTGCAAGATTTGTTCGATTTTGCGATAGCTTTAATATTCCTTTATTAACCTTAGTAGATGTGCCTGGATTTCTACCAGGAACGGATCAGGAATGGCATGGTATTATAACTAACGGAGCGAAACTCTTATATGCTTTTGCAGAAGCAACTGTTCCTAAAATAACCGTGATAACACGAAAAGCATACGGCGGAGCGTATGATGTAATGAGCAGTAAGCATATTGGTGCCGATTTAAATTTTGCTTGGCCAAAGGCCGAAATCGCAGTGATGGGTGCTAAAGGAGCCTCTGAAATTATTTTCAGAAAAGAGATTTCGTCAGCTGAGGATAAGGAAGCTAAACTTCAAGAAAAAACGGATGAGTACACAGAAAAATTTGCTAATCCATATCGGGCCGCAGCAAGAGGTTTTATTGATGAAGTGATTGAACCTGATACAACCAGAACGAAATTGATAAAAGGATTTAAAATGCTGGAAAACAAGGTTAAAAATTTACCGCGTAAGAAGCACGGGAATATTCCTTTATAGTTGTGTTGAGTTTGCCGTCGTCCAGTAAGCAATTCCCCCAATCAAAGTTATTATTATTTATTGTTTATGGCTTTATAAGCTTGTTCATGTTTAGAAACACGCAAGAAGCGGGCTTAGTCTTTGATTTCAATGGCTGGGCAAAAGTTTATAATGAACATACATTTACGGATATATTTACAAGTTTTGGGTACCCGGGACTGCACCAATTAGGACATTTATTTTTTTATTCGTGTTATAAAATCTTTGGCTTTAATGGGACAGCATGGTACTTGTTATTTTCACTCTTACATGCTTCTACGGCGGTTATAGCATTTAGCTTAGTTCAAGATATAGGTAAATATCTTTTTTCAAGTCCTGTCCATAAATACTTGCCTTTACTAGCCTCTTTTTTATTTTTGACTTCTCCTTTTGCAGTGGATGTGGCCGTATCAAAAGTTTGTTTGCATTACTTATTAAGTACGCTTTTAATTTTCACCAGTTTACGTTGTTTTATTCAATACTTATCTCAAGCTAAGCAAATATTCTTACTCGGCTCTTTACTGAGCTTCTCGCTCGCCTTATTCTGCTTGGAGATTGCATACATCCTACCAGCGCTTGTTGTTTACTTGCTGTGTTATCACACATACCAGATTAAAGTAGTTAATATGGGTAAAGTGCTGAAAATTACTTTGCTGTTCTTTGGGGTTTTGGCATCATTTTTACTTCTTCATAAAGTTTTGGTGGGCACGTTTATCGGACATTATGGCTCTGAGGTACATACAAAATTTGTTTTACGAGATCTCTTGATAAACTTTTCATATTACTTAAATAACTACCTGTTCTTTTTTGATTTTTGGAGTTATTCGTACAAAGAATTTCAAACGGAATGGATGTATCGCTATGGATTATTGTTGTTTACAGGCCTGTTACTTTTGCCCTTAATAGCCTTTGTACTAAAAAGGAAAATGCGTAATCGTATCGGTCAGCTTGTTTTATTTGCCGGTTTGTTTTTTTTAGCATTGCTGCCTATTTTAAATTTGTATTGCGTGACGCTTCAACCTATTGAGGCGGATCGATACGCTTATTTGGCTTCCATTTTTATTTATGCTGCCATAGCCATCTCGTTTCTTAGTGTTTCAAGGTGGGTTCAAATTCCATTAGCCTTGGTCTACATGTTTTTCCACTTTAGCTTTACTTTTCAAAATATTGAGGCATTTAGTGAAATGGGACAAGTAAGTCGTGGCCTATTGGATGATTTTAAATGGGAGGATAAAGAAAAAGTTATCATTTTGGTCCAACCGGAAAACAATAATGGAGCACGAGCATTTACCACCATAAGTAGGCATGGTTCAGAATTTGCAGAATCACTTTATTTAGAAAGAGGGATTGATATTCGAGACAAGGTTGATTTAATCTACGAAATGAATATCAATAGTGTGAATGATTCTGTTGTTGTAGAAGTAATTGATAAAAAAAATATAAAAGTGAAGGTAGGATCTTGGGGCAGTTGGTTTTGGAAGCATCATTTAGGTGCACAATCATTTAAAACTAAAAACTACTCAACAATCGTTCATGATGGTCTTGCGTTTGATTTGATCTTGAATGAGCCGCTTAAAGAAAATGAGGTAATGCTATACATGAATGGAAATTCCTGGCAAGTAGTAAACTTTTAGAATCTAGCATCCGTAATATCGATGTCATCGTATTCTTCAGGATTAAATTTAAAGAACTCATCTTCTAGCGGAACGTTAGGCGTAAAAGCATTGATTTTATAGACATAATGCATTCCAGAGCGCTCGTAAATCTTAGATTCAATAATGCTCTTCTCCGCAGGGGAAACTTTTAAGTCAATTTTAAAGAAGGTTTGATCTTTATCAACTGGAGTTAACTCAATAATTTTTATCAACTTCCCACTGGAGGTCTTATACTCTTCCTTCAATCTGAAGATATAGTCACTGCTGTACAAATCAAACAACATGGAAGGCGAAAACATAGCTTCATCTTCATTATAATCATTGATTTGAACTTCATTGTACTCTTTCAAATAGTTCCAAATAGTCACATTATCTGAAACGAACATTTGATCTATCAACTCCACTTTAAACATGTCACCTTTGAACCAGGCTTTTACCTCTGAAACTTGATCCTCTTCTATTTCCGGTAAATTAATAGTCAAGGTAAGATCCATCTTAGCCGAATTGAATTTCTGGTATTTTTCGGAAACTGATTTTAGCAGGGCATCTGCTTCTGCATCTATTGCATTGTTTTGTGCAAAAATGAAATTAGTGCTTATGAATAAAATGAAGATTGTTTTTAAAGTGCCCATGAATTACATTTATATATTACTCTTGCGTCAAAAATTGTTCCAATTCTGCTTCTGTCTTACAATAAACGTCTCGTGGCTTACTTCCTAGATTAGGGCCCACGATTCCCGCATTTTCTAACTGATCCATAATTCTTCCCGCTCGGTTATAACCGAGTTTCAATCTTCTTTGGATCATGGAGGTGCTTCCTACTTGATTATTGACAATTACTCTTGCTGCATCTTCAAAGAGTGCATCTCGTTCATCTTCACTGTAAGTGCCTCGATCCTTGCCTTCTGAGCTCGGATCGACGTATTCAGGCAATTCAAAAACTGTCGGATATCCTTGTTGCTGACTGATAAAATCCACTAATTCTTCAACTTCCGGTGTATCGATAAAAGCACATTGCAAACGAATCATATCACTTCCTTGAGAAAAAAGCATATCTCCGCGTCCAATAAGTTGGTCAGCACCGCCAGCATCTAGGATAGTTCTTGAATCTATTTTGGATGAAACTTTAAATGAAATTCTTGCAGGAAAATTTGCTTTGATTACCCCTGTGATAATGTTTACAGAAGGACGTTGTGTAGCCAACACCAGATGAATTCCAATTGCTCGTGCTAATTGCGCTAATCGGGCAATAGGAGTCTCTACTTCTTTACCTGCGGTCATAATTAAATCTGCAAACTCATCGATAACCAAAACAATATAGGGTAAAAACTTATGACCGTTATTTGGATTTAATTTTCGTGAAACAAATTTTTGATTGTATTCTTTTAGATTTCTCGCTTTCCCATCTTTTAAGAGGTTATAACGATCATCCATTTCAATGCAAAGTGCATTGAGCGTGGCGACTACCTTCTGAACGTCTGTTATAATTGCTTCTTCTTCTCCTGGTAGTATGGCCAAAAAATGTTTTTCGATTGCATTGTAAATCGACAATTCCACTTTCTTTGGATCGACTAACACAAACTTTAGTTGTGACGGATGCTTCTTGTAAAGCAAGGAACACAGAATTGCATTGATGCCAACTGATTTCCCTTGGCCGGTTGCCCCTGCCATCAAAAGATGAGGCATTTTTGTAAGATCTGCAATAAATATCTCATTAGCAATATTCTTTCCTAAGGCTATTGGAAGTTCCAACTTGGTATTGCTGAATTTTTCAGATGAAAGCATAGACTTCATAGAAACTGTCTCTTTCTTGGCATTTGGGACTTCTATGCCAATCGTTCCTTTACCCGGAATAGGAGCAATGATCCGTATGCCAAGTGCAGCTAAACTTAAGGCAATATCATCTTCTAAGTTTTTTATTTTTGAAATACGCACTCCTTTAGCTGGTATAATTTCATATAGTGTTACTGTAGGACCAACCGTCGCTTTAATTTTTGATATTTCAATATTGTAATTCTGTAGAGTTTCAACAATTTGATTTTTGTTTCTTTCTAATTCCTCTTTATCTATACTTACTTTGTCTCCACCGTGATCTTGAAGAATACTCAGTGGCGGATATTTATAATTACTCAAATCTAAGGTGGGGTCATAGTTGCCATCATTCTTTACTGATTTAACTGTTTTTTCTTCAATGGTTTCAGTAATCGCTAATTCTAGTTCCTCTGGTTCTTCATCTAATTCTTCTGGCGGTTTAGTTTCGGCAATGTTTTTGGCCGGCAGGTCCTCTTTGTTACTTAAATCAAAATCCAAGGAACCATCCTCTTCATCTTCCACTATTTCTTCTGTACCGTCCGAAATACTTACTTCAATTTCTTGAAGCTTATCTTTTTCAAATATGGATTCATTCATACTGATTGACACTTTCGCGTCATCTTTGTCTGCAGTCTTCGGTTTTGCTTTTAAATGTTTTAGGAGTTTGTCAAAATCCAAATCAAAAGCTACAATTAGGTATATGACGCCAATAGTTAGTAGCAGCGCTGTTGTGCCAATACTCTTGAAATTATTCACCAACCACCCATTACTTCCTGCTATATAGTAGCCTACACTTCCGCCTGGATGAAAGAAAGCATTTTTAAATAATGAGTAACGAATAAACTCGCTTATAGCAGCGATAAAGAACATTAGGAAAATACTATGATAGCTGATCGTTTTCCATTTGAATATCCTTCGTCGAAATAGGAGATTGACCCCATATACGAAAAGCATAACACAAACAAAAAATGCACCAATTCCAAAAGATTTTTTAATCAATATCGCTGAGATGTGGTACCCAAACTTCCCTAAAGAATTCGCGTAATTGACTTTGAAAGATTCTTGATTAAGTTCATCAACAACCATACTACTTACACTGGCCTCGTCAATATGCCATGTAAATATATATGAAGAGAAGGACAAGAGTAGGAGCAGCGAAAATAAGATAAACACCAATCCAACTATCTTGGTATACTGCTTTTTATTTCCCCAATTCACGGCATGATCATCCAGTTCTTCTGTCATCTTTGTTTTAAGTGATTTGGCCATTTGAACTTCTTAATGATTTAATTCTCTAAAAATCGTGTATATAAGAGTGTTCTTTAAATAAACAGGGATTCTTTTACCAACAGCGATGTGTTAATTGAGTAAAGTTGATAAAAAAAGGAGCGACTATGCGCTCCTTTTTTTATAGATGTATGAGTAAGAACTTATTTTTTTATAAATGTTTTCGTGAAAAATACACTTCTTTTGCTATCAAAAAGTTTCACTAAATAAACCCCATGGTCTAGATTTTGTATATCGATTTTTAAATCGTTCAAACTTGAAATTTCTTTTCTTAGAACTTCTTTACCTATGATACTAAACACTTCAACTGAATTCACATCATTAGCATCTTCAATACCTTTAATTTTTATGAAATTGCTCGCAGGATTTGGGAAAATAGAGATTGCTTGAGCATCTATTTCTTTTACTCCACTGATTGGGTCAGCTGTTACGTCGGCTTTATATAAAACTGTCACTGATGACCCCGATAATCCATCTACTGAAACACTTACACTTATGTCACTAACACCACCTTCAAGAAAAGGTAAATAAGCCATTTTTAAAATAGAGGTAGAATCTGATTCCAAAAAGAATGTGCTTTCCGTGGTTGTTGCTAAATCAAGGCAATTGGTGTTGTCACAATAAGATACACTCCAAGCCAATGGTGAACTATTATTAGTGACTCTCCATTTAAAAGTAAGGTCAGCGCTTGAGTCGTTTTTCACGTATGCGTATAGAATCACTTCATCGTTGCTGTTACCTACCGTTTCTGCAACATAAACAGAATCTGAAGGGGTTATACTAAACGTTTGAGCATTTACAATATTTAGAATGCTAAAGCCAATTAAAAGAAAGAGTATATTTTTTGTCATTTTAGTTTATTTACTAGGTAAAGGTAGAAAAAAATATTAAATTAGCTTCCTTACAATCTTTAATTAAAAATCAACACATATGAATAAGAATTTACTTTCAACCATATTGAGTCTTATGATACTCTCATTAAGTTTTGCTCAACTTCCTTTCAATGAGGATTTCGCTACGGGTATTCCAGCCTCATGGCAAAATATAGATAATACTTCAAACGGCGGTGGAACTTGGGAATGGATTAACGATTCAGGTGATCAGTTTGCTGTTTTTAATTCTGATGGCTTCGGTGATGATGGAATTCCTGAAAATGCAGATTTAATAACACCTGCTATCGATTGTTCTTCAGCAAGTTTTGTTGCAGTATCTTTTCTATCTTCATTTAGGCAATATCAAAGTAGCGTAGGTACAGCATCAATAAGTACGGATGGTGGATCAACATGGACTGCATTTTATACGGTTAATACGTCAATTGGGGTAATTGTTTTAGAAGATATTACCGCTGCAGCCGCTGGTAAGGCTGATGTTCGATTCAAATTTAATTTTGTTGGTAATTGGGATTACTTCTGGATAATCGATGACTTTAGCGTGTATACACCCTCAAGCAAGGATTTTTCTTGTTACGATATTAGTACTGGACTATATAATGATATAGCTGACAGTCCAATTAGTATTGCGGGTAGCTTAGAGAATCTAGGTAGTGAAACAATTACTTCTTTTGATATCAATTATAGTATTGATGGCGGTGCTCCGGTTACTGCACCTATTACTGGAGTGAGTATCGGTTTTGGTGATTCTTACAACTTTACACATACAACAGGTTTTTCTCCGAGTTCTTCTGGTGATTATGAAATTACTGTTTTTGCATCTAATTTAAATGGCGGTGCTGACGGAAATACTTCGAATGATGAGTTCTCTAAATCTATTACCGTATTTGATGTTGCAGTTCAGCGAGTGCCTTTATTTGAGATTTTCACTGCTTCAACATGTCCTCCATGTAAACCAGGTAATGAAAATTTCCATTCAATTGTAGACGCAAAGCCAGATCATGAATTTGCTGATGTGAAGTATCAAGAATTTGGACCTGGAACGGGAGATCCATATTGTACGGATGAAACGCAAAATAGGTACGGACATTTCTATCCAGGGGCATTGAATGGTGGTTACAGTATTCCGGCCATGTGGACCAATGGTAATGGATGGCAAGGAAACGCAAATAGTTTCTCTCCTTCAATATATGCTGATGCTTTAGCAAAACCCAGCTTCACATTTTTACATGCTACCTATGAAGTCGATGTAGCTACTCAAGAGGTTACAGTATATGTGGAAGGTTTGCCAGTCTTGGATTATCCTGCAGCTACTTACAGACTGCAAGTGGCAATTATCGAAAATGAAACTACGCAGAACGTAAAGAGCAACGGTGAGACTGAATTTTTAGAAGTAGCGAAAAAGATGCTACCGAGTGATGTAGGAACTGCTGTTGCAAGTTTGTCTAATTTGACGCCATTTACGCTGAGTATTTCCCATACCTTTCAAGGAAACTTTAGACTACCAGCTAACGGTCAAGCAGCTAGTAGAACTAATCATGCGACAGAGCACTCTGTTGAAGAGTTTTCCGATTTGAGAGTTATTGTTTGGATTGAAGAACTTGCTAGTCAAGAAGTTTTACAGGCATTTAATGCGGTAAATCCTTTAGATACAGATGGTGATGGTACTCCGGATGAAGTGGAAGCATATTCAGGTACAAGTCCAAGTGATGCCAATGATTTTCCAGATTTAGATAATGACGGTTTTAGTGATTGGAAAGAAGTTACTGACGGTACAAATCCATTAAGTGGTTCAGTAGGTGTAAAAGAGCTTGAATTTGAAATGGCAGTTGTTGTTTCTCCTGTTCCAGCCTCCGAAGTATTGAATGTTGCATTTACTTTAGCAAATAAAGAAGATGTGAACTTAACAATAGTTTCAGTAGATGGAAAAGTTATTACTACTAAAACAATTTCAAATTTAGAAAATGTAAACACAACTTTTGATGTAAGTTCAATGGTTAATGGAGTTTACTTCTTACAAATTGAAACTGAAAATAGATTAACTTCTAAGAAATTTATGGTTAATCATAATTAAAAGGACTTAGAACAAACACAGATGCCCCGATTCCGATTTATTCGGGATGGGGCATTTTTTTTTAAATGAAGTTCAATATTTGATGATTACTGTTAAACAAAGATTCCTTTCCTTTTTAACTATGCTAGCCCAGCCAAAGGTCCTAATAGGGATTGTTGTTTTTATAGCCTTGGGCATTAGTTTACAGTCTATTTTCCAAGGAACGAGGTTTATAGCTGGAGGTGAGTATACCCATTATAACAACTACTTAATTTTTAAACAATCTTTTTTTCATTTAATCGAGTCTAAGGATGTTTATGGTGCATATCCAAAAGAGCATTTTGACTATTTCAAATATAGTCCCACATTCGCTTTACTTTTTGGAATATTTGCCTATTTACCAGATATTATAGGACTAAGTTTCTGGAATTTATGCAATTTACTCGCCTTGGTATTCGCTTTGATATCGCTTCCCAATTTAAAAACTAAATGGCTTGCATCAATTTTTTTATTAAGCATATTTGAAATAATTACAACCACACAAAACGAACAAAGTAATGCCTTGATGCTTGCTCTATTTATTTTTACATTTTCAAGTTTAGAACGTAAAAAATATTTTCTAGCTGCTTGCTTTATTGGATTAGCAATTTACACCAAGTTATATGCCATAGTTGGTCTAAGTCTTTTCCTGCTTTATCCAAATAGAATAAAGAACATGGCTTACCTCACAGTGGTAATGACTGCATTGTTTTGCCTACCATTGCTAGTTGTGGAATGGTCTCAATTAATTTTTCAATATCAGAGTTGGCTAAATCTACTAAGCCTCGAGCATGATCAAATTTATGGAATTTCAGTAATGGGCTGGCTGCACACTTGGTTTAGTTTAAGTATAAATAAATTCATTCCAGTAATTGTTGGGGTCCTCTTGTTTTGTTTAGCCTTATTTCAGTTTAAGAAATATCAATTTAAGCAATATCGATTATGGATGCTATGCTCCGTGCTCATTTGGGTGGTCATATTCAACCATCGGGCTGAGTCTGCTTCTTATATCATTGCCTATGTAGGTATTTGCTTATGGTTTGTAACTAGTCCAATAAATAGGTTTACAATCCTCTTGATGGGCTTTTCATTTATTCTAGTTACTCTTAGTCCTACAGATTTATTCCCTAGGATTTGGCGAGAACAATTGGTGCAAAAGTATACACTAAAAGCAGTTCCTGTTATGATAGTTTGGATTGCACTTCTTGTTCAAATGATTAGACCTATAGATCATTCAATTCAGGAAATAGACGGCGAGCTTAATAAGTTAAAGTAAAGAAAATATTGAATTGATATCCAAAATATTTTGTACTACTATTTGGCTTTTAAATGCACTTGTGTGAACAGTTCCTTGGCTTTACCAGCGAGAATATTATAATAGGTTTTGCCTAATTCTTTGTCAATAATTTGCATAAAAACATCGGATCCGTTGGTATAAACATTTGCAATTAAAAGATTCTCCCCATTTTGTAAAAACATCAAATGGCCGATCGGATTGGTGCTCAAAGCTGTCGGGGCTTTTAACGTGATTAATTGCATAAATGCTGCAACACTTGCTGGGTCAAAAAGGGAAAAGCTTGCTCCTGAATTATACATGGTTGCCTCTATAGCATTTGCAGAGCCAAGCAGACCTTGCAAATAGATCGATGGTGCAAATTCCAGCAGTTCTTGTTCAATGGTTCCTGTCCCAGTAGACATCTCGTCTAAGGAAACAGAGCCATCATTAACTTCTAGAGAATTTTGACAAGCAAATAGCAATACGCTAAGGGTGAAAAGTAGGATTGATGTTTTCATTGGTGCGTTTATCTTGCAACGGTAACTGCACGCATTTCTCGAATTACAGTTACTTTAACTTGCCCAGGATAGGTCATTTCTTCTTCAATTTTTTTCGAAATCTCAAAGGATAGTTCTTCAGAACGCTTATCATCAACTTTTCCGCTTTCCACAATGACACGTAATTCTCTACCCGCTTGGATGGCATAAGCTTTATCTACACCTTCATATTCTAAAGCTAAAGTTTCAAGTTCTTTAATACGCTCTAAGTAGCTTTCCATGACTTCACGGCGAGCACCTGGGCGAGCCCCAGATATTGCATCACAAGCCTGTATAATAGGAGAGATGGCATAACGCATTTCCATTTCATCATGGTGTGCTCCAACTGCATTACAAACAGCGGGATGTTCTCCATATTTCTCACAAAGTTTCATGCCTAATAATGCGTGAGATAATTCACTCTCTTCATCTGGCACCTTACCAATATCATGCAATAATCCAGCACGTTTAGCAAGCTTTACGTTCAGACCTAGTTCAGCTGCCATTGTTGCACAAAGATTAGCTGTTTCTCTTGAGTGTTGCAATAAGTTCTGTCCATAAGAAGAACGGAATCTCATACGACCAACATAACGCACAAGCTCTGGATGCAAACCAGAAATACCCATATCAATAACGGTACGTTCGCCTATTTCCATTAAGTGCTCGTTTAATTGTTTCGTGGTTTTCTTTACTACCTCTTCAATTCTGGCTGGATGTATTCTACCATCAGCGGTTAACTTTTGCAAGGACAATCTAGCAATCTCTCGACGTATTGGGTCATAACCCGAAATCACAATTGCTTCCGGTGTATCATCTACTACTATCTCACAACCAGTAGCGGCTTCTATTGCTCTAATGTTTCTACCTTCTCGACCGATTATTTGACCTTTTTGATCGTCTGATTCTAAATTGAAAACTGAAACGGTGTTTTCAATAGCATGTTCTGCTGCAGTCCGCTGGATAGTCTGAATAACAATTTTCTTCGCTTCTTTATTGGCTTGAGCTTTCGCATCATCCATTATTTGTTTGATATGAGACATCGCATCGGTCTTTGCTTCTTTCTTAAGTGTCTCGATCAATTCCTCTTTAGCATCTGAAGCAGAAAGGTTTGATATTTTCTCTAGTTTGTTAACAAACTCCTCATGCTGCTTATCAACCTTTTCTTTCTTGATGGACATTAGCTCAACTTGTTCGCTTAAATTAGATTTTAAAGTATCTAATTCTTTCTCTTTTCGAGAATTCTCTTCTATTTTTTTACTAATGTTTTGTTGATTTTCTTTAAACTGTTGTTCCTTTTGTCTTAAGCGCTCCTTTCGTTCACTGGTTTCTTCTTCGAAGTTAGCTTTCTTTTGAATGAAATTTTCTTTGGTCTCAAGTATTTTACTTTGCTTGATACTTTCAGATTTTGCTTTAGCTTTTTCAAAGAAAGTGTCGGACTTCGCTTTTGCATTACTAATAATTAACTCGGCTTCTTTTTTAGCAGCTTCATCAATTTCTTTGGCTTTGCTATTGGTTAACATTTTACCAATTACAAGGCCTACTGCTAGGCAAACAACACTGGCAATTATTGGTACTATCATTGGATTCATTTTACTTCGTTTAAAATTAAAAAATAAAGTAAGATCACCGAATCGGAAGGAGGTAAATAAAATTATTAGCCTTTTAAGGTTTGTTCTAATTTTGAAAGTTCATTTTCAAAATTAAGCTCATTTGAATTGTTAATTCTTTGATTTTCAATATTCTGTACTGCGTACATCAAAGCACTCATGGCTAAATAATCCTGTTTGTCTTTAGCGGCATACACCTGCTGAAATTGCTTAACTTTATCATTAATCTCCTTAGCAGCATTTCTTACATCTTCCTCTTCACTCTTCTTTATCTTTAAAGGGTAAGGACGATCCGCAATTATCACATTGATGTTAATAATATCTGCTGAGTCTTTATTCATTTTAATGATTGAGCAAGGCAATACACCTATCTATTTCCTTTATATATTCGTTAATCTTACGCTTCAACTCTTTTGTTTCTTGTGGTTTGTCATCTCCACTGATACTTTTTGCTAATTTAAGTGTTTGTAACTTTTGATTGAGGTCTTCTAGTTCTCTTTTGTGAACATCAATTTCTTTAATCAACGCTAAATTAGTATTAATCAGTTCATTTTTCTCATTTTTTACCAAGGCAATTTCCTTAATAAGTTTTTCTACTTGTTGCTGAACAATTATAATTCTGGAAGCACTACTACTCATTATTTTCTAATTATTGCATTAAAATTCTTTTCTAAGGTCGTAATTATTTTATTCATTGTTGCATCTATCTCCTCATCTGTAAGGGTTTTCATCTTGTCCTGTAGTTTAAAATTTATAGCATAAGACTTTTTGCCTGCTCCTATTTTTTCCTTGCTTTTAAATATATCAAACAAATCTAATCCTTTTAGTAACGAACCTGCATGTTGAGTTATTTTATTTTTAACGGCTTCAAATTCTATCTCATCATCCAGTATTACAGCTAAATCTCTGTTAACTTCAGGAAATTTTGATTGCTCTTCAAAACGAATTTTTTGTTTATTTAAAACAGACATAATTTTATTCCAGTGGAAAACTGCTACAAATATCTCTTGCTCAATTTCGAATACAGAAAGTTGATCTGTGTCAACAGGTCTTATATCAACAAGGATATCCTTTTTCTTCTGAAAATAAACACTACTATCGTCAGAACTTACCCACTTGCCTGTTAGTTTTAAGTTTCCAAATATGGCTTCAGCGATTCCTTTTAAATGAAATATTGAAGTGGTTTGCTTTGGACTTATCCAATTATTATGAGTGACTTCTCCAGTATAGTAAAGCGCTAGTTGGGCATCTTGTGAATGGTCGATATGATAAATATTACCAAACTCATAAAACTTTAAGTTGGCTTGTTTTCTGTTGATATTATGCCGCAAGACTTGAAGCGCTTCTGGTATCAAAGATGCTCGCATACTATCTAATTCTGAGGTCATGCTGTTTTGCAACTTGACTAACTTTTCCCCTTCAGGATAAAACTTGGATTGGCTAATAGAATTTGTCATGATTTCTGAGAAACCGAATCCGTTTAATGTATGTGCAATTCTTTCTTTTAATTGTTGCTCATCTATGCCTTGATGGAAGGAAAGTGTGGATCGAACGGTTGGAGGTGTCTGGATGTTGTTGAATCCATATATTCGCATTACCTCTTCAATAACATCAATTTCTCTGAGTACGTCAGCTCTCGATAAAGGAGCGAGTAGCCTTAAACGATCAACATCTTCATCGATTACCTCAAATTCTAGATCGATTAAAATTTGTTTGACTAAACCCATCTCAAACTTATGGCCTGAAAGGCTATTCAGTTTTTGTAATCTTAAGGAAATTTCTTTCTTTTTTATCTCTTCGGGATATTCATCATACCAATCACTTGCTACACGTCCACCTGCTATTTCCTCTATCAACTGCACGGCTCTTCTTAAGGCAATCATAGCAATAGATGGATCAGCTCCTTTTTCATAACGTTGAGCGGCATCAGTCCTTAATCCATGTCGCGTAGAGGTTTTTCTAATGGCCCCACTTTCAAAATAAGCACTTTCTAAAAAGATCGAATGTGTTTGATCGGTAACACCCGATTTGATTCCGCCAAATACTCCAGCCATGCACATGGGATCGGTTGTATTACAAATCATAAGATCCTCGGCATATAGCTTTCTTTCTACCTCATCTAAGCTCACAAATTTACTTCCTTCAGTGAGGTTTTTGACGATGATTGTATCTCCTTTTACTTGTTCCCAATCAAAAGCATGCAAAGCTTGACCATATTCTTTTAAAACGTAATTACTTATATCCACAACATTATTAATTGGTCTAACGCCAATGGAAAGTAATCTATGCTTTAACCAATCCGGAGATTCCTTGATTTGTAAATTTTCAATAATAACACCCGCGTATCTGGGACAAGCGGTTGAGTTCTCCACTTTTATACTTGCTTTTAAGGTGTTCCCCTTCGTTTTTACATCAACTGTTGGATGCTTTACTGTCAGCTTATCATCCCCAAAGACATTTAAAGCAGCAGCAATATCTATTGCTACTCCAATATGACCCATCGCATCTGTTCTGTTGGGAGTTAAGCCAATTTCAAAAACAAAGTCTTCATCAATATTGTATAATGTTGAAAGCAGTGAGCCTACTTGGGTTTCATTGCCCAAAACCATAATTCCTTCGTGACTGGTTCCTAAACCTATTTCATCTTCAGCACAAATCATTCCTTCCGATGGTTCACCTCTCAGCTTTGCTTTTTTGATGGTAAAACCTTCTCCATTAATAGGATGTATTGTTGTTCCCACGGTCGCTACGACAACCTTTTGTCCAATGCCTAAGTTTGATGCTCCACATACAATATTTAGATTTTGTTCTTCTCCAATATCAACAGTGGCTACTGAAAGTTTATCTGCATTAGGATGTTTTTCTTTAGTTATCACTTCCCCGACCACTAATCCTTTTAGTCCACCAGGTACAATACTAAATGGCTCAACATGCTCTACTTCCAAGCCTGTATTTGTTAAAATCTCAGCTAACTCCAAAGGGGTTTGGTCGATTGCCAATAGTTCTTTCAGCCAATTATAAGATATTTTCATTGTTTTTTTATTCTTATTAAGGGATTAGTTTAGCCATAGTGGCCGTTTCAATATCATCATTATCAAGTCTTACAAATGCCACCACATACATATGATTTATCGTCCATATATTATTGGTGTCGTAGTCATCAATATCAATTTTAAATTCTTTGATGATGACTGTGTTTTGCGTTACATCACTGCCAATATTAGCACCAATTAAGGGGGAAATAGATTGGCGAAGTACGAACTCATGTTCATAATTACTTATCTTGACGCTACCATCTAATTGCTCTGCAATAATTTCACTTTCAGTAAGGTAGAAACCTAAATTATGGTTGGGTGCATTTTGATTATAGCTAAGGGTTATTCTATATCTAACTATTCTTTCAGTTTCGTCTGCGTCAACTATCTCTAGGTTCATTTTAACGAAGCTGCTTTGCGCCAACTCATTATTTACAAGACCAGACCAAGTGCCAGGGGATTGTTGAAGTCGACTTCCATTTATTATTTTTCGATTAACAAATGTCGAAGGTTTGACGCCTACAGGACCCAAACTGCTCGCTAGACTATTGGCATCACTATTTCTTAAATCTTGATCGTTTCCATAAGGTAAGGCTAGAAAGTCACTATGAACGGTAACGGGCACAAATCGATCGCCTAAACTATTAAACAGACCATTGGTTACAGCATTGCCCAGTGGACAATTAGAGCACCTTACACCTGAGAATTCTTCAAAAAGAACATTCTTATTGACCGATGGAATAGGAGTGGTAGAGACATAGCTTGTATCAACTAATGTTGCTTGTTCTTCTTCAAAATTTATAAACGGACCTTCCTCTTCACAAGCACTGAGAAGGGCTAAAAGACATACTATAAAACCTATATTTTTCATCTTCATTATTTTTTATTTATAAACTAGAAGCTAGTATTTAATCCAGCTCTTACGCCATTAAACGCTGGCTCTAATCTACATATTCCTCCAGTACAAACAATTCCTTCTACCTGTCTTACATATGAAATAAAAAACCGGTGAGGGCCCTCTGTATAGGACGTATAAACGGAGTAGTAGTGTTCATTTTTACTTGATTTATTCGGTCCAGGTTTGAAGTTCCACATGTCGGAAATGGAGATTGATAATTTTGGTGCCATATTAAATTCAACCAAAGCATACAACCATTGTCCAAAATCCCGCTGCGCACTTTGATATTGGGCTTCAAAACGCAAGGATTTCTTTCTATCTAACTTGTAAGTCAACTCAAAAAATGGAGAGTAGACTTGCACATCTGCTGGAAGGTCTGCTGGACCTTCATAAAATTCTTGATTGTATTGAACGAACTGCAAACCAATTAATGTCTTCACTTTTTTACTAATTTTCCATTCTGTGTCTAGGTATAATTCTCTATACAAGTTATCTGCAGCATAGCTTTCAAGTTTGATTTTATTGCGATGAATTTCTGAAAAGCTAAAATTAAAGGTGACACCTTTTTTAGGTGTATAAGTGCCATCTAAGGAGAAAGACGTTTCTTCTATTTCCTGCGAAGCTGGTTGATATCTGGCTGGCAACCTTAATGAATTTTGGCGATTAGTAGGGGGTATAAAGTTAAGTGCTCCATTGATTAGTGTTTCATTATCCTCAGGAGATGTTCTTAGCTGGAAATTATCTGTGCGTTTAAATTGAGCAGAAATTCCAAAACCTTTTTTAGAGTATGTTAAACTCGTATAAATAATATTTCCAGGCTTGTTGGAATAGACATTAAATAAAGGGTCAACTACAGATTTATTTAAAGGGTCATTTATTGCTTCAGATGTTTTAAATGCTCCTTCAATAAACCAAGAAACCTTGCCTACATTAAGTCTGTTGTATAAAGAAAAAACATAGGTGTTATATTTTGGTACAAAGCGATCTTTTAACTCGTAACCGTTAATTACGTTAGCAATGGTCGTCATAGATTTCTCGTCAATTGTGCGGTTCACTATCGAAGCACCAGGACTAAATGTCACTTTTTCACCAGCGCTTAAATAACCTTCCACATTGATTCCTTTAATAATAGGATTATAAAAACTTAGTCTATTTTTTCGAACCCCAACAAAGCCTTTTGCAAACCAATTATCATTGAATTGATATCTCGCCTTAACTCCAAAAATAGCGTTGTCGATACCGAGGAACCGGTTTTCATAAGCTCTAAAAGCAATGCCACTGCCGAATTGGTCATAAAAGTGCCCTCCGGTGATGGTAAGCTTCTTAAAATCTTTTTCTACATACCATCGACCTAAACCGAAAGCCGTGTATGCATCTTCATTTGGATTATGAAATCTTGAATTTAAAAACATATCTAGTCGCATACCCGTTCGAAAGCCCCAGTCTTCATTGTTATAGTTGACGGTTAACCATCCATCGGTAGATGACTTTAAATCATCATAGTGATTTGTGCCTGAAGCGCCAATGGTACTATCTTTAACATAATAGTCATTCCGTAATTCTAAATCTCCTGAGATAAAGCCTTGCGCTTGTATATTTTGTGCAATCGAAAGAACTAAAATCGTCAAAGTGAATAATTTCTTCATTAAAATAGGTTGATTGGTTGGTAAAATTAAGATATTAGCTGTGATAACAAAAGCAAAACTATCAATATTCTAGTTTGGCACAAAGATTGCAAATTTAAAATTAAACCTAAAAACATGAAAATGCACAGCAAATTAATACTTACGGGCTTATTTTTAGCTTTTAGCTTGTTTAATTTAAGCGCTCAAAAGGAATCTCTTAAAGGAGTTTTTACTGAAAAACAATTACCCAGCTTATCTATAAATGACATGTATGGAAAGAAGGTCAATGTTGCAGAATATGGAGAAAATGATAAAATTACGGTGCTAAGTTTTTGGGCCACATGGTGCTCTCCATGCAAGAAGGAACTTAACAATATTTCATATTTGTATGAAGATTGGCAGGATGATTATGACATGGAGTTAGTGGCAATTTCAATTGATGATGTGCGTAATACATCTAAAGTAAAGACCTATGTGGATGGTCAAGCATGGGATTATGATGTTTTACTAGATACCAATGAAGATTTGAAGCGCATGATGAATTTCCAAACTGTTCCTTACACGGTTTTAATTGATCAACGGGGTAAAATAGTCTATACACATTCAGGCTATGTTGAGGGAGATGAGTATATACTAGAAGACTATATAAAGGAATTGATAAAATAATCTCAGGTCATTCAGTTACATTTAAAAGAACGTTTTAAGCGCCTGAATTTAATTTATGAATTCAGGCGCTTATTTTTGATAGTTGCGTAAATCAACTTTCCCTCAGTTAGACATCCACATGTATCACCAGAGTCTCAAAATTCAATTCGTCTAAATATCTATTAAGCCTTATCTTTGCCATTCATTTTAAAAATCAATCCATATGGCTAACGCATTCTTCAATGTTCCAAAACCAGTAAACGAGCCAATAAAAGCCTATGCTCCTGGCAGTCCAGAACGAAAAAGTATTAAGAAAACACTTCAAGATTTAAAGAGTAAAACCATAGATATACCTATGGTGATTGGTGGTAAAAATGTTTTTACTGAAAACAAAATTACTATCCATCCTCCGCATGAAAGGAAGCACTTACTAGGTACATACAGCAAAGGAACAGCGGACCATGTTAAGCAAGCTATTGATGCTGCAATGGAAGCTAAACCCAAATGGGAAGCTTTGCCGTGGGAAGAAAAAGCTGCCATCTTTTTAAAAGCAGCAGACTTGTTAGCTGGCCCTTATAGAGATTTGTTGAACGGATCTACTATGCTCGGTCAAAGTAAAAATATAATGCAAGCTGAAATAGATGCGGCATGTGAGCTCATCGACTTCTTTAAGTTTAATGTTCAATATATGACTGATTTGTATAAAGAACAGCCAGATTCTAATCCTGGGATGTGGAATAGATTGGAATATAGACCATTAGAAGGATTTGTATTTGCGGTTACTCCATTTAATTTTACATCTATTTGTGGTAATCTTTGTGCGGCGCCTGCAATGATGGGAAATACCATTGTTTGGAAGCCAAGTTCAACACAAATTTACTCAGCTTATTATTTAATGGAATTATTTAAAGAAGCCGGTTTACCGGACGGTGTAATTAATATGGTAATGACTGATGGTAAGGTTGCGGGTGATGAGTGTTTCTCTCATCCTGATTTTGCAGGAATTCACTTTACAGGTGGTACTAGAACTTTTCAATTTATGTGGAAGACCATTGGAGAAAATATTTCAAAATACAAAACCTACCCACGCATAGTTGGGGAAACAGGAGGAAAGGATTTTATAGTTGCACACGCAAGTTCTATACCTGCTCAGGTTTCTACAGCACTTTCTCGTGGCTCTTTTGAATATCAAGGTCAAAAGTGCTCTGCGGCTTCAAGAGCTTATATTCCTTCTAATATTTGGGATGAAGTAAAAGCTGGTTTAGTTAAAGATGTGAAGTCCTTCAAAATGGGGAAAGTTGACGATTTCGGAAATTTTATTAATGCAGTTATTGACGAGAATTCATTTGATAATATTGCTAAGTATCTAGATGCGGCCAAAACAGATAGGAATGCAGAAATTATAGTTGGAGGAGGATATGATAAAACAGATGGCTTCTTTATTGAGCCAACGGTTATAGTAACTTCCGACCCTAAGTATATAACAATGTGTGATGAGTTGTTTGGTCCAGTAATGACGATTTTTGTTTATGAACCTGAGGATTGGATTAAAACGCTGCATCTTGTGGATACAACATCTCCATATGCGCTAACAGGGGCTGTTTTCAGTCAAGATAGATATGCTCTTGAAGAAGCAAACACAATACTAAAGCATGCTGCGGGTAATTTCTATATCAATGACAAACCAACTGGTGCAGTTGTGGGGCAACAGCCTTTCGGTGGGGCTCGTGCAAGTGGCACGAACGATAAAGCTGGATCTAAACATAACTTACTTCGATGGGTGAGCATGCGGACAATAAAGGAGACTTTCGTTCCAGCAACAGACTATAGATATCCATTTTTGGAGGATTAGTTGATAATTACTAAGTTTAGAAAATATGAAGGCATGTTTAGTCTGTAAAAAGGCAAACTTCGAAACCGTCGTTAACTCTAAAGATTTTTGTGTAAGTCACGAAGATTTTAAGGTAGTGCGTTGCACAAACTGTGGATTCGGCTTTACAGAAAATGCTCCAGATGTATCAAAAATAGGAGAATACTATGAGCATACTGATTATGTTTCTCACACAGATACTAAAGAAGGTTTATTTTTTAATATTTACCATAAAGTAAGAAGTTTTATGTTGGGCCAAAAGCGGGCTTATATAAACAAACATACTGCGGTTAATAATATTCTTGACATAGGAGCTGGGACGGGCTATTTTGTAAATCATATGCAATCGCATGGTACCGCAGTTACAGGTTTCGAACCTGACAATGATGCAAGGGCTCAAGCCAAGAAAAACTTTGGGATTGAGCTAGAACCAAGCTTGGAAGGAATACTGGGTCGTAATGAAGTGTTTGATGCTATTAGCATGTGGCACGTTTTGGAGCATGTACATGATTTGAAAGAGTACTTTGGGCACTTTCAACAATTGATAAAAACTCGAGGGGTACTGGCTATTGCAGTGCCTAATTATTCCTCGTTTGACGGCCGATTTTATAAGAAATTTTGGGCAGCATACGACTTGCCTAAACATTTATGGCATTTTTCACCTGATTCGATAAAGCTCTTGGCTCAAAGTAATGGATTTGATCATTTACAATCATACGCCATGCCATTTGATCCTTTTTATATCGCACTTCTAAGTGAGGGACATAAACAAAGTGGGGGTGGTGGTAAAATTCGTGCTTTGTTTATCGGAATGACCTCCTTTTTAAAAGGATTTTTCAATCCGGAAAAAGCATCTTCAGTGGTTTATGTTTTTAGAAAGCGTTAAGCTTAAAAGTTCTAAGTAATACCAAAATTAAAATTGTCAATATGAAAAAGAAAGAAATTTTTATTGGGAGACAACCAGCCTTGGAGGTACTTCGAAGTGAAAAAGCTGTAGAGAAAATATTATTAATGAAAGGTTCATTTGGGCCTGAGATAGAAGAGATAAAAAAAATATGTGAGGATAAACGTATTGCTGTTCAAACCGTTCCTAAAGATAAGATAGCCTACATGCTGTTTCCCGTTTATCAGCATAATCGTCCAAATCATCAAGGAGTGGTTGGGATATATGGAGAAGTTCAATACTTTAAGTTAGATGACATTTATAATCAGGTACTGGAAAAAGGGGAGTTAGCGCTAATCTTAGTGCTTGATGGAGTCACCGATGTTCGTAATTTTGGTGCAATAGCGCGAACTGCTGAAGCTATGGGGGTACATGCTATTGTTATTCCCGAAAAAGGAATTGCTCAGGTCAATTCGGAGGCGGTCAAAGCAAGCGCAGGCGCTATTCATCATATTCCTATTTGTAGAGAAAAGGATTTACGTGGGGTTTATAAGTATTTCCAGCTAAATGGAATTCAGATAGTAGCGTCATCATTAAAAGCCGAAAAAAATATAGATAAAATAGATTTCACCATTCCGACAGCCATAGTTATGGGCAGCGAAGGAAAGGGGATAAGTACTATCAGTCAGGATTATTCGGATCAGTTATTCTTGATACCAATGCAAGGCAAGGTTAACTCGTTAAATGTATCGGTGTCTGCAGGTATGATTTTGTATGAGGTCAATGTTCAAAAGAAGTCATTAGATAAGATCAATCCAAGTTAAACGCAGTTATTAACATTTTTACAGCGCTATTCACATCTATTGATAGGAATTACAGTTAGGTGAGAAATAGTAACAATTTCTTAACATTAGGGAATGTACTTTTGCTGAAGTTTAATCAGAATAAACTAACCCTAACCCTAGTCCTATGAAACAGAAGTTTATTTGTTTTCTTTTAGTCTCACTAATCAGTCTATCCATAGGCTATAGTCAGGAAAGTAAAATAAGTTTGAGAGAGAAACTCACATCGTATTACAATACACCAAATGATTTTAAGAATCAATCTCCCGGAGGGGTAGATTTTAACTTTGGTAATGGCTTGCAATTCACTTCCAAGGATTCTACCTCAAGGTTGAAGATTGAGTTAAGATTTCAGAGCCTTTTTATGGCTTCTAAATTCTTGCAAACAGAGGATAAGGTCAGTTCTAACTTTTTGGTACGCAGAGCCAGGCTTAAATTTGGTGGTTTCGCTTTTACTCCTAATTTGCAATATAAAGTTGAGCTTGGGCTATCTAATAGGGATATCAGTCCTTCAAGCGATTTTGACGAAGTAAAGAAAGCGCCAAAGCTAATTCTTGATGCAGTGGTCAAGTGGAAGTTTCATAAAAACTTTACTTTATGGATGGGGCAAACTAAGTTGCCGGGTAATAGAGAGCGAGTAATTTCATCCCAGAAATTACAGTTTGTAGATCGTAGTCAACTTAACAGCAAGTTTAATTTGGATAGAGATATGAGTCTTCAATTACACTCCAGTTTTAATCTGCAAGAAGCATTATTTAGGATAATTGCTGCTGTCTCTACTGGAGAGGGGAGAAATATAACCCAGGGTAATATTGGTGGATTTGGCTATACGGGTAGAGTAGAATTCCTTCCTGGGGGCAAGTTTAGCAGCAAGGGAGATTACTTTGGTGCAGATTTAGCTCGTGAAAAGAAACCTAAATTATCCTTAGGGTTTAGTTATGATTTTAATCATCAAGCCTCACGCGTAGGTGGTCGTCTCGGTAATTTTATCACTAATGATAATGGAGATTATATAAACAGCGATTTGACTACTATGATTGGAGATCTTATGTTTAAATACCAAGGGTTTTCAATGATGGCAGAATTCGCTAGGAAAAAATCAAGCGAAAGAGCGCTTGGCTTTGCAAGCGGCACAGCAGTCGTTGGGCAAATGGGATATATTATCAATGCACAGAATTTTAAAAACTTTGAATTAGCTTTTAGGTATACAAAAGTAAATCCTGATAGTGGTTCTAGCTTGAGTGAAATCGCTGAATATACCGTGGGGGTTTCCAAATATTTTTTAAAACATAGCTTAAAATTACAATCCGATATATCTTTACAGGAAACAAGCGGCTCAAATCATTTAAACCTCATTTACAGAATTCAAAGCGAGTTCGCTTTCTAGAAAAACAATAAAACCTATGGAAACTATATTTACTATTTTAAAAATTGTTGGAGCACTTGGATTTTTCATGTATGGCATGAAGGTGATGAGTGAGGGGATTCAAAAGGCAGCTGGTGATAGTATGCGTAAAGCTATCAGTACAATGACTCAGAATCGATTTTTAGGCGTTGGTGTCGGCTTTTTAATAACAGCTTTATTACAATCTTCCTCAGCTACCACCGTAATGACAGTTAGTTTTGTGAATGCTGGTTTGTTAAGCTTAGTAGAATCTGCAGGTATTATGATGGGTGCTAATATAGGAACTACCATTACTGGATGGCTGGTTAATATTGTAGGTAAATTTAAAATTGCTGCCTATGCCTTGCCGATTATAGCTATTGGTTTTCCTATGTTGTTTGCTAAAAAAGGAAATCTTAAAAACTGGGGGCAATTTTTGATTGGGTTTGCTCTACTTTTCATGGGCTTAAGTGAATTGAAACATTCTGTTCCGGAATTAGGACCAGATTCTCCATTCGTTCAGTTTTTTACAAATTATGCAGATTTTGGAATTATTACTACGATAATATTTGTTTTGCTAGGAACCCTAGTTACAGTTGTTATGCAATCATCAAGCGCTGCCATGACCCTTACATTGACTTTAGTTATGGCTGGGGTTATTCCTTTTCAAGTGGGTGCAGCCATGATTTTAGGAGAAAATATTGGAACAACTATTACGGCTGAGCTTGCCTCATTAATAGGGAATGTGCATGCCAAACGATCTGCTAGAATTCATTCGATGTTCAATATCATTGGAGTAACCTGGATGGTTTTAGCATTGCCTTATGTGTTGAAATATGTAGTGCCGGGTGCAACCGTGAGTGCAGCGAATTTTATGGGCATGGATATTGGAAATGGAAATCCATTTGAAGACCCTGATGCTGCGGCATTAGGTCTAGCGGTATTCCATACAATGTTTAATTTAATGAATGTTATTCTCTTACTTGGATTCGTGCCATGGTTAGTTAAAATGGCTATTAGAACGGTTAAATCAAAAGATGAAGAAGATGAAGAGTTTCACTTGAAATTTATTAATAGTGGCATACTAAATACACCAGCTTTATCTATAATGTCTGTTCGGAAAGAGCTAGATATATTTGCTAAGGTAACCGAGAAAATGGGATACAATGTTCATGCCTTATTCTTTGAAAAGCAAAAGAACCCTCAGAAGTTAATTGACAAAGTGAGGAAATATGAAGATGTTACGGATAAACTAGATCTAGAGATTACTCAATACTTAGCAAAAGTTGCGGAGTTTGATATTAATTTGGATACGAGTAAAGAGATTCGAAGCATGTTAAGTATCTCCAATGATTTAGAGCGAATTGGAGATATCTATTATGAAATGACAAAGAATTTTGAGCGTTTAAAGAGGGAGCCTGAAAGCTTACCTGAAAACGCAAAATCAGAGTTAGAGGATATTATGAATTTGGCAATGAATGCTTTAAAGTTGATGCGTCAAAATTTAGATCATGAAAAACCTAACGTGGAGCTAAGTCAAATTATCCAGGCAGAAAAAGCAATTAACCAGACGCGAAAGAATATTTTTACAGGTCATTTTGAAAGATTAGAAAAAGGTATTTATGCTCCAAAAATAGGTGTGTTATTTATTGATTTTGTCAACCGTTCAGAGCGAATTGGCGATCATATTATGAATATTCACGAAGCGGTTTTAGGTAAGTCTGATCTGTATGAAGAATACGATAAAGTTTCTAATAAGGATTAACTTATATCAGGAAGTTTCTCAGGCGAATCGGAAGTTCCTTTTTTTATATGCACATTGAATGCTTATAGAAAATAAAATTTCTAACTGCATATTTTTACTGTCAATATGCACAAAATTGGTATTGAATTACTCAGAAAAACTTCTGCGTCTCTATTAGGTTCAATTGAAAGTAAGTTATTGCGATTTAATAAAGAATTCTTGCGCTTATAGTATGTGGAACCGCTTTCAGAAGTTGTAGAGTTTCATCGCCAGCTTGGGTACTAACATCTAGCACTACATAGCCTACTTTTTCATTCGTGCTCAAGTATTGCCCCAAAATATTGATCTTCAAATCGGACATTCGTTTATTGATTTCACTTAGAACTCCCGGTACATTCACGTGAATATGGAGCACGCGATGAGTGTTTTCTACTTTAGGTAGGCTAAGCTCAGGGAGTGAATGTGAGCCCAAGGTTGTCCCTGTTTCCAAATACTTTACCATCTTGGTGGATACATCTAACCCAATGTTCCACTGTGCTTCCTCTGTGCTTCCTCCAATGTGGGGTGTTAAGATCACATTGGGTACATTTTGCAATGGAGATTCAAAGGTATCTCCAGCTTTTTTTGGTTCTACTGGAAATACATCTATTGCCGCACCGGCTATTATGCCATTTTTTAAGGAATCTGTCAAAGCTTCAATATCAACTACATTACCTCTGCTCATATTGATAAGGTACTGTCCTGGTCTAAAACAACTGATCACCTTTTTGTCAAATAAATTAACCGTTGAGGGTATTGCAGGGACATGCAAAGTGATGATGTCGCATATATCAATAATATCCATTAAGCTTTCCGCTATATTCGCATTTCCCAATGGAAGCTTACTTTCCACATCGAAGTAGTAAACTACCAATCCAAGAGATTCTGCTAAAACGGAAACTTGTGATCCGATATGCCCGTAACCAATAATTCCTAATTTCTTACCCCTGACCTCGTGACTATTTTTACTCTCTTTTAGCCAAACACCTTCGTGGGCTGCTTGGTTTTTTTCTGCTATACGTCGTATAAGCATTATTGTGCTAGCGATGACGAGTTCCGCTACTGAACGTGTGTTACTAAATGGCGCGTTAAATACGGCGATACCCTTTTCCTTTGCTGCTTCTAAATCTACTTGGTTCGTCCCAATGCAGAAACAACCGACGCTCATCAATTTATCAGCAGATTGTATTACTTTTTTAGTTATTTGAGTTTTACTTCGAATACCCAAAATCCTTACTCCTTTCAATGCCTTAATTAGCTCTTCTTCACTAAGTGCTCCATTGAGAATTTGAACATCAAAATAGCCTGCATGCTCAAATGAGTTTAAGGCAGATGGACTTATACTTTCTAGTAATAGGACCTTTATTTTTTCTTTTGGGAAGGATGTTTCTTGGTTCATTTTAATCAAATCTTAAGATAAGCTACAAAGATGGTTTATCTGCCAAACTTTATTTAATTCAATTTCATTTTTTTATACAAGATCTGTGGATAAATAAGCTAAAAAAGCAGTCGCCTCTTTCAATTTAGTGCAAGTTTCGCTTACTTCCTTAGTTTAGGAATAGAATCTCAGATACCTGCTGTTTTTTATTAGATAATTACCCCATTTAAAAGTGGGAAGAAGTCTTGACTCGCTTCAAGCATTCCATACACTCAAAAGAAAACCATCCTTTCCCTTTATATTCTCGTTGATTCTTGTGAAATTTGCAGTAAATAACAGAATTAATGAATATTACATTTCCAGACGGCTCAGTTAGAGAATATGAAAGCGGCACTTCAGCAATAAGTATCGCAAAAGGTATAAGCAAAGGTCTAGCTAAAAAAGTGATGGCGGCAAAAGTAAACGGCGAAGTGCGTGACTTGTTGCGTCCAATTGAAGAGGATGCTACTTTGGAATTGCTCAGCTTTGACGACGAGGATGGAAGAAAAACTTTTTGGCATTCTTCAGCTCACTTATTGGCGGAAGCACTGGAGCAAGTTTATCCCGGTGTCAAGTTGGGCATCGGCCCTGCAATTGATAGTGGGTTTTACTATGATATTGATCTGGGTGATGACAGAAATGTCGGTCAGGAGGATTTGACTAAGATTGAAAATACCATGCGTAAATTGGTCAAATTTGGGAATAAATACGAACGCAAGGAGATTTCAAAGGCTGACGCTATCACTTATTTTGAAGAAAAAGGAGATGAGTATAAGTTAGAACTGCTAAAGGATCTTGAGGATGGAGATATTACTTTTTATACACAGGGTAATTTTACAGATTTATGCAAAGGACCACACATTCCTGGAACTGGTCAAATAAAGGCTATAAAATTATTGAATATTGCAGGTGCTTATTGGAGAGGTGATGAGAAAAGGAAACAAATGACCCGTATTTACGGAGTGAGCTTCCCAAATCAAGAATTGTTGCAAGCGCATCTTCATATGTTGGAAGAAGCAAAAAAACGAGATCATAGAAAGTTGGGTGCTGAGCTGGAGTTGTTTATGTTTTCAGAACGAGTTGGTGCGGGATTGCCTATATGGCTTCCTAAAGGAGCAGATTTACGCGAGCGCTTATCCAATTATTTAAAGAATGAACAGGTGAAAAGAGGATATCAACCAGTGGTAACTCCTCATATTGGTAAGAAAGATTTATATGTGACCAGTGGTCATTACGAAAAATATGGGGAGGATAGTTTTCAGCCTATTCAAACTCCCCGTGAGGATGAAGAGTTTTTATTAAAACCAATGAATTGTCCGCATCACTGTGAGATATATGCACATATGCCCAAATCATACCGAGATTTGCCTTATCGAGTAGCTGAGTTTGGAACAGTTTATCGTTATGAACAAAGCGGAGAATTGCATGGACTTACAAGAGTGCGGGGATTTACGCAGGATGATGCGCATATTTTTTGTACTGCAGACCAACTTAAAGAAGAGTTTTTGAATGTATTGGATTTAACTACCACTATGTTGAATAAATTGAGTTTCACGAATTATACGGCTCAAATCTCCTTGAGAGATCCTAATAATCCAGATAAATATATAGGGAGTAAGGAAAACTGGAATAAAGCTGAACAAGCAATAATTGAAGCAACTCAAGAAGTAGGAATGACTACGGTTACAGTGTTAGGAGAAGCTGCTTTTTATGGACCTAAATTGGATTTCATGATTAAAGATGCATTAGGTCGAAGCTGGCAGTTAGGGACTATTCAAGTTGATTATAACTTACCCGAGCGATTTGATTTGGAATATATCGGTGCGGATAATGAAAAACATCGGCCGATTATGATTCATCGAGCTCCATTTGGTTCACTTGAACGTTTTATTGGAGTCCTGATTGAGCATACTGCAGGTAAATTCCCTTTGTGGTTAGCTCCAGAGCAAGTAGTAGTTTTGCCTATTTCTGAGAAATTTAACGATTACTCGGCTGAGGTTGTAGCCCAATTAAAGCAAAAAGGAGTTCGGGCAAGATTAGATGAGCGCTATGAAAAGATTGGTAAGAAGATTAGAGATGCTGAGGTGATGAAAATACCTTATATGTTGATTATTGGAGAGAAAGAAATGATCTCCAAGGAAGTATCGATTAGAAAACAAGCTGTCGGCGACTTAGGTAGTAAGACTATCGGTGACTTTGCTGGTATGATTTTAGAAGAAGCAGATAGTGAATAAAAGAGCGTTCATTACAAAGAAGTCAATTAAAGTTTAGTAATCTAAACTAAAAGCAATAAATTGCGTGTGATTAGGAGAAATCCGTTATTATAAATTAAAAACAAGTACTTGAGAAGACCAAATTTTAGACCCAGAGTTAAACAAGAAGCTCAGCACAAAATTAATGACCGTATCCGTTCTCCAAAAGTGAGATTGGTTGGCGAAAATGTTGAGCCAGAAGTATACTCTTTAGAACAGGCGTTGAAACTATCGGATGAACTAGAATTAGACCTAGTTGAAATTTCACCTAATGCTGACCCACCGGTATGTAAAATCTTAGATTACAAAAAATTCCTTTACGAAAAGAAAAAAAAGGAAAAAGAGATTAAAGCAAAGACAAAAAAAACAGTTATTAAAGAATTGCGTTTTGGACCGAATACGGATGATCACGATTTTGAATTTAAAGCTAAACATGGAGAGAAGTTTTTGGAAGAGGGTTCAAAGGTCAAAGCTTACGTTCATTTCAAAGGAAGATCTATTGTCTTTAAAGATCGTGGAGAGTTGCTTTTATTGAATCTTGCCAAACGGCTTGAAGAGTGGGGCTCACCAGAACAACTGCCCAAATTAGAGGGTAAACGAATGATTATGGTTTTATCACCTAAAAAGAAGTCTAAATAGTCTTTT
>TARA_B110000459_G_scaffold204136_1_pt1 | contig 30935 bp, 22 predicted proteins | sample TARA_B110000459 | Tara Oceans TARA_B110000459 (sample SAMEA4398296) | marine metagenome | biome: Polar Biome; feature: [SRF] surface water layer (ENVO:00010504); material: water (ENVO:00002006), including particulate matter (ENVO:01000060) such as... | depth 5 m | reverse complement strand
ATACGCGGGAAGTAAGCAATATTTGCACTATCCAGCATGGGGTAATCTACGCGACGTTGGAGATTTACCGCCATGTATGTGCTAATTCACAGGTATCAATGAAACCTTGCATTTGAATATATTTCGAAACCCATCGCGCTTATATCCGGAGCATAAGTGGAGTGCTTTAAGGCCCCATAGTGTAGCTTGGATATCACCCTGGTTTGCGGAACCAGTAACCCGTGTTCGAATCGCGGCGGGGCCGCCACTACTGTTCACCAATGTTCATACTCTAGTTTAGCACACATTTGTTTCAGTTCTTCATCATCAATGCTAGCAGTTTGGCTTAATATTGGCATAATTAGCTTACACAAACCAAAAGATGTAGTCCAGTCCATAGAATCTGGCATCGTATTTGCAGGACTTCTAGAAATCCTATTCATCAATATAAAAATCTCATCTGCGTCTTCTAAAACAGATGCTGTATCGCTAGTTAATAGACGCCAAATCCTCTGTCTTGGTTTCTTATATTCTAAACTGAAACCAATCGACAATGGATTGCCAAAACCAAGCCTCCACTTAAATCCATGAGAACCTCTAAATGATACTGTCATCGAATCTAGATTATAGTTCGCTTTGAATCTAAATCTAAAGTAATCTTTCATCTTATTCCCTATTGGACTATGCGGACTAGGCCCGTACAATTCTACCAAAGCAGTTCTAAGAGTATCTCCATTATCATTATCAAAGAAGTTCTCATCATTTAATAATCCAAAAATCATGGCTGCTATACTGTCTGCAAAGGGAACGTTCACATTAGAAATGCTTTGAATGCAAGCATTAGTAAATTTATTTCTATCTAATTTGCCTTTAGCATGTACCAAAATAGTATCAAAACCCATTCCGTATACTATAGGATTACTCAGTCTTTTCATCAATGTATCAATATTGATACGATAAGTTGCCAATTGACCAACTACAACGATAAATCCCTCATCGAGCATTATTCTATTTGGTTCAGAATTCATTATCTCTGTTAGAAATTCAAAAGCTCGGGTGTGGGATGCGGTTATGGAAGAAAACTCCCGCATCAGGTTACTCTTCATTTGATTCTGAACGCCTTTTGAAAGTGGCATCGACACTTCAGTTTCCATACTTGATATGGAATTCGAGAGTATTTAGTATTCAAATTTTCCAAATTCGACATTCCCACCCATTCTCATCGGCTAGGTTCTTCATCTTTTTATCAGGGTTTATCGCTATCGGATTTCCAGTTTTTCGCATAAACCAGGTATCAGCCATAGTATTTCCATACCCATAACATAAAGATAAATCATGCCCGTTTTCTTTTGCATCTTTTTGCACGACAGGAACTTTCCCTTTTCTCCTTGGAACGCTCCAACCTTTTTCAGAACCCGATAGTATCCCTTTCCTTATTTTGGGTCCACAACCATAGATAGTATCGACTTCCAATTTGGCACCCATTGCTTCAGCCATTGGTGCGATTGTCGCAGTCACTAAGACTACTCTATGGCCTTGACCTTTATGCCATGATATACAATCCAATGCTTCTTGGGGAACCTTTTGGATTAAGTTTTGTGAAGCGATCTGTTCTGAATATCTCTCTAAAACTTCCCACGATGCTAAGCAAAAATGGCCTCTATTTCTTGCAGCATCATACACGGAGCGTCCACGTAGTAAGTTGCCCATGAATCCCATAGTCCACATTGTGGCACCTAGAGGAATCCTCCAAGGTCTTCTAAAAGCCAACTGACCGGTTAGTGTCTTCTCACTCGAAGCATCCAATAATGTTCCATCAAGATCAAAATAGGCGGCTATTTCACCTGTCATCGAGATGGCTAATTGGCGATAATACATGAGTGAAACCCTTAAAATAAAGTTTTCAATGTGTTTTCTTAGGTTTTAGGGCATTACCAATTTCGCCGTACACCCTTCTCCCAGCCTTATGATCTTGCCACCATGTAAGGGTTTTAGATAAATTTCTCGAGATAAAAAATCCTATTTTCCTTGGGGTTAGTCCATGATTCCTCATGTACTTATCATGAGATAGATTTGCAACTATCGACTGGGCAGAACAACCCGGATTAGCACCTACAAATTTTTCCACTTCTATTTTCAATCTTTCAAATCTTGCTCGTTTCTGCGAGCCTTTGCCCAATCTCCTAGGAACCATAATTAGAAATCATCGTTAACCCATATCAAAGAAATGGTGGCAACCCCGAGGGAATAATTGCTAGAAGGAAATTAATCAAAACGAACTGACTGTGTAGTCTTCCAATTAGCAGTTGCTAACTTCTTAGCTTTACCATCTGCAATAATTGGATGTATTTTCTTCAATCTACCGTGCATACCGTGGACTTGAAATTTAACTCTTAATTCTGCAGCCCTATCTCTTTGGATAGTTTCCATTTGTTCATCATCAAGTTCAATACTTGCCATCTCTGAACCATTATTTAAATCTGAAATGATGAATTTTTGACCACTTACTGAAAGGCTCGGCCTAAACTCCCAATCATCAGGATGGTTCATCCAGACTGAAATATCAAATGAGACTGTACCTCTGATATTGACTCTACTAATTTCAACAGTGTCGACCATGGCTCTCATACCTCCCAAATAGTCCGGCTAAATTACTTCTTGCATTAGTGCTAATCATCCAAAGGTTATCTCGGTCAACACTGGACTCATGACGATCACTATCACTTCTAAGTCCCAATTATTTCCTGGGTCTGGGTCAGGCAGAACTTCGACTACAGAATCGGGGTCTGCTTGCTGTGCAAAAACAGTCCATGTCCAGACTCCTTGTGCAGTTCTTGAGCCGGCTTGACCGATTAATAAATTCATCAAGTCTTCTTCGGAATCAGCGGTATAAATACCGTCTTCGCCAGTTGGATTTATTGAATCACGTTCCATTGTGGCTTTAGCGGTTTCATTGGCAGTAATATTTCCACCTTCAGTTTGTACTGTTTTCTCATACTTGTCATTCTCGATAAGTAATGTTAGTGTGAAGTTATCTTGTGGACCTAGTTCTTGTTCTAGTTGTAAGATTGCAGAATATTCCATTATTCGACCATTATCGCCTGGAGAAATACTATCTTCCCACTGACTACCTTGTTCGAGATAATCATCCCAAGTGAAAGTTAGTTCTTCAGTAATCCACTTGACTTCGAAACTTCTCGTTATAATTTCAATGGTAAAGGATTCTGTGACGCTTGCATCGGCACCATCTGAGATAACTAAACTACCCATTACCTTTCCAGAAACATTGGTAGGGAGTAATACTGTAGGAGTAGTTGCGTCAATATCGTTTCTTTGGTCTCCATCGGAATCAGAATCTGTAGTCCAATCCAAATCCCAAGAAAAAGTGAGGTCTTTGCCTTCAGGGTCAAAACTACCTGAAGCATCCAAGAATGCAGAGTCTCCCGATTTTACTTGATCAGGGATTGTTAAATTAAGTACAGGGGCTCCATTCACAACAATCGTTGATGAGATTTCATCTTCTCCCCCTTGACTGTTAATTACGGTCAATGTGACTGTATAAACTCCGAATTTATCATATGTATGGGAAGTGAATCCTACAACTGTTTCTGCCTTTAGGCCGTTACCAAAGTCCCATTCAAAGCCCGTAACTACTCCTTCTACCGCTTCAGAATCTCTAGCATCAAATGTTACTGTCTCTCCTTCTTGGATTGAAAGTGGGTATGCTTGCAACGATGCACGCGGGTCTACTGTAGAGTCCATTCCTATGCACCCAGAAACAAAAACTGACAAAACTATCAACATTGAAAGTGAGAAAGATTTAGCCTTAGCAGCAACTCGCATCTTCCTCATAAACTATAACGAATACTTCACACTTGTAATAGTATGTATATTTGGAGTGAAAAATGTTTCATTATTTTAGGACTTACTTTCACCCGGATCAAAAGATACTTCTCTGGGAATATCGCCGATTATTTCTGCCCCCTCAAGATATTCATCTAAATTTTCATAGGAATCATGAACAACGACATTCTTATCCGAGTTATCTTCTAAATCCGTGCTTTCAAATTCCTCAAAACCAACATCCCCTGCATCATATTCAGAAACTATTACTCGTTCATCTGATTCGGCCTCTTCAGGATCTTCGAGTAGTAGTGTATCCATGGCCTCGGTAGATAATTTCTCGCTGTTACCATGATATTTAGACGCGTATTCTTGTTGATTGGTATCTTGTTCTTCATCTTCACTTTCAACAGCAGTTGAGTTATTTGTAAATAAATTCTTGAGCCGGTTGAACAGTCCCATGAATTAACCTATGAGAAATTTTGATTTCAATATTGGTATACTCTAGAATAGAGATGTTCAAGGAGTGGGAACTTTTGCTCGATATATGGCTCAGAACTTTCTTGACGGAGAACGTGTCTTGGCCTTAGATTTAGAGACAACTGGGATTTCTACAAGTAATGACAGAATTGTTCAAATCGCTTTGATTGGCTCATCTGTTGATGGGGTTGAAATCTCATATGAGAATCTAGTTAACCCGCGACGTTCAATACCGATTCAGGCTAGTAATGTTCATGGCATTTATGATGGCGATGTTAGAGGATTGGGTGACTTTTCTACCTTTGCTGATGAGATATTTACCCAAATTGAGGGAGCAGTTATTATCGGACATAATGTAAGGCAATTTGATTTGCCACTACTGAATAATGAATTTAGACGATTAGGTAAATTGCCCCCTACCCCAAAAGTGGTTTTAGATACTTTAGAAGTTGTTCGAAGAGTAAAGTTGCCTAGGCCTCATAACTTAGGTGCTCTGTGTAAAAAGCATGGTATTTCTCTAGAAAATGCACACACCGCGGCTGCTGATGCAGCAGCTTCATTGCTATTATTTTGGAGACTTTCGGTAGACCATTCCCCTTACTTTAGAAAGTCATTAGAAGAGTTGGAAAGATGGCTAGTCCACGGTGATTCAAGAAAGGATGAGTCTAACCTTGGTAGGGGCCTTGAAGACTTGGACATGTTAGATTCTTTAGGTAAGATAAGAATAGATGATGGTCATTATGTTCTTGCCTTTGGAAGGCATAAAGGTCGGCATATTTCTGAAATTCAAAATTTAGACCCTAAATATATCTCTTGGCTTCTATCTCCTAAAGGAATTGAAGATGAAGATGCCCGTGAGGCGATTAGAGATTCTCTTAATTGATCAATTATCACGATGATATTCTACTCCGTCCGGTATCGGATTCCAAGGTAAAACATCACACCAATGCCCAATACGCCATGTGCTTTGGGCAGTCATTATAGAACCCAAAAATAGTGGGCCTTGATGTTGTGTATCTAGTACTTCTTGTAGAGCATCTTTTCCACGCCCATCGAATTTTGCAGATTTCTTAATACCTGTAGGTATCGCCCTACCTCCATCATCAAATGGCTCACATAATTCAATAACAGCAGAGCCGCTATTCGGTTCAAATTCATGTAATAATACTACGGCATCAGAAAAGTCATCTTTGTGCAAAGTGCCATTCTCATGTCTCCAATTCCACCAATGTGAGCACCAAGCCTTCCAATCGCAAAATCCACCGCAAGAATCAGGACCTGGGGTTGGAGCCATTGGAATTGGAGTGGGTTGTGTTTCTTGCCATGCTGCATATGCTTGTTCTAACACATTATCTCCAATTGCGGCCCATTTGGAGGAGTTTTGAGTATACCATCCTTCGGTACGAACCGGAGGTGCATTGGAATTATTGTCGAGTATTATATCCCTATACAACCTCAACTGACGATTAACTTCAGTCTTTAACTGCTTATCTGGAGTTCTACCTGTTTTCAAATCTGCTACAAGCCAGCCAATCATCTCTCCACTTTCGTTTACATCTGCTAACAACAGGTCAAGACGTCCCATTAAACGACCATCTTTAGTTTTCAATTCGCCTTCGACCGCAATCGCATGCTTCTGTATTTTACGCCATAGTGCGCCTGTAACTCTCTTGTGCTCAAGTCCTTGAATTCCTATATGGTCAAGTAACATAATTACTCCTCCACGTTGTTGTTTTATTGCTTCTTTCCACTTCTCTTCTTTCCACTTAGGGCGCCTTGGAGTTTTCATAAAAACTTCTTTCTCTTCTTCCCATCGTAATTTTAGAACTCGTTCGGATTCTTGTGGAAGCCAATCATCTTGTTGATTACCTATTTTTGAGTAATCATTCAACAATAAGTCTTCGATGGATGCGTGAACTGCAGTACCTAATGAGGCAGCCATTCCAGCCTTTCTAGGAAGTCTTTGTCGGCTCAACCAGTACATTCGTGGGCAGGTCTCATAGCGATTCCAAGCAGAAGGCGAAAGCATGTGCTCTCTAGAAACGGGGGCTTTCTCTTCGGCCATGATGTATCGTTTTGTTTAACCATCATCAAACCACCGCTATGAGCAAAATGACGAAAGTGTTGATACACGATGAGAAAGTAGAGGATTCATGCAAGGTCCTAGTGTTCGAATTAACGCCGAAGTTTCAACAGATAATGCTCTTGTTGTTACTTGCTTCCCAAGCGTAGGAATGGTTTCTAGCGTAGTTGCCCATTTCTTAATTGAACATCTCCAACTAGAATTCATTGGAGGGGTTGTTGACCCAAGACTACCTGCTCTTACCTTGGTCCAAGAAGGTGTACCTTTGCCTCCAATTAGAGCCTATGCAGGTAAACCTCAATGTACTATTGACGGTTGTGACCAAGTCATACTTTTGATGAGTGAATTAGTCGTACCCGAAGCGCTTGCACATGATATTGTATGGGCAATGTTTGAATGGTCTAAAGAGCAAAAAATTGTAGCTGGCGTAGTAATTGATGCATTTGCTAAAAGTGGCATGAAGGCAAACCTGAACGGTGCTGAACCTGTTGTTGAATACGAGGATACTGAAGGAATTGATATTGTTGGAATTGGTGCAAATGATAAGAGTCGTAAAATGCTTGAAGACATGAATATTCCACTACTTCAACAAGGAGTAATCAAAGGAATAAATGCCTCTATACTTGGAGAAGCAAGGAGACGAGGTCTTGATCTAATGTCGATTATGGTTGAAGCTGACCCAAGGTTCCCAGATGCTAGAGCCGCTGCAACATTGATTGAGAACTTGAATAACCTCTTACCTTCAATAGATTTACCTCATGAACCACTGATTCAAGAAGCTGAATTCCTGGAAGCACAACTGCAATCCATGATGGAAGGAGCACAAATAGACTCCTCAGAAAGTGGAACCGCCAATTCAATGCTATACGGTTGATTTTCCTAGGATCTTCCAAAGGGCCGCTATAGTAGAGGCTAGACCTGAAATCAATAGTATTGCACTAATTGCAACTGGCATGAGAATGACCATCTCATACGGCAGACTAAATATGTCCAATAATGATTCTCCTCTTGCAAAGGAGCCACCCGCTGATGCGGTTAGAAGCATAAACCCACTAGCGGACATACCTGTAAAGGTTTGAATTAACATCGATTTTCGTTCTACTAGTATACTACTTCCTAGTTTCCATCTAGAGATTAAGGCTGCTATTGCTAACCCAAGTCCGGTCATAGATAGAAACATCTTATTGACAAGAATTGGGGTAGAAAAGCCCGAGCCAGGAGAAGCCGAAATTCCACTAAAAATAGCGAATGGTGTTGCAATTATTCCAAACAAAAGAGCAAAGTGAGCCACATTATCAGTAATATTACTCAGGTCTTTACTTTTTATAAATTCATATCTACAAAGTGCGTGTAATAAAAAGCATAAACCAGACATAGCAAATGAGCCAACTACTAGTTCAGTACTAATTACATGGAAGGTTGAAGAAGAAATCATTGCGCCCCCTCCTCTAATTCCTGTAAGTATTCATGCCCATACCATTGCCATTGCTCCATATTCCAACCGGGAGGTAACTCACCGTTTGGTAAAGGAGGGACGGTTTCTGAGAGTTGATTTTGTAATACTTGTTCAGTTTGTTCCCACTGCTTCTCCAAATGCCCACCATTGGAAAACTTTATCTGAATAGATAAGACCAATCCTAAAACAAAAATGAATAGCGCAAATGATTGAATATAGACTGCTGATTGGTCAACTTCAAACGGAGGCTCTTGAGCTACTAGTGTAAACCAGGGTGTCGTTTGGGAAGGGCCTTCTCCTTCCAGAATTGCCCTCCACTGTATGGCTGATGGTTGATTTGATGCTGGTGCAGTAAATTCCCAGACTCCATCACTTGAAGAGTTGGCAATAATTGTATTTATCGAACTTCCTTCGACTTTCCATTCTACCTTCACACTAGATACATCTTCAGTCTCTATGCTAACTGTAGTTGCCTCACCCAAAGGCCTAGTAGTTTGAGGTGTGAAATCTGAAGAAAGTCTAGCCAAGTTTTCTGGAATTGGTAATACTTCAATCTCCAAACCTTGGCTTATTGCAAAGTAGGGAATATCATCTCCGCCATGATGGATGGAAATGTAAAATGTAGTGGCAGTCAACGATGTTGGCTTAATGGTCCATGAGGTAGAAAAGTTATCTTGTCCAGCCAATAATTTACCCTCGACGTAATTATTGGTACCGCCATTTGAGTCGGATAAAATATCCCATTGAGCGTCCGCAGGTGTATCGCTATGGCCTGTTGTATCGGTAAGCAAGAAAATACCCAAATCTCCTGAATAAGATAATTGAGATCCTGAAATCACTGTTGAGATGGCAATCGGTTGATCAAGATATGGGGTGCCTTCGACTTGGACTAAAATCGTTGCAGAAGATGTTTGATTCAAAGATGAATCTCCATGGCATGCACCTCCACACTGCATGTCAAATACGCCATCGCCGACACCTCCTGGATTAGCTTGAGTAAAACTGCTTAATGATAATAAAATAGTAATAACAAACAGTATTCTTATTTGTCGAAGCATTCAATCCCTCCTATCAATGAAAATAAGACTCAATGAACCAATACTCAAAGTGATGAATAGTAGACCTGTGATTAGTCCTCCGGTTGTTGAAACACTACTTTCAGCAGGCTCTATGGTTTCGACCATGAATCCTTCGATAGAACTAGAACCTGAATGAAGACCTTGGCCATCGATAATTGGCCGAATTGTATAATCAGTAGGACCTGAAATAAGAGGCATATCTACAAATTCTAATTCACTAATTACTGAAATAGAATCGCCGTTTCTAAAGACTTCAAATGTCGCATCTGGACCATCCCAAGCCCAAGTGAGTTTGACATTTTCTTGAATTGATTTTGCATCTAGAGATGTAACCTTAGGGCCAGCCTCTGTCTGCAAATTAATCGAAGTGAATCCATTGCTATCTAGTTCGTCATAAACAGTTAGAGTTACTGTTACCATTCCATTTGGTATGAAAGTATACTCTTTACCCGAACCTGTGCCTGAATTACCGCTTGTGTCGCTCCACTGCCAAGAATAGGTTGTGATTCTTCCATCTAAATCGGTTGAATTTTGAGCGGTGACTTTGATCTCTTCACCATCCCATAATCTATTGCTTTCGATATCAATTTGAGCAGCTGGGGCTAGATTTTCAATAGTGATCTGTGAAGATGCCATACTACCATTTGACTCGCCATCGTTAGGAATTACATCAACTGACCAAACCTGCCCTGGCCCAAGTAATTGAGCAGGAACACTAGATTGCCCATCTAAAGAACCTTCTTTGAAACCATTCCTATACCATGTTATCTCATTGGATACCAGGTCGCCGTCTATGTCATCATTTGTAATAGATAATACAAGGTCTTCAAGTGAAGTATGAGATAACTCCGCTATCGCATTTGGAATTGTATTTATGATTTCAACAGATGTAGATAATTCATTCTCGCTTAAGTCTTGACCGTCATTGGCATTAACAAATACTGTCCAGTTATCCCCTTTTGAGGTTAAGGAAGAAGGCAATGTAATCTGATTTTCAATTGGTGTAAATTCTTGGCCATTCTTATACCATCTTGTTTCTGGCGAGGCTGGTGCGTCTCCATCTAAATCGCTCATTGAGAGACTCAATGTTATATTTTGAGAGGTTTGTGCTTGACTAAAATCCAAACTTATAGAATCTAATTCTGGTGCTGAATTAAGAATGGTTACCGATGAACTAATCTCCCAATCTGACCATTCAGTACCATCGTTAATACGAACATGCACCTCCCATTGTTCAGACTTACTGGTTTGCTCTGAAGATAACGTAGTTGTTGTGATACTAGGCATCAAGACTCCATCTCTGTACCATTGAATTTCTGTATCAACAATTGGGTCTCCATCATTATCGGTTGAAATAAAGTCAAAATATAGGGAATCTGAAGTATATGCCTCATAGGGTTGGAGAACAAGTGCCATGATTGTCGGCTTGTTATTTACTGGCTGGCTAGAACCAATGGTTACTGTTTGTGATGTTTTCCATACACTAGTATCTTCTCCATCTGAAACTCTATATTCAACATACCACTCATCGCCATCTCTTGTAGCCAAAGAAGTAACTGTGGACTGGTCGTTCAATTCGCTGACAAGTGCCCCATCTAAGTACCATCGTATCTCTGTAGTCAAAACATCTTGGTCATCATCACTCGAACTAATAGTGATTGACAAATCATCATTTGAAGAAGGTTGTGATGGAGAAATTGCTGGAGTCGAAACTGTAGGTGGCGTATTTTGAATTGTCACTGTGTTGCTTGTAATTGTTTGACCACTATCCTGTCCATCTGAAGGAGTTACTTCAGCATACCATTGTTCATTCTTGGCGGTTAAACTAGAGGATACAACCTTACCTGGTATCGTTCCTTGAGGTTGTGCGATAGAGTCTTTGTACCATGTAATTACAGTACCTGATTCTGGATTTCCATCTGGGTCTGAATAACTGTATGAAAGTGTTAGACTATCTGCAGTCTTGGCATCGGTTGGAGTTAACATTGCATTACTGGCAGATGGCGGTTGGTTTGTTGGGGCATTCTCTGGCACTTGAATGGTCAGTGTGCCCCAGCGGTCTCCTGAATCAGCGCCATTACCATTTGATGTAAGGGCTGCTAATTGGAAATTTGCGGCTCCCGAGCCTGAACTAGGAGCGGTCCAATCAAAGCCCCATGACCTTGAACTAGAACCTGTAATAGAATGGGTTGCACTATCACCATTAGCACTAATACCAACTGCGAATCCGAAATAACTGAATGTCCCTTTATCGACATCCATACTAAAACCGCCACCTGAGCCTGAAACACCTCCGCTGACCGAGACTGTCAGCTGGTAAGTTTGACCCGCAGTATACTGGGAAGGAAGACCTGAAACTGAAGGGGTTGCCAGATTTGCCCCTGGTTGAGAATGACATCCACATCCCGTGCCGGAGTTCAGTTTACCATTCTCCTTACCTTCCGTTATGGGCGCTACAGCAAGTAACAAAAGAATACAAACCACAAAAGTAGTTTTAGAGTAGTTCATGTTCGTGGTATTACGATTTAGTATTGAAGTTTAACCCTAGAATGATTCAATAAATAGGTGTTTGAAATTATTTATTAATAATCCGAAAGGCTGCTTTGAGCATTAGTTTTTTGAGTACTCTCTACATCGGTAGTAGGTTTTGATTTCCCACTGAAAATTTCCAAAAGTTCTTTTTCACTCCAAATTTTGATTCCTAAATCTTGAGCCTTAGTAAGTTTAGACCCGGCATTTTCTCCTGCAATCAGTACATCAAGGTTTGAAGACACACTACCAACAACTTTTCCTCCAGCATTCTTTACCATTAATTGAATCTCTTTTCTAGGATTACTCAGAGTTCCAGTAATACAGAAAGTCATTCCATTCAAGGATCCATCGGAAATAGAAACTGGCTCATCGGTTAACTCAAGATAATTAGACAGGTCAAACAATAGTTCTTTTCGATTTAATAAACCGTCTCTAACTTGAATTGCTACTTTTGAACCTATACCATCATTTTGACACATCAACCTTAGGGCTGCGTTAAGCGAGTATGGCTTATCTTTAGAGTCGTTAAGTGGTCCAAAGTTATCATCTCCCAGTTGGGCATTAGCATCATTAGCCCACTTCATTAAACCATCAAAACTCTTGGTTTGTTGAGCAACCAATGATGCAAGTTCTGGGCCGATACCTGGTAACCCTAAGGCATGAAGAAAACGACTAGTGTTCATCTTCTTTGTTCGACCAATCTCTCCAAGGACATTATTAGCAGACTTTTCAGCCATACGTTCTAAAGATAATAATTGACTCTTTTCTAATCTGTATAAATCTGCAATATTGGAAATTAGGTCAAACTCTAATAATTGTTCAACAAGTTTCTCCCCTATTCCGTCCATTTCCAAAGTTCTACACCAGTAAATAATCGACCTACTTGTCCTAGAGTCGCACATTAAATCTAAGCATTTCAAGAATGCCCCTTCTTCTACTAAAATTGCATCACATGCAGGACAATTAGTTGGTATCTTTATTGATTCTACAATAGGGAGTTTACCAATAAATGGTGTACCATCGGCATGAAATCTGTTTTCTATGTCTGTATCTAAAGCAGCCCCTAAACTAGATTCTATCTTTGGAATTACATCTCCACGACGAACAATTAGCACCTTATCACCTATCTTTACGCCCAGCCTTTCAACCTCTCCTGGATTGTGCAAGGTGGTATTTTCTACAGTTACACCTCCCACGCTTTGGGGCGCTATACGGGCGACTGGAGTGACATTACCAGTTCTACCTGTTTGCCAATCAACATGGAGTAATACCGATATGGCTTCTTCGGGGGGAAATTTCCAAGCTAAAGCCCAGCGCGGGTGATGAGCGGTCATTCCAAGATTTTGACGCTGTTGTAAATCGTCTAATTTAAACACAATTCCATCGATCTCAAATTGGTATTCTGGCCTTTTAGATGCCCATTCTTTAGTATGCTCAATCATTTCTTTTTGAGGCATATTTGATTCGAAAACAGTCCATGGCGCTGGCTCTATACCTGCTTCTTGTAACCAGTGTAGCAACTCACTATCATATTGTGCCTCTGGGGCCTCTGATGGAAATTTAACATCATAAGCGCAGAATACTAAATCTGAAGCTTCGGCTTTACCATCCCCGTGCTTTTGACGAAGTGCGCCAGAACAAAGGTTACGAGGGTTAGGAGATACATCACGGTACTTCTCTTCAAACGTTGCCAAAGGCATAACTACTTCGCCTCGCACATGTATCGTATATGGATGGTTCAAACGCATCGGAATATTTGCTATACGAATGGCATTAAGGGTGACATCCTCTCCTTTTTCACCACTACCCCTAGTTGCTGCCCTGTGAAGATTACCAGATATATATTCAAGAGATAAGGCAGAACCATCTAATTTTGGTTGAGCCAAGTATTGAGTTCCTCCCGATGTAGACTGAGTCACAAAATGAATAATATCTTCGTCCTTTGTACCTTTGTCCAAAGAGCGCATAGGGAACATATGCTCTACTTTCTTAGTACCGGGTAAGGGCTCTGGACCAACTTCATGCAGAACCATATTATCTGGATCTAAAGATTTTAATTCATCCCATAATAAGTCAAACTCAGCATCTGAAATTTCCGGAGCGGCGTGATTATAGTATAATTCTCGATGATAATTTACCGCATCGGCCAGATGCTGTATTCGCGCTTCTCCGGCCATGATTATCCACCGAGGCTAGAGGCTATGAACATCACGAAAATTCCAAACCTAATAACTCGAAATCTGCTAATGGGCAACGAGTCATAATAGCGCTGGTAAGTATTCTAATATGGATCTCAGCAACTACATGAACTGTAGCTTGGAACATATGTCCAGCATGTACATTATTGTCATCATCTGACCAGCAACAGTGAATATGAGTGAATGCTTTACCTTCTTGGGTTCGTGCAATATTTCCTGAAAGACTGACTAGTTCCGATGGTGAGTCTAATGGTCTGCGTTGATAGACTCCTTGCTCATTCATGTATCCATATAAGTTATCTCTAGTTCTTCCAATACCACTGGTTATTGCTGCAGCATTAAATCCGACTTGGTCTGCAAGACTCTGTAAAGATGCATGTATTTCTTCATCTGGGTCTATTCTAACGAATAGGTCTTCGCCACTTCTCGTCCATTCCATGGTTAGGCGAATTGAAGGCAACTATTGAAAATAACGATTGTTATTCTTCTTCTAACTCAGGTTGTAATATCTGTTTTATTCGATTCTTCGCCTCGACTAAATCATGATAATTACCTCCTAAGGGCAATGGAGCAAAGATGCCCCATCCTTTCCTCAACAAAATAATTCGTCTTTGTGTCTTACTCTTAGAGAGTTTGAGGCGTTTCCATTCATATCTTTGCCCATCTGCAAAAAGATGTGTTTTAGTAACTGCATATCGTTTAGGAATCAATAGAGAAATCAGATGAAAAGATAGGAGTACATCCCACAAAATAGGATAGAAAATAGGAGTATCGGATAGTTCAACTAAACCCCATGGGAGAGCCATCATTGCAGCCATAGAAGCAAGGTTACCCCATTGTCGAACAACTTCATTTGGGCCTTCACTAGACCATGCAAATACATCATTGTGTAATTTACCCAGTTCGGGGATATCTATTTTCTGCCTAGTTAGCCAAAAGGCGTCCCATAATACAATCACTGCTAATGTAGAAATGGCCACTAGGGCGACTACTCCTGGATTAGGAATCGTAATTATATCCATATTATCACTCGAAGTACTGTTTATCTTCGCCATCTTGGCCATCGCCTTTCCTCATTCGCATAATAAATAGTACGAAAACTATGGCTAAAACCACTAAAATCAACATTGTCAAAGTATCAAAGTCACCGGAATTATCGTTAGATTCTCCTTCTAATACATCGGGAGTACCGTCTCCATCATCATCTTGGTCTTCTATCAAAGTAGTTGTTAGACCTGAAGGGCAATTGAGCTCATCTGGTTGTTTATCATCATCTGTATCCTGCCAAGCACAAGCATCTAATGGCCAAGCGTCTCTTTGATCATCAAATCCATCGTTATCATCATCTGAATCATAGATATCTGGGCCACATGACCGCCCTATTTTCAAATCAAACCAAGTGTCTTGGTCACAATCAACTGTATTATCTCCATCCGAATCAAGGGGTATAGATTCGAAAGACATCGTGACAACTGTTGAGGCCCCTAGTAAATCAGATACCTCTAATTCTAATACATAGATGCCCGGACTAGGTACTGTGAAATTATAAGTTGGAGAGTCTGTTTTTACTTGGAATATTTGATTATTTTGAGCATTGAATATAGTCCACTCATATATTAATTCAGAAACTAGGTCTAAGTCATCGGAAACAGTCGCATTAGATTGGAAAATTTGCTGCTGCATTACCTTCTGTCCAAATGATGGCTCGGTAATAACAACCGAAGGAGGTTGATTGGATTGGAGCGGGATATTGATAAAAGTGTTAATTGTCCATTGATTTGGGTTGTCAAAGGATACCGATTTACTCGGTAAACCTGCTGCCTTCGCTATGATTTGTAAATTAGTCAATTCAATCATATCGCTCTGATCTGGTTGTTGCTTTACTAGTAACTGATACAAGATAGCAGTTCCTGAAACCGTCTTTGTTGAGGTTGTTCCATCCGAATTGGTTGTTATAATATCAAAATTAGCCATTTGTGGGGTGCCCGACAATTGTGCGTCGAGAATAATCGTATGGTATTGATAGGCTTGAGCCCCATTCCATAATGAGATTGATGGTTGGGTTTGGAAAATTGAATCTATGAAATTGATTGTCGTCTGGTCACTCAGTTCGCTTTGTCCTGAGAGTGTCGTACTTTCAATAACCGCTGAATAATTCTCTGCAGAAATTGAAGTGGCTGCTGTTATTGTAGAGTCTCGAACAATAAATGGGGCTGAAAAGTCTCCATTATCTGAATGTAAGTCTAATCCAACGGAATAATCATTCAAATTTAGGTTCTCTACTATCATTGAACTGGAAGAACGTCCATGGTGATTAATCAGACCATTTCCGGAACCTGGGCCGAATAATTCTATATTTGACAAAAGTCCTGCTGAGTTATCAAAGTCTATTGCTGGCGCACCAGTAATTTCCAATGAATCTATGGCTAAGTTACGATTATTCCTACCAGCTATAGCTGCAGAGCCGCCTGTAGTTGCTATAACAGAATTGAGTATGAACTGTTCATCCATTGAATCTAACCAAAAGACGTTGCCTGAGCCAGTAAATTGAGTTGCATCAACAAAGGATATCGACCCTGATACTTCAGTAAGGTAAAAACCAGTCTCTATCCCTTCTCCAATGGTAATGTTTGAGGCTTGAATCTCAGTCTGTCTAGCCCAGATTGCAGGACCATTACAATTCGAGAATTCTAAGTTAGATAGAAGTATTTGTGCTTGTGACTGATATAATTCTATACAAGCACTACCACCATCACTTAAGATTGAATTCTTGATTTCGATTATCGCATTACTACCCGATTCGACATAGAGTAAGGGTTCTGACGCTGTGGAGCGCATCAATGAAACACCATCTGCGTAAATTGTTCCTGTCTGAGATACATGTATCGGGGTAGAGGCTTCAATTACATCAGTATTGGATAATTCTATTCGTGAACTCAATTGATCTCCTAATACTAATCCAGCCCATCTTGCACCTAGGCCGGTTGAGGCGATTGTAGAATCACCTGCATCTAAAGTGCCATCAACTGTTATTGAAACACCATCTGATATTCTAAATGAAACGCCATCATCGATTTTCAATGATTTTAATTGAGGAATTAGCAGGTTATTCTGTAAATAATAAGGACTCCATTTGGCTTCAAGAATTATAGATTCAGGAAGAATACCTGAATCTACTGTTGAAGCCATAAAAGTATGAATAAATGATTTCGAGGAATCCCAAGAAATAAAGTCGGTGAAGGAATCTATTTGAAGTGTAATGTTTTGTAGTCCACCTAAATTATCTGTAGTTTGGTCTATGTAGCGTGCTGTAGCATTGGTCAAAACTTGGCCATATTGATCTGTCAATACATTGGTTCCGTTAATAGAAATCAATGCATTCTCAACGGGACTACCTTTGTCGATAACTGAAAGTTCTAATGATGCCAGTTGAGTAAATGATGCTTGATTCGAAACTATAACTGATGAACTAACATCTCCACCAAGCATCTCGATGTTGCAGTTAGGATGTATTTGCAAGGTCTGATTAAAAATAACTGAAACTATCGATTTGGTAGTAGTACAAGACCAATTAACCATTCCTTCGACCATAAGTTGGCTGTTTAAGATAGAAGTTACTAAGCCAGAAGATTGAATATTGATTTTACTTGTAGTTATTTTAGCATCTACTCCAACTATCTGAGAAGAAGAGAGCAAGGATACTTCAAAATTAGGGTCTACTATGAGTTCTGATGAAGCCAATTTCAACGAACTATCTCCTTGCATTACTAAATGACCGGAAATAAAGTGTGGTTGGCCATCTGGACGTGGACCGAGTATTACCGACTGACCCGAAGTTATTGTCCAATCACCTTGAGGAATCAATGGGATTTGAACTACTTGACTTGGTTGACCACCATTCAAAGTTTGAGTTACCCCGGTTCCAGAAAATATAGCCTCTACGGTTGAGCCTTGACTAAATAGCGGGAGAGTTGCCAAGCCATTTACATCACAACTTATCTCAAAGCCATTTACTTTAATTGTCGCCTGAATAGGATTACTTGAGATGTCAGTGAATTGGACATTTGTTTCTTCGAAATATCCTGAATTAGTAGTTGAAAGCGTCACGCTGGTACTGCCACCATAGAAGATAGTCCCCTCTCCAGAGGCATCATAGGAATTCGAATTCGTGTTTAGTGGCTCGAAAACCCTGATGTTGGCTTGTGAATTGTCAAAGAATTCGATCGGTGAATTATGTAGTTCAGCCACCCAATTACTGGTTTGTAAGTATGACTGCTGACGTAATTGCGCCCCAAAGGCTTGGTATTTTGTAGAAATTGAATTGGTTACTAAATGGCTATCGAGCATCTCAATTGCAGTATCTGTGCCCCCATGTACTTCGAGAAGAACTCCTGAAAAGTGGCTATCTTGTAGATAAACTCCAGTAGAAAAGTTGTTGATGATAAGATGATTGAATTCGAGTTCTGCATACCAAGAATTGAATGCTGTCGAATGGGTATCTTGCTGGTTAAATGGTTTATCAATCACTACATTCGACCATATATGAGTAGAGTCTAGTATATCGATAGCTAAAGATTGAGATTGTGTAACTACTATCGAGTTATCTCCTGTCAGTAGAGAGGAGGGGCCTCTAAATATTAATCCAGCATTGTCTGTCTGTATTGACAAATTATGGGCTAAGATATGCCCACTGCCAGATGCTTCTATCGCAATGTCAGTTGATGATACTGTCTGTTGGTTAATCATATGAGTTCCTGGCCCTGAAAGCGAGATACCTGAATTAACATTCGATATGGTGATATTATCCAAAATACAAACTCCGATGCATTGTTGGTCGATTGAAGGGGCGTTTATAGCAAGATTACCAGTAAAGGAAACATTGGAAATTCTAAATGAAGAGGCGGAGTTGGAAACTAAAATTCTATCTCCTGAAATATCTACATTATCGATATGTAAATCATCACTATTGGCTGCATCTATGAGTAAGGCAATATCTTGCCCTAAGACATTAGAGATTCGTACCTTTGCAGAAGTTTGACTCGCTATACCTACTGTTACCATCTCCAAGTCTAGGTCTTGTGCAATTGTTTCACCGGCTAAGTTTTTCAATGCAACCCCTACATTAGAAAAGTTAGAATCTGAAATTGAAGATATTCCTGATGTTTGGATACCGGTCGCTGAATGTTCTATAATAGAATTAGAGAGGACTAAGTCACCATCATTTTGTATTGATTGGTAATCTATTTGAAAAGAATAATATCCATTGATGTTAGAATTAGCAGCGTTATTGACTCCTATGTAAGAGTGAGTTATCTGTAGGTTATTGGCATTTAGTTCACCGTTTACCAATATACCTGTCTTTGCATTTTCTATTAACGTATTATTGAAAAAACCTATTCCACTACTCTCAATAACCAGACCTTTCCATAAGCCTGCTCCATGTGAACCTTGGGTGACGGGTGGCGTTGAAGAAAAGAAATGGGCGTTTTCTGAGATAATTGTCCCTTCGATTTGAATCCAAAAGTCATCACCACAATCTATACTAGACCCAGGTTCAATTGTCAAGGTGGCTCCTTGAGAAACTGTAACATTTCCTGATAAAATATGCTGGCCACTCCATGTTATATCAGACGAAATTGTGCTATCTGAAGCACTAACTAAGAAAGGACTTGATAAGGAAAACAAAAGCAAAGTTATGATTACTGTCGCTGTAGTGGTCTTTCGCATAGAATCACCTTTACATGCCTAGCATATCAAACCAAAGGCTCCGAGTTTCGATTAGAATCAGTTGACTCTATCTTACCGGTATATGTTACTCTAATCAATATCAAACTTAGGTGGGCCCGCCCGGATTTGAACCGGGGTCTGACGACCCCCAGCCGCCAAGTATTGGCCAAGCTAACCCACGGGCCCTTCTATGAAAGTTATTGGCGTGAAGCACTGAATGGCGCAACTTCATATATCAAGTCTAAATGACCTACATACATTCTTCTGCAACAATAGCGGTCTAATCCTATTTGATCAAGTGCATCAGAAATCTCGACTCCTGATGTAACTTTCTCATTGAATTCTTCCCACTTATGAGCCACAACAGCTCCACAACTAAAACATCTAATTGGAATAATCATTTTATCGCCTCATCGGTAAGATTTTTGTTTCTTTCTACGAGCACCACGGCCAAGTTGATGTTTGGCCTCCTTACGACGTGGGTCGTTAACTAGAAGACTTCTATCAAATCTTAGATATTCGTCTCTCAACTCTTCATCTTGGCCTTTTGCTCCACCGTTATAGTGGACAAGACCACGAGCAATTGCTGTACGGATAGCATCTGTCTGACCCATAATACCGCCACCTGTTGTAGTGATATTAATGTCGACTTTAGCCAATCTCTTCATTGCATCTGCAATAATCAGTGGCTCCATTGCTTTTCTGCGAGCCAGAGATGGCTGCAAAATTTCAATTGGTTCACTGTTAACTCTTACTCTGCCTCGGCCAGCTTTAACGCTAGCTCTAGCAACTGCAGTCTTTCTTTTACCAGATGTCTCGACGGATTTCTTTTGTTTACGTGCCATTACTGTTCACCTCCGGTCCAACGATGACTTGGCGCTCCTAGATTGGCGCTTATATCTCCCAAAGAAACGAATCTCTCTGGCATGGATTTTCTAATTTTTGAATCGTCACCCTGTTGATGTCCATCGGGCAGATCACCAGATAGATGGCTAGGGCAGCCAATCTCGACACGCAGATTACGAAGTGCTCTGCGGCCAGTACTCTTCCTTTGGTATGGAAGCATACCACGTACGGCACGCTTCAAAATCATATCAGGCATACGAGGGAAAAATGGTCCCTTTCTTGCGTGATTCAATTCATACTTGGCTTGATACGTATTAAAAACCGAAGTTGTACTACCAGAAACGATAGCTTTCTCAGCATTGATGATGATTACTTTATCATCTCGATCATCTTTAGCTGACTTCAAAAGAATATTGGCAGTTGCTGATGCTAAACGCCCTAATATAAGGCCTTCAGCGTCAAAAACAAAGGTAGTTTCATCCAAGGATAACTACCCCCTTTCCTGATGGGTTTTCGTTCATCAGCTCGCTATAGGTCATTACACGACCTCCAGCGGCTTCTATCTTCTCGCGTGCACCGGTGCTCACACTGTAGGCGGCGATGGTATGGTTACTGGTTAACTCACCACTACCGAGAAGCTTGCCAGGCACGAGGATTGTTGCACCCTCTGGGGCGTGACGGCTAACTCGGCTGAGGTTGGGGTTGGTCCAGTTCTTGCGACTTCTAGATAGACGCATGGCCACATCTCGCCAAACAGCGGAACCGGTTTCACGAGACTGGGCTTTCAGTTGATTGATTACACCAACCAATTGTGCGTTTGTCTTATTATTTGGGTTACTCATTTGACTCCCTCGATGCTTTGAAGCAAGTTGCCGAATCGCCAACCCATTATCAATGCACCGACGCGAACTGATTCTCCAATCGCGCTATATTAGTCTTGAAAAGTGCTATTATTCGTAGAGAATATCGCCTTTAGCGTCCAATAATTCAACAGTTAATCCTGCTGCTCTTCCCTGGATTATTATCTCGTCGTGAAGAGTATCGGAGAAATCATCTAGAGCTCCCAAGGCAGTAATGCCTGCAACATCAGTTAACTGATCGATTAAGTGATTCAAAACACAACTTACTCCATATGCTTGCCCAGCCCTAAAGGCATGGTCTACGCCACCAATCTCGGGCTCTTCAGCCTTCATTCTCAGCATTACTTGCTGTGAGTAGGCTACTAAAGCGCCATAAATAGATTCGATTATCTTTGCTGCTTCAAGATCTCCAAGGAGCATTTGCGCCTCACTTAAGGCGACTCTAACTGCTTGACCATAGGTTCCATGGGCCCCTATTACGTCTGATGTTTCCTTCTGCATTGCTTGGTCGATGAGAGTTTTCCAGTCTTCCATGAAACACCCACGCCCGACATGCTCCTTGAAGGTTCGGAAGGTTTTACTAACTAATTAGTAATCAAATCTTGAAATCTGTACCTTCGCCTTCAACGATACCTGCTTGACGTACTGAACCGTCAGCAGCAACGAATTCTCCAGCCTTGACTTGGTTGTCATATAGGTTGACGTCTTCGAATCTCTTAACCAAGACACCTTCTCCAAGAGCCATAGTCAACGTTCTAACAATCGTATCTAGAGTTTGCAAAGCACGGTCTCTGTGGCTTGCATCTATGGTGTGGTCAGAATATCTTGCTTCTTCGAAAATTGTCAAAAAGCCGTCTAATTGCTCACTTGGAACCATGTTGAATGCTGTTCTAACCGCTGCTTCGAATTCACGAGTCGTTTCGTAAACCTTCTTCATAAAGCCATACTTACGGAAGTGTCTAACCAAATTCTTGTAACAATCAAAAATGGCTGCAATGAACTCATTGCTTGCTTCTAATTGTAACATTGTGTCGGTCAAAATACCCTTAAGAGCTTGTACTTGTCTTCTAGCTTGTGCCCTTTGATAGTATAATGCTCCACCAATAACCAATGCCATGAGTAAGATTACTAATGCCATGGTATTTCCAGGTGTAAAGAAACCGGTATTGGATGAAACTGAAATTGGCTCACTCCACTGAATTTCGTGAGTGATATTATCATCGGAAGGAGCAAAGAAAGTAGATCCAGGATAATAAGCGATGATACGCCATCTTCCATCACAATCTTTTCCTCCACAGCTTCTTCCATCAAATGGCCATTCAAAGCGGGCAACACCTTGTTCATTGGTCTTAGACTTATTTTCTCCGTCAGTAACCCAACTTCCATTGTTGAAGTATTGGCGTAAGAAAATAACTTCCTCATTTTCAACAGCAAGATCTAATCTATCTCTTAGTAATGCAACTTCTCCAACTACGTTGTCTCCTTCATACAATCCATTGTCTCCAATATAACTCCATGTTTGCTTGACTTGAAGATCGACTCTAGACCTAACAAGGATATTTACATCTGTGAACGAACCATTCAGGGCACTTGAAGCGTCTTTGTCACAGCCACCAGGTACGTTTGCATCCGGTTCGAATGCCACACGAAGTGTTCTGTAACCTTCTGTCTTCCCACCTGTGGTTTCAACACCTTTCAGTGTTGGATTTTGTAATGGGTCTCCACTGAACCACTCGATTGTACCGTCAATATTACTGGTTCTAATCGTTGCAATAGGCCTGATATTAGACTCTGGGTCTAGATAGATGTTTAGGCACTTTCCGCCAACCCATTGACCGTTAGTCTGAGTTAGACGTGCATCAATATGGAAGGATTCCTTCAAGAATAAGCGGTAATATTCCGTTCCATTAGGAGCGATATATTTGTCCTCTGTTGACTTGAATGGTCCTACTTCGCTAATACCAATTGTTGAATTCGAGAATACTTCAAACTCTGTCTGTAATGTTTTGTTAGAGTATCTGTATCTGTCGTTGTTTTCAGTATCCCATGCTGAGTAAGTTACTGTAACTCTCGCTTTACCTGCAATAACTCCTGATAGTTCACAATCAATCGAGAAATAACCATTGATGTCAGTATAACCTTCTTCACATCCCTGTACTCCTGAATCACCATTAACCATTTCATATTGAACTCTTACCTTTCTGTTGGTTAGGTTAGTTCCGAGTTCATCTTGTAACTGTCCAGTAACCATCATGTCCTTTTCTTCAACTTGACCTGTTGCTGGGTTGACTTCACTTGTGTATACTATCTGGTCTTCGACCATCAAAGTAGTTCTTCCAATTAGAGAAAATCCATTCGCGTTATTAGTCATCAAAACACGATATTGCTCACTGTTAGGTATCGAAGAACAAGGGTCCCATGATCCACCTAGTGTACGGATGTTGATGTTAGGGTCAAGAAGAGCACAGCCTTCATTCGGCAAATTTTCTTCAAACCTTAGAATGACATTTACCGGCCCGAAACCATCAGGTAAGAAACCTGCAGGGTCACTTCTAAGTAAACTTGGGTTTAATGGGCTGATATTAGCCTTTAGGCATCCAATACTTTCTTCTCGACTCAAACCGTTCTTGTCAGTATCTCTATCTGCAAAGCCATCATCATTACCATCATAGAAGCACAGATGAGAATTATCTGGTTGCTGGGATGGTAGTGTCAAGAACCCTGCCGAAGGTGCTACTGTAGCTACAACTTGACGATATGCGACTCCATTGAAATCTGTCCCTTCGAATATTATATCGACCAGTCCCCCGCTAGGGCTGTTTGCACCATTCAGGTTTGTCGGAGTTGTTCCACTCGCGGCGTCATCTGTAATTAGCGCCGTAAAGTCCCAATTATCTCCTGACTGCCGTAAATTATCACTAGTTGTAGACACTGTAATATTGGTTCTTGAAATTACCCAAATCGATTGGCTAATCGAAGAACCTTTGAGGTTCGAAGAGCCTGGGAATTCAAACTGAAGAGTAAAGTTACCAAGTGAATCAGTACCATTAATCTCGAATGGGATTTCAAAGAACCCTCTATCATCGGTGTAATTGATTCCGGTTCTACCATCAAAAGACCAAGTATAGTTAACTGGTGCATTGGGAACTGCTTGATTAGCATTATCCAGTAATTTCGCTTGAACAAGATTTGTCGTATTTCGGTATAATCTTGGAATTGAAGTCATTTCGAATTTCGTTGTTCCAATAACTGAAACGTTGATATATGCTCCAGTTGGCGATAAAGTACTGGTGTTTCCAGTGAAATAGTAAGATGAACTTGTGAAGTCGACTCTCATTCCATATGTCTTAGCAGGGTATTCGGTTGGTTGCCATGTGAAGTTGTAATCATAAAGTGCATCACAAGTTGAACATGCCTTCTTTGGAGGGGCTGTAAATTGTGTCTCGCCCGAACCAATGAATTGCTTATTACCATCAACATCTACTTGCAGAGCGATAGGGTCTGCATCCCAAGGTTCATTCGTTCTATTGGTTACTGAACCAGTCATTCGTAATGTTTCTCCAGTATTCATTTCAGGAACTATCTCACATCTTGTCTCACTTTCTAAATCGAAAGGATCGACCTTGCCACAAGGTGGTAGGTTTGTTTCCCCACCATTGACAATCGCGATCAGCCATGCATCGCCATTTGTCGAGATAAACGGCCTTAGTTTGGCCGCTTCACCTGAAAGACTCGCTAGGTTTCCATCCCAATTTGTTGGATATGGTTTTGAAGCAGAAACTGTATTGAAATCTAAGCCGGCATTAGTCAATGCTTGAGAATGGAATAGTGTCGCCCAATTTCCAAAGAATCCATTATTGTTGTTTATTGTTGAGTCCCAGTAGTAAACAGGATTAGTTCCTGGAACTAACATGGAACCATAGATATTCATCCTATGCATCACTCTAACACCTTCAGGTTCTGTATCGTCTCCATGCATGTAGGGGAACGGCCATTCTGATGCTATTTCTGGCCTTACACTACCAATAACTTGGTAATCACCCGCTGGTAGTGTGGTATTGGAATACAGGCTTGTGAAATTACCTGTTATTGGTTGTCCCGTATTAGCGTCAGTAACAATTACGTGTTTCTTATTCAGGTCGTCCCAGATAATCTCTTCATAACCACCTGGCAACTGACCTACGCCATTGTCTAGGCTCGCATTTCTGCGTATCTGCTTCCAAGTTCCGTTAATCCCTATATCTTGTACAAAGGTTACCGAGGCAAATCCTCTATTATCTGTTCTGTAACCATTTCCATCTAATCCACTAAAGTTAGTCGGGGTAGAAAGATTACCAAATGGGCCACCTCTTACAGTGAATGTTATTGGAATATTATTGATTAGTTTAGTGTAATCTCCTCTTTGGGTATCTGCGGTGTAGTGTGCCCAAAAGTCAATCTTGAATGGTTGTTCACTGCTCTTGAAAGCACCCATAGGGGCTATGTTAGCAGTCAAGTTTGCTTCAGCACCGACCAGATATTCTTGAGACCTGTTTCCATTGAAAGCAAATAATTCAGTAACTTCAGCATATACCTTGTAAGTTGAACTATCTCCAACTGTTAACATTTCAGGGTAGATATACTGGTTATAGCTGAAATTTCCGAAGTTGTTAGTAGGTACATAAATCGATTCAATAGCTGTTGTTCCATTGTTTGCCCATTCGATGTTTATCTGAATAGGTACGTTTGGCGCAGGCTCATAAACCAATGTAACTGGATTTACCCAGTCTACGTGCCCAGTGAATCTTTGTGGTGTTTGGGCATCAATCCAAAGCGTGCTTGGAGCATCAAGAGTTATGAAAGTTGGAGATTTATCATCCTCATCCAAGATACAATCATTATTTGAGTCCCAGTCACTAGAGGGGCCGCCATTATAACAAGGAGAAGATAGTTGATTCTCTTCCAAATGGTCAAAGTCGACATCCTCCAATGTATCATTATCGTCATCAGTATCAATAGCATCAGGACCAACCGAACTATCAGATGGATTAGCTAATGCTTCACCATCACCGAAGTCATCATGGTCCCAAGGATTGGTTGAATTACGGTTAAATCGGATAGGCCAAACTAGGATTTCATCTATATCTTCCATCCCATCTTGATCGTCATCAATATCAATATCGTCTCTGAGACCGTCATTATCATGGTCAAACGCAGCATTCAGTCCGTTTGTATTAATTTCAACAGTGTTATTTATGCCATCAGCATCCCAATCATCGTCGTTCCAGTCAGTAATGTTATCATTATCATGGTCCCATGTTGAGCCTTCTTCTCCGATAAAGCAACCTGGTAGTAATTCTTGAGTCCAATCGTCTATACCGTTATTATCGTCGTCATAGTCTTCGCCGTCTGGCACGCCATCATTATCGTTATCAACATCGTAAAATTTAGGGTTTTGATATCCTTGAGTCATTTCTCCTCTGTCCCAGACTGCTTGGAAGAAACCATCGTCATCAGCATCAGCATCATTACCATCGTCATCATTATCGACACAGTTTGTTCCTGTGAAGAAGGAGGCACCTTGTGGTAGATTGATTGAAGCGTCATCATCTAAGTCATCGTTGGAATCTATTTCGAAATAATCCCAAATTCCATCATTATCATCATCGACATCATACCAATCATAAACGCCATCAGCATCATCATCAATATCGAGTGTATTGTTAAATCCGTCTCCATCAATGTCAGGGTCAACGTCATTTTGGTCAATATCTGCCCCTAATTCATCTGGGAAATCTTGTTGCGGTCCGTTATCGGAATTCCAATTCCAACCTTGGACTCCTAACTCGAGACCTAGCCATACATTGAATGCATCTCTATTATTCTGCATTTGGGTATATGAGATACCTGCATCAACCACATCATCGTTACCATAGTCATAATGCCAACATCCACCTTGCGCACCTGGAGTACAACTCCAGTTATTGGAAAGCCCACCGCTAGTAGCGCCTTGGTCTAAGCCAGCATCGGGACGAGTGGAAAACGGAAGCCCCAGTTGAGCATTTACTCCATTTAGAGGCATCTGATATGCAAAGGCATACAGATATCCACACGAGTATCCTGAATTGAAGTTACCAGCAGTCCATCCACAAGTGGAAAGATTGAATGTTCCTCCAAGTTTAGGGTCATCAATATCTAATATTCCATCATTACCTTCGTCTTGGTCCCACCAATCGGGCAGTCCATCGCCGTCTTGGTCTACATCTAATCCATTGATTAAAGAATCTCCATCTGTATCGATATCCCATTCATTACCACCATTTCTTGAAGACCACCTAGATAGTAAGAACCAGTAGAATTCAGGGACTACTCCGGGGGTTACTGGTTGTGTACTTCCATCATATCCGTTGTAATTCAAAACCATATTTTCGAAAGGGTTGTGTTGGAAAACCATGTTCCAATAGTCGGAAAAGTTGTCTGAGTAACCTTGTCCATCGTCTGAACCATCTAGATTACCGCCATCAGTTACTGGATAATAAGGAGTATAAAAACCATCATTTTGGTCGAAATCTACTACTCCACAGTTACCATCATCAGGATCATACAAGTCCGAAAGACCATCGTTATCGTCATCCCAGTCTATACTGTTTTCAAGACCATCACCGTCTATGTCGGAGTCCAAGTTATTGGGGCCATCGTCACGATATAGTGCACCATTAATAGCATGCAAATCTGCATCGTTATCGAAATCACAGTCCCAATCGATATCCAATATATCGATTATACCGTCATTATCATCATCTATGTCGTCCCAATTTAGGACTCCATCTCCATCCCAATCGTTAAATTGTGAAAATGAGGCCCTTCTTGTTATACATCTTGGATCTGGATTTGTTGGAATTGGATTAGCTTGAGTTGGACAGTTCCAAGAGGCTACATCAGTGGTTGTATCTAAGGGGAAAGAGTCGTTTTCATTTTGGATTTGGTCATTGTCCAAATCATACTCGAAATTAGATTGGTCGCCGCTAACCGCGATATCTCCTAAGTTATCGGGGGACGGTGTCCCTCCCATGTCAGGGTCTAACCAATCATATATTGCGTTATAATTCAAGTCAAAAGGCCTTAGTCTATCGTCGTCTAAGTCAGAATCATAATCAATCTCACAGTCTAAGCCAGCAATGCCATCACTATCTCCACCTGGGGTTTGATATGAGCCTGAATCATTGGCCCTTGTATAGTCATTTAGTCCATCGGAGTTGAAGTCAACAACAACGCATACATCAGGAATACCATCGTTATCATCGTCTGGATCTGACATATCTAGAATTGTATCATTGTCATCATCGGTATCCGAACTGTCCGGTATTCCATCGTTATCGTTATCCGGGTCTAAGAAATTTGGAATACCGTCGCCATCTAAATCACCATCAATGATTTGAGTGAATGAGGGTGTCCCTTGAGAAGTAATAGTTGCTTCCTCTTCTAAGGCAGAGAAATAGCCAGAGCTTGTTGCTGTTGCTGCATTAACTCTGTTTGCCTCCCATATTACGTAGTCTACGCCACCAGAGTAAGTAAGATACTCATTTGGTTGCCATACTCGAGGAGCATTGTAGAACTCTGCATTTGCTGCCATGCTACCAGTAAGCGTTGAGTCGTATGGGTGTTCGTCCTCGACGTCCAAAACGCCGTCACCGTCATCATCATCATCAAAGTAGTCTCGGACTCCATCGCCATCTAAATCGCATGGCCATGTGAATTGGTCTATACGGCCATCATTATCATCATCTTCATCGTATCTGTCTGCGCCAGAGCCGTCTCCATCTTCATCGGTAACACCATCGTTATCGTGGTCCATTGGGTTTTGATCAGCAAGATATCCTGCTCCAACCGGGGTGTTAGTCCATGGATGAACTATAGAAGGATCAAGATATCTATCCGTGCTTACATTGAGCGGGTCAAGGCCGGATGCTTCAAGAGCTGCTATATCCAAAGGTCCTTCTAAAATTCCATCATTGTCATCGTCCCAGTCATCTACATCCAAACTTCCATCATTATCGTGATCTAGAGGGTCAGTGCCATAGCACCCGTCGAACCTTTCCAGTAAATCATAAATTCCATCATTATCATCATCTAAATCATTCAGGTCATTGATTCCATCATTATCGTGGTCTTCTTTGTTGGACTCCTCAAGGAAAATAGAGTATGTGTCTGAAAGTGCTGCGAGAGCTGCGAGGTCATATATTACTCCTGAAGAAACTCCAGCATCAGTCCACATAATATCATGAATGGCTGGATGTGGTTGAGGCGGTAAGTGTTGGTTTATGTTGACTAGAGTCCCTTGACCAGAAGGTTGTTGTCCAAGTTCAACACCTTCCTTGTCCAACAAGTCTCCATCAGTAAAAGTGAATCTAGGAGATTCTTCTTCACTACTGAAGTCTTGAACTAGAGATAATGTCGTACTTGACATCATTAAGAATACTAATATTAAAGATAAGGTTAGTTTTTGGCGACTTCGTATTTTTTCTTCGTTAGTAATTGAAAGCATTTCAGCACCTGTCCGTCAACCAGCGAATGAAGTACACTATATCAACGCGAAGGGTATAATCGATACTTGCGTATCAACATAGAGAATAAGTATCAATCCCGATTAGTGATTGAAATTAAAAGAAATAAAGGGGTTCCCTGGAGGGCTAACCCTCCAGAGAACCATTAACCAATACCTCGGCATTGGTGAAACGTGGTTATATCTTTTTCACAGTTCCAAAGTATCGATGATTCCGTCATTATCGTCATCATCGTCTTCGTTGTCGTCCAAAGCATCATTATCGTGGTCAAATTGACCAGTTAAATCGTTACCGTCGTTGTTTTCGAACCAGTCTGAAAGACCGTCGTTATCATCGTCAGTATCTGCCATGTCAGTATATCCATCGTTATCGTGGTCATAGCGATAGCTAGTAGATGTTGCACCGCCGATCTCCTCGGTATCGAGGATATCGTCGTTATCGTCATCTACGTCAACGCCATCGTCCAATCCGTCATTGTCGTGGTCACGTCTGCGGTCTTCACCAGCATCCATTACACCGTTTCCATTCGAATCTTCCCAATCATTACGGTTGTCAATTCCATCATTATCAATGTCCAAATCGACTACGTCGGAAATTCCGTCGTTGTCTTGATCGTAGATGTCAGTGTTTGGATTTCCGTCAGTAACTTCTTGTTGGTCATCTATTCCATCACCATCATCGTCGTTATCTTCGTTATCATCAATTCCATCATTATCATGGTCCATTGGGTTTTGATCTACATCGTTAGGGATTCCGTCATTATCGTTGTCGTTATCGACATCGTCAGGAATTCCATCACCGTCATTATCGTTTTCACCGTTTAGATCTTGGTTATCAAGCTGTTGACCTTGTTGCTGGTCTGATTGTTGGCCTTGTTGGCCTTGTTGTCCATTTTGGGTTTGACCTTGTTGTTGCTCGTTTTGACCGTTTTGGTTTTCACCATTCTGATCTTGCTCGCCTTGTTGTTCTTGTTGACCGCCTTGTTCGCCGCCTTGTTGTTGTTGACCTTGTCCATTGTCTTGTTGTTCACCTTGTTCGCCTTGACCTTGTTCGCCTTGACCTTGCTGACCTTGTTGACCTTGTTGTCCCTCTTGTCCGGATTGACCTTGTTGACCTTGCTCGCCTTGACCTTGCTCGCCTTGACCTTGTTCTCCTTGGCCACCTTGCTCGCCTTGTCCTTGCTCACCTTGGCCTTGTCCTTGGCCTTGTTGTTGGCCTTGTCCTTGGCCTTCGCCTTGTCCTTCGCCTTGTCCTTGGCCTTCGCCTTGTCCTTGGCCTTGTCCTTGGCCTTGTCCTTGGCCTTGTCCTT
>TARA_B110000459_G_scaffold118408_2_pt1 | contig 30950 bp, 27 predicted proteins | sample TARA_B110000459 | Tara Oceans TARA_B110000459 (sample SAMEA4398296) | marine metagenome | biome: Polar Biome; feature: [SRF] surface water layer (ENVO:00010504); material: water (ENVO:00002006), including particulate matter (ENVO:01000060) such as... | depth 5 m | reverse complement strand
CCCCAAACAAGAAGGCAATCGTTCTCCAGCTTTCAATACTGAAAGCGCTTATCTGTATAATTCATCCCTTTTCATATTCCATATAAAACACAAAAGCCATCCGCTATAAACGGATGGCTTTTGCTTAAATTTAAAAGCAAGTTCGAGTATCACCCAGAACACATGTCACATGAATCTGGATCTTCTAATGAACAAACTGCAGCAGCAATTTTATCATCATCAATTTTATCTCCTTTCAAGTACTGACTATCAACTGTAAATTTAATTGCATCTCTAGCTGCTTTCGTTCTCAAGTAGTAAGTGCCTGTTTTTAATCCTGCCTTCCATGCATAGAAGTGCATTGAAGATAATTTTTTGAAGGTGGCATTTTCCATGAAGATGTTCAAACTTTGCGATTGGCAAATGAAAGCTCCACGATCTGCACTCATTTCAATAACTGATTTTGAAGAAATTTCCCATGCCGTTTTGTACAAATCCTTCAGGTCCTGAGGTACTTCAGGGATATCTTGAACTGAGCCATTTCGAGCAATCAACTTATACTTCATGTCCTCGCTCCACAATTCTCTTTTAATCAAGTCTTTCAGCAAGTGTTTATTTACGATAACAAACTCACCCGACAGCACTCTTCTTGAGTAGATGTTACTTGTGTATGGTTCGAAGCACTCATTATTTCCTAAAATTTGAGAAGTAGAAGCTGTTGGCATTGGCGCTAACAATAAGCTATTTCTAACTCCATGCTTCATTACATCTTTTCTCAATTTATTCCAATTCCACATGCCACTTGGCTTAACATCCCAAAGGTCAAATTGGAATTTACCTTCACTTAGTGGGGAACCTTTAAAAGTCTCATAAGCTCCATCTTTCTTAGCTAGGTCTTTCGAAGCTGTCATTGCTGCGAAGTAAATTGTTTCGAAAATGTTTTTGTTTAACATTCTTGCTTCCTCACTTTCGAATGGCAATCTCAACAACATGAAAGCATCTGCTAATCCCTGCACACCAATACCAATTGGTCTGTGACGCATGTTTGATTTTTTCGCTTCTGGTACTGGGTAATAATTATTGTCAATAATCTTGTTCAGGTTTTTGGTTACCTGATAACTTACGTCGTATAATTTTTGAAAATCATACTTACCATCTTTACCAACATACTTATTAAGAGCTAATGAGGCTAAATTACAGACCGCTACCTCATCTGGTGCAGTGTATTCCATAATCTCAGTACATAAATTAGAAGACTTAATCGTCCCTAGGTTTTGTTGATTAGATTTTTTGTTCGCAGCATCTTTGTACAAAATATATGGTGTACCAGTTTCAATCTGAGATTCACAGATAGCAAACCATAATTTTTGGGCCTTTACTGTTTTACGCGCTCTACCTTCTTGCTCATACTTAGAGTATAAAGCCTCAAATTCTTCACTGTGCGTATCCGCTAATCCAGGAGCTTCGTTTGGACAGAATAAACTCCAATCCCCATCCTCTAGCACCCGCTGCATAAACAAATCTGGAATCCATAGGGCATAGAATAAATCTCTTGCTCTATTTTCTTCTTTACCGTGGTTCTTTTTCAAATCTAAGAAATCAAAAACATCAGCATGCCATGGCTCCAAGTAAACAGCAAAGGCTCCTTTACGTTTCCCTCCACCTTGATCTACATAACGAGCCGTATCATTAAACACTCTCAACATTGGAATAATCCCATTAGACGTTCCATTTGTTCCTTTTATATAACTCCCGTTAGCTCTCACATTATGAATACTCAAACCAATACCTCCGGCAGATTTAGAAATTTCTGCACATTGACGCAAGGTGTCGAAAATACCTGAAATACTATCATCCTTCATCGTTAATAAGAAGCACGATGACATTTGTGGTTTAGGAGTACCCGCATTGAACAAAGTAGGGGTAGCATGCGTAAACCATTTTTGAGACATCAGGTTATAAGTTTCAATAGCCGATTTAATATCTTCTTTGTGAATGCCTACTGAGACACGCATTAACATATGTTGAGGCCGCTCTGCTATCTGACCGTTCAACTTGAATAAGTAAGCTCTTTCTAAGGTCTTGAAACCAAAGAAGTCATAATGAAAATCTCTTGAATGTATTACGGCAGAATCCAACTCTTCTGAATTCTTCATGATAATTTTATGCACATCATCTGCCACTAATGGAGCTGATTCATCTGTTTTTGGGTCTACGTACTTGTGTAAGTCTTCTACCACCTCTGAAAAAGACTTCTTTGTGTTCTTGTGTAAGTTTGAAACCGCAATACGAGCAGCTAAAATTGCATAATCTGGGTGAACAGTTGTCATTGATGCTGCCGTTTCGGCCGCGAGATTATCTAATTCAGTAGTTGTTACCCCATCGAACATTCCTTGAATAACCTTTTTAGCAATTTCAGCAGGTTGTACATATTTATTATCTAATCCGTAGGACAGTTTGTTAATTCTTGCAGTGATTTTATCGAACATCACTGCTTCTTTTCTTCCATTTCTTTTGATTACGTACATTCTAGTTAGTCTTTTAGGTGGTTTTTATCCTGATTTATTCGTTAGTTGGGATTTTAAAAATCTTCGTCGATTGAAAACGAGTGATCCTCTTTCTTTCCGGAAACACCTGCTTTTTGGTATTCTGCAACTCGTTTTTCGAAGAAGTTAGTTTTTCCTTGAAGAGAAATCATCTCCATCCAGGGGAATGGGTTTTTTGCATTATAGACTTTATCGTAACCAAGTGAAACTAATAATCTATCAGCGACAAACTCAATATAGTCGCACATCATTTCTGCATTCATCCCAATTAAAGAAACCGGCAATGCCTCGCTTACAAATTCTTTTTCATACTCGACAGCCTCCATAATGATAGAGTTAACCTCTTTTACATCTAGTTTATTATTTAACATCGTATAAAGTAAACAAGCAAAATCGCAATGCAATCCTTCATCCCTACTAATTAGCTCATTGGAGAATGAAAGTCCAGGCATTAGGCCCCTTTTCTTTAGCCAAAATATTGAACAGAAACTTCCGGAGAAGAAGATCCCTTCTACCGCAGCAAAAGCAATTAATCGGTGAGCAAATGAAGGAGAGTCATCAATCCACTTTAGTGCCCAATCTGCTTTTTTCTTGACACAAGGAATCGTATCGATAGCGTTAAACATTTTAGACTTCTCTTGCTCATCCTTGATATAGGTATCGATCAATAAGCTGTAGGTTTCCGCATGTATATTCTCGATGGCTATTTGAAAACCATAAAAGCATCTTGCTTCTGGAATGGTCACATCTTGCATAAAATTAATCACCAAGTTCTCATTAACGATTCCATCACTTGCTGCAAAAAATGCTAAAACATGACTAATGAAATGTCTTTCATTTGAGGTAAGGCTTTCCCAATCTTTCATGTCAGGAGCTAAGTCAATTTCTTCTGCTGTCCAGAAGCTCGCTTCAGCTTGTTTGTACATTTCCCAAATCTTATTGTGCTGGATTGGGAATAACACAAAACGCTCGTTGTTTTCGTGTAGGATTGGTTCTAATATTTCTTTACTCATTAAATTTGATTTAAATAGGGTTTAAAATTTATCATTTTTCGCCCCTAAAAACGGTAAAATGTTATCTGTTCGAAGTAATTTCTTACCTCTACAATTTTATGTGAATCTAACTCGAGGTAATTATCGGAAGAGTGCGAAACTAGCACCTTATGAAATATCCCAAAATAAAAATTGCCTGTTAAAAATTTTGCAAGCAACCTTTACTGTTATTTGCTTTTCAAAAGTATCATGAAAAAATCAAAAAAGAAAGGGTGGTTTTCAACATTAAATGTTGAATGTGTCTTATATCCAATAAACACAACTACTAGACATGTGGATTACAAAAAACTAACATTTTATTAACACGCTAAGAAAAAAAATTTTGTTTTTTGCTCAAGATTTTTAACGCCAGAACTTACAGGATATTTCAATATGATTTCGTCTAGATATTTATTTGATTTACTTGAACAAAATTTAGGCAAGAAAGCAAAATGACGGAAATGGAAAGATTAAATCCCTACCATTTTGTAATTCTCCCGAATCGACTCAAGTGTATCAAACAATTCTTCATGTTCCATCGAGTTGACCAGCTTCATTCGGAAGGATTTAATATCTCTAAAACCTCGGAAATAACTCCCATAGTGTCTCCTGGTTTCAAGAACCCCCAGCACATCCCCTTTCCATTCAATTGAGGTCTTTAAATGTTTTAATGCGGTATCAACACGCTCATCTACGGATGGAGGAGCAAGATGCTCCCCTGTCTTCATATAGTGTTTAATTTCTCTGAAAATCCAAGGATACCCAATTGCCGCTCTACCAATCATTATTCCATCAACTCCAAATTTATTTTTATACTCTACGCACTTTTCCGGAGTATCGATATCTCCATTTCCAAATATTGGGATTTGAATACGAGGGTTTTCCTTAATCTTAGCAATTTCAGACCAATCGGCCTCCCCTTTATACATTTGCTTTCGGGTTCTACCATGAATACTAAGTGCTTTAATACCCACGTCTTGCAATCGCTCTGCGACTTCCTGAATACGAATAGAGTTACTATCCCAGCCTAACCTTGTTTTTACGGTTACAGGTAATTTGGTAGATTTCACAACAGCCTCTGTTAAGGACACCATGCGAGGTATATCCTGTAAAATGCCAGCACCTGCCATTTTCCCTACGACCTTCTTAACTGGACAACCAAAATTAATATCTAGAATTTCTGGGTTAGCTTCTTCTACAATTCTTGCCGACATCATCATGGACTCTAAAACCGAACCGAAAATTTGAATACCGATAGGTCGCTCCGCATCGTAGATGTCTAACTTTTTGACACTCTTGTCCGCATCTCTTATCAGCCCTTCAGTTGAAATGAATTCTGTATACATAAGATCCGCCCCATTTGCCTTGCATAATGCCCGAAAAGGTGGATCACTTACATCCTCCATCGGTGCTAACAAAAGAGGAAAATCTCCTAATTCCAATTGGTCGATTTTCACCATGAAGCAAAGATACTTTTTTTGTCAATTTCCTGTAAATCTTATCCAGATTATATATATCAAAATCAACTTAGCCCAAAGTAGATTAGTTGACTTTAAATAATTTGTTAATTTTACACGTGTATGAAAGATGAATTGCCTCAAGAAAAAAGAGGGACATTGGAGCACCGACCTTTATTGGTTTTTATTTGGGCAGTTCTCCCTATAATAGCCGTTTTTGGCGTAACCATTATGAGGCCATCTCCAAGTTCACTTGAGCTTATCGGCAATCAGAGTATACTAGAGTTGAGTCTTGCTCAAATTGTGTCGGTTATCATCATGTTGATTTTACCTGCCATTCTTATCTCCTTTATATACAAGAGGCGTGTGTTTAAGTTCTTAAAGCTTTTAACTCCCCCCAAGCTTTCGCACATTTTATTGGGAGCTTTAGTCATCTTAAGTGCTAATTTCTTTTTGAATTACTTGATGGAATTGAATAATATTATTCCCCTTCCTGATGGTTTAAAGGTTAAATTTCAAAGTCTGCAAGAGGCTACTTCGGAAGCCCAAGCATTCTTTTTAAACTTTTCCGGATTAAGCGATTTTTTATTAGTCTTCTTAACCCTCGCCATTTTCCCCGCGATAGCTGAAGAGATCTACTTTAGGGGCTTGTTGATAGGTGTTTTGAATGATATGAAGATAGGTGCATTTCATGCCATCTTTATATCTTCTATCTTATTTGCTATGATGCATTTCCAATTTTACTATATTCTCCCCTTGTTGTTTATGGGTGGAATATTAGGGTATGTTTATTATCGAACAAAAAATCTTTGGGTAAGTATTTTTATGCATTTGCTCAACAATGGATTAATCGTACTTCTGACCTTAAGCAATCAACATAAGCTTACTCAGATAGATTTAGAAGCAAATCCACCTTTATATATTTCTATAATAGGAATAATTGTTTTTATCATTAGTGTTTACTACTTTCATCAACTAACTAAAGCCAATAAGCTAAAAAACGCATGAGCACTTTTTTAACTAGAGCCATAACGGGCGTTCTGTTTGTAGCCATAATGGTTGGAGCTTCTTATTTTCAGGCGGGGTATATTGTACTTATTGCCTTAGTTACTGCCTTTTGTACCAATGAATTTTTTGATATCACTGTTTCTCTTCGAGATGAAAAACCTAAATATGCCAAAATTTACCGAATTTGGTTGATGGCGACCAATGTTTTAGGATTCCTTATTACTGCTGCTTTTATGTCGGGTATACTTAGCATCAAGTTCATCAGCATTCTTCCTGTTTTGATTTTTGGACTTTTTATCGTTGAGCTATATTCTAAGTCAGAAAAACCATTAATCAATATCGGTTTAAACCTGAGTGCATTCGTATACATCGGAATTCCATTTTCAATGCTTAATTTCATTGTTTACAAAAATGGTTTTTATTCTCCTGGGACATTGCTTGGCATTCTCATTTTGGTTTGGGTCTATGATAGTGCCGCCTACATAATTGGCAGTCAATTTGGCAGCAGACCACTATTTAAAAGAATTTCTCCTAATAAAACATGGGAAGGCTCAATTGGAGGGCTTCTCGTGCTAACTGCACTAGGCTTCAGTTTAGGCTATATTTTTCAAGACTTAAGTACTTTAGAATGGGCCGTCATATCATGGCTTATTGCCTATTTTTCCGCTACAGGAGATTTGGTCGAGTCCCTAATAAAAAGAAGTTTAGGAATAAAAGATACGGGCAATATACTTCCTGGACATGGTGGATTCCTTGACCGTTTTGATGCATTCATTTTTGTGATTCCCTTCATAGCCTTCTATATCATTTGTTTTACTTAAGTACATAGGAACAATTCTTCGTTATTATTGTTATTTTTGCACGGCTTAGAGAGAGGCAATTTTATGAGGATAAACAACAAATACAATATACATAAGGAAGGCTATAAAATTATATTAGTGACAATAGCTCTTTTGCTTTTAATGAATATTGCAGCAAATTTTATTCATTCTATGAGCTCTTTCCGTGTATTTTTCGGAATTGTCTCATTGATGTTTTTTGGATTTGTAGTTGCCTTTTTTCGAATTCCTTTTCGAATATTTAACCAGCATAATGATCAAATCATAGCTCCTGCAGATGGAAAAGTTGTCGTTATTGAAGAAGTTGAAGAACCGGAATACTTTAAAGACAAGCGAATTCAAGTGTCTATATTCATGTCCCCTACAAATGTGCATGTAAACAGAAATCCTATCGCAGGAGAAGTAAAATATGTAAGGTACCACCCCGGAAAATACCTTGTGGCATGGCACCCCAAATCTTCCACCAAAAATGAACGATATACCGTTGTCCTTGGCAATGAGCAAGTAAGTATCTTAATAAGGCAAATAGCAGGAAAGTTAGCAAGAAGGATCGTCAATTACTTAAAGGAAGGAGAAGAGGTGGAGCAATGTGAAGAGTTTGGTTTTATAAAATTTGGGTCAAGAGTTGACTTATTTTTACCCCTAAACACTGTTATCCATACCAAGCTTAAAGATAAGGTAAAGGGTGGAGTCACAATTATTGGTACAATTCCTTCTTAAAAATTAAAACAATAAATTATGAAAAAAGTTAATTTACTCATTCTCAGTGTTGCATTTGTGGTCTTTGGATTTAGTCAAGGTATAGAGAAAAATGAAGTTACTATTGAAGCGGATGAAACGATCAAAATTGAACAAATCAAAGTTGATCAGGCAAATAGTAAAATTAATGTGACTCCTTCAACAATTAAACTCAGTACCGACAAAATAGAACACAAAGATCTCATTCTAAAGATGAAGGAAGACAGTAAAAAATTAATACAAACTACCGAATTTGAAAAGAAAGCTGCGCAATCGAAATCAATCGAAACAGCTACGGAAGATCAATAAAGAACAGTAAACTAATAAAAAAGGGTGTCCACGACAGGATGCCCTTTTTTATTGTAAATTTTTCCTTTCGGCTAGAAGACGTACATTTGCCTAACTTTTACAAATAAACTCAAAACATCAGTTATGATAAATGTAGCTCTACTAGCCACTATTACAGAAACCGCTGGAGCTCCAGGTTTCGAAAATCGAATAAGGAATTTTATTAAAGATCAAGTGACTCCCTTTGTCGATGAAGTAAGTATTGATGCGATGGGCAACTTAATTGCTCTTAAAAAAGGAAAGGACAGCAGCAAGCGTACTATGGTAGCTGCACATCTCGATGAAATAGGTTTTATTGTAACCGGAATAGATGATAAGGGCTTTGTTCGTTTCCATACGCTTGGGGGGTTTGACCCAAAAACTTTAACTGCGCAGCGGGTAATCGTTCATGGTAAAAAAGATCTGATCGGAGTTATGGGTAGCAAACCGATACATGTAATGACACCTGAGGAGCGTACTAAAAATCTTAAGACGACTGATTTCTTTATTGACATGGGGATGGGTAAAGAAGAAGTTGAAAAATATGTTGAAGTTGGCAATCCAATTACGCGTCAACGAGAACTAATAGAAATGGGCAATTGTGTAAATGCTAAATCTTTAGATAATAGAGTTTCAGTTTTTATATTACTAGAAGCGTTAAAAGAGTTAAAGGGTAAAGAAGTGCCTTATGACTTATATGGAGTTTTCACTGTCCAAGAAGAAATTGGTATTCGGGGCGCTACAGTTGCCGGTCATCATGTAGAGCCTCATTTTAGTTTCGGTCTTGACACGACTATTGCATTTGATGTACCTGGATCTCAGCCTCATGAACAAATCACTCAAATGGGCAATGGAACCGCTATTAAAATAATGGATAGCTCAACAGTCTGCGATACTCGAATGGTAAGATATATGAAAGAAACTGCAGATAAGCATAAGCTCAAATGGCAAGCAGAAATCTTAACTGCAGGAGGAACCGATACTGCCGGAATGCAGCGAATGTCCAAATATGGAACAATTGCTGGTGCAATTTCTATTCCTACTAGGCACATTCATCAAGTGATAGAAATGTGTAACAAAGAGGATATACATTTATCTATCGAAATGCTTAAAGCATGTGTAAGTAATTTGGATACTTTTGATTGGTCTCATCAATAAAACGCTAAAGAAATGTGGAAAGAAGAAAACAACGAACTCGTAAAGAAATATACCTTTAAGGATTTTTCTGAGGCTTTTGCCTTTATGACTAGAGTCGCAATTTTAGCTGAAAAGCACAATCATCATCCGTGGTGGAGTAATGTATATAATCAGGTAGAGATTCACCTGACCACCCATGATGAAGGAAATACCATTACTGAAAAGGATCGAGCACTTGCGAAAGCAATTGATAGCTTGTAATATAATTTCCAAATCCAATTGCTTGAGATAAACTTTTATCTTATTGTTGATTTTTGTCGGTCAACTATCTACAAGTTAATGAATTCAGTACAACTAATTCAACTTATCGAATCCAACAAAGGGTTGAATTGCCTTTGGCATTCGAATACCATCAGGTTCTTGATTGTTTTCGATGAGCGCCGCTAGAATTCTTGGGAGTGCTAAGGCACTACCATTTAACGTATTCGCCAACTTTCTGTTTCCATCAGCATCCTTATAACGCAACTTCAAGCGATTGGTTTGATAAGTTTCGAAGTTAGAAATACTACTGACCTCCAACCATCTTTTTTGTGCAGCACTATACACTTCAATATCATAGGTTAGCGTAGAAGTGAATCCTAAATCACCGCCACACAAACGCAATACTCTATAAGGCAATTCTAAGGCCTGTACCAAAGACTCCACATGGGCTACCATTTCCTCGAGCACTTCATAACTCTTATCTGGATGAGCAATTTGTACAATTTCAATTTTATCGAATTGATGCAGGCGATTCAAACCCCTTACGTGTGCTCCATAAGAACCCGCTTCTCTTCTAAAACAGGGGGTGTAGCCTGTTAAGCGGATTGGTAAATCTTTTTCTTCTACCAATTCACCTCTGTACATATTTGTAATTGGCACCTCAGCTGTAGGGATAAGAAAATACGGATCTTCCTTCATTTCATACATCTGACCTTCTTTATCTGGCAATTGTCCAGTTGCGCGAGCACTTGCCTCATTAACCAATAAAGGTGGAATTACTTCTTTATAGCCTGCATTTGTTGCTTGCGAAAGGAAGAAGTTTATTAATCCTCTTTGCAACTGTGCACCCTTTCCGGTATAAACAGGGAATCCTGCGCCTGTCAACTTAACGCCTAGTTCTAGATCAAAAATTTCAAACTTTTTAGCCAAGTCCCAGTGCGGCAATTCATTATCACTAGCTAATACGGGAAACTCACCCCACCTCCTTACCACCTCATTATCTTCTGGTGTTTTTCCTGAAGGAACGGATTCGTGAGGTATATTGGGTATTTGCAGCAATTCCTCTTCTAAATTTTGCAAGACTGAAAGCTGCTCATCTTGCAGTTGATTCACCTCTTCTTTTAGGTCAACAGATTCTTGTCGCAAATTTTCTGCTTCGTCACGCTTACCCGATTTAAATAATTCTCCTATTTGCTTAGATAGCGCATTCATCCTAGCCAATTTTTCATCTAATATTGTCTGTACTCGCTTCCGTGTATCATCCAAAGCAACAAGCTTGTTCAATAATTCATCTGCATTCTCAATATTTCGCTTTTTCAGACCTGCACTAGCCGAAGCCATTCTTTTCCTAATAATATTTATATCTAGCATTAAAATTGATTATTTGATGCAAAAATAGCCAATGTATCGGCAAAATACATCGAATAAAGGCTTATTTGTTCAAATAATGTTTGTGGAGATAAAAACTTTGCGTAACATTGTGTCGGTATAAAAATACCACAGCTAGTTCTAGCACTTCAAAACAATCTCAACTAATTTTTTCGAAAGAACTAATTTCAAATAAAATCAAAATATGTACAATTTTTCCCAGCTGAATGATATGCTTGTCCCTGAATTAAAGGAAATAGCTGAAAAGCTTAAGGTTAAGGATGGCAAAAAGCTTGTTAAACAAGATTTAGTTTTAGCTATTATTGACGCACAAGCTGTAAATCCCGATGCAGTTAAAGAAATCAAATCTGATAAAGATATAGCCCCTAATCCTTCAAATAAGGACAACGCTCCAAAGCAAGAAAATAATGGCGGAAATTCAGAAAAGCCTGAAAGGCCTAAAAGAGCAAGAAAGCCTATGCAATCTAAGGCAGATATATTGGAAAATCCCGTTTCAAACTCTAAATCAAACGATGAAAAACCTGCTGTAAACGAATCTACTGAAGCAACAAAGCCAGTTGAAAAGGATAGCCGACAGGACAATAGGCAACAAAAGCCTGAAAGAATAGATCGTGATGATAAAAATATGGACAAGCCAAAACACGATAACCGTGACAATCAAAAGAAAAGTCCTCAGCATAGAGAAAAGAAATCCTCTGCACCCGTATTTAATGTAGAAATAGATGGTGTGATAGCCGCTGAAGGTGTATTAGAAATGATGCAAGAGGGATATGGCTTTTTGCGCTCATCTGATTATAATTATTTGTCATCTCCAGATGACGTGTATGTTTCCCCTTCACAAATCAAGTTGTTTGGTTTAAAAACTGGAGATACTTGCACGGGTACGGTACGACCACCTAAAGATGGAGAAAAGTATTTTGCCCTGCTGAAAGTAGATAAAATTAATGGTAAAAATCCCGAAGAGGTAAGAGATAGAGTACCTTTTGACTACCTAACTCCATTATTTCCTAATGAGCGATTCCATCTATCAACAGATGACCCAAGAAATTACTCTACTCGTGTTATCGATTTGTTTACTCCAATTGGTAAAGGCCAAAGAGGGATGATTGTTGCTCAGCCCAAAACAGGTAAAACTACTATTTTGAAGGATGTAGCCAATGCAATCGCTAAAAATCATCCAGAGGCCTATTTAATGGTCTTGTTAATAGATGAGCGTCCTGAGGAAGTAACCGATATGGAAAGAAGTGTGAATGCAGAAGTTTTATCTTCTACATTTGATGAAACTCCTGACCGTCACGTGAAGGTTAGTAACATGGCTTTACAAAAAGCTAAACGATTGGTTGAATGCGGACACGATGTAGTCATTCTTTTGGACTCCATAACAAGATTAGCAAGAGCATACAACACAGTGGCTCCATCTTCAGGTAAGGTTCTTTCTGGTGGTGTAGAAGCAAATGCTTTGCACAAACCGAAAAAGTTTTTTGGAGCAGCACGTAAGATAGAAAACGGTGGTTCCTTAACCATACTAGCGACCGCATTGGTGGATACAGGATCTAAAATGGATGAAGTCATCTTTGAAGAATTTAAAGGTACGGGGAACATGGAACTTCAATTGGACAGACGTTTAGCCAATAAGCGAGTTTATCCTGCTATTGATTTAGTGACATCAAGCACGCGTCGTGAAGATTTACTTCTTGAGGATGATGTATATAAGAAAATGCTTATTTTAAGAAATCACTTAGGAGATATGACACCTGATGAATCCATGAATTTTATCCTTAAAAATATGCGTGGTACTGAATCCAATGAAGAATTTCTAATTTCAATGAACAGCTAGGGTTTTGTTCTCTAGTAATACAATATTGAATGCTATACTGAAGATGGACTAGTCACTTCCATCACATGACAACGCTATAGTCTTTTATGGCTCCTTGGAAAAACACGAAGAGTTATTGAATGCCGTCCAACTTTTGTTGGATCTTTCTTAATTTATATCCTTGGTCTTCAATATCCAATTGTATAAATTTTACCTCGCCTTCTAGTTTAGCTATACCAACTTCACTTTGACGGATATAACTTTCTTTATGGTTAATATCCTGATGAAGACCCTCATATTGCTTTTGAAGTTTTTTGAAATCTCTTTCTAACTCTTTCAAAATTTTCTGAGCTTCATCTTTCTCCTTTTCGCCTGCATTAGCCAGTTTTAAAACTAGCTGCTTTTGTGCTTGCATCTGAATGACTTTATTGGATTGATCGATTTTATTTAAAGTAGTTTGATCCTTCTTTGTAAGAATAGCCCTATCTAATTGCTTGATTTCAAGCAAATCACTTTCCTTGGATCTCATTAATCTAAGTTTTTCAACTTCCAATTTTTTCAAGGCCTTTTCTTCAATTTTTAATTGATCTGAAACCGCATTTTTATAAGTCTCCACTACAAAATCCCTTAAATATTTTTTAGCGGGAAGGTAGGTTTCTTCATCCATTTCTCGAGAAATAAACTGCTCATTGAGTTGAAAAGCACATGCCAGCATTAATTTACCATCATACTCCTTCAAATAAGAATAAATCGTTAATGCCGTTGCACTTATCTTTTCATATTCCTTATTAGTAATGATGATTTCACCTTTGACTTCTGTGGGTTTTTCTTTGGTATTTTTTCCCAAATACCTTTCCCAATCCTTTTTCACTTGGGCGTAATCCCCTTGTGGGATAACACTCACAAATGCAGGGACTTCTCCAATAGAAAAAGATTTATTTTTGAGGGTGACCACAACCTCCACTTGCGCAAAGGAAGATACATTTAAAACCAGAAACAGACTGAAGAATAAATATTTCATAAATAAGATTTGATATTTAATTATACGAGATCGTACCAAAAAACTTACGCCCTAAAAAGTAGAGCAAAAAAATGATTACTTGGGCGTATTCTCTTGCGCTGGCTCTAGGAAAAATCTTTTCTGAAAAATGATAATTAATATGATTCCAACACTGATTGCGGCATCTGCAATATTAAATATGAATGGGAAAAATTTTTGACCGCCATACATAGGAATCCAATTCGGTATGCTAAATAACTGAAAGGATAACATATCAACTACATTGCCTTGCATAAAACCTTTGTACCCCGTCCCTATTGGCACAAAACTAGCAACATGATAAGTGCTGTCACTAAAAATAAGCCCATAGAACAAACTATCAAAGACATTGCCAATTGCACCGGCCAACAAGAAAGCCATAACTACTATAAGCCCCTTAGGCGCAGTGTTTTTGATTAATGTATAGATGTAATATATAATGACTCCAATAGCCACTATTCTGAAAAGGGTAAGGCTGTATTTACCGAGTTCACCACCCCATGAAATACCCATTGCCATTCCTTCATTTTCAACAAAATGTAGTTTAAACCACGATCCAAACACCTGGATTTCTTGACCCAATACCATAGATGTTTTGATCATTATTTTTGAAACCTGATCGAGAATAATTGTAATAAGTGTAATAGCAAGTACGAGGTAAGTTCTGCTTTTCAATGCTTATTTTTTTTGAGACTTCTTGGCTTCAATACTCAAAGTGGCGTGTGGAACAATTCGAAGACGTTCTGGAGAAATTAACTTCCCCGTCTCTCTACAAATTCCATAGGTTTTGTTCTCAATTCGGACCAATGCCTTTTCTAAATGACTTATGAATTTTGCTTGTCTTGAAGCCTGTTGGCTTAAATACTCACGCTCTACCAAAAGAGAACTATCTTCTAATCCATTAAATTTATAGTCCGTATCGGAAGATCCTGTGTTTTTCTTTGAGATTTGATCTTGATAATCTTTCAACTCAGCTCTTGACTCTTCTATCTTCTTCCCAATCAAATTCTTAAACTCTACTAACTCAGAATCTGAATATCTTGTTTTTTCTTTGGCCGCCATATCGCTATTTTTTAATTAATTCTATCTCTAGATTCATGTCATTCACTTCGATTGATTGTCCTTCGGTTAGGATAGGAATCAATTCAATATCCGATGCTAGAATTTCAGTACAAATATAATTTTTATATTTATCTAATGCAGGTTTAAAATCATCATTAACCAACATTTTAATTACTATTTTGTCCGTAACGTCAAAATTGCTCTCTTTTCTCAAGTTCTGAACTCGATTCACGAACTCTCTTGCATTTCCTTCTGCCTTTAAGTCGTCACTTATATGGATGTCTAAGGCAACAGTTAAACCCTTATCACTTGTCACTAGCCAACCTTCAATGTCATCAGAACTAATTATAAAATCTGCATCTTCCAAAACAAGTTCCTCACTTCCTATATTAAAAGTATACGACCCTTGCTCCTCAATAGTTGCAATTTGTGTCTGATCAAACGATGCAACCTCAGCACTTATTGCCTTCATATGTTTCCCATACTTTGGCCCTAAAGTTTTAAAATTTGGTTTTATTGACTTTGAAATAATCCCAGAAGTATCACTTAAATACTCCATTGCCTTCACATTAATTTCATTGAGGATATAATCTTCCACCTTCTCTACTTTCCCTTGTAAATCTTCCTTAATAATTGGAATAATAACTTTTGCCAAGGGTTGCCTTACCTTTATTTTTTCCTTTTTCCTCAATGAAAGGACCATGGAAGAAATGCTTTGAGCAAGATACATACGTTCTTCAAGATTAACATCAATCTTAGTTTCTTCACTCACAGGGAAGTCCGCTAAATGAACAGAGCTTGCATCCAATCTACCGCTTACTTCATTTAAGTTTTTAAACAAAAAGTCACTAAAGAATGGAGCTATTGGCGCCATTAATTTACTTAAAGTTTCCAAACAAGTATATAGGGTCTGATAAGCCATTATCTTGTCTTCTGAATAGTCACCTTTCCAAAATCTTCTTCTATTCAAGCGAACATACCAATTACTTAAATTGTCGTCAACAAACTCTTGAATAAGTCTTGCTGCATTAGTAGGTTCATAATCATCATAAGCGATTGTTACATTCTTAACCAAACTATTAAGCACAGATAAAATCCATTGGTCTATTTCTTGACGTTTTTCTACTTCTATATTTTTCTCTGCGAAACTAAAACCATCAATATTCGCATATAAAGCGAAAAATGAATAGGTATTATAAAGCGTACCAAACAGCTTTCTGCGCACTTCTTCGATACCCGTAACACTAAATTTCAAGTTGTCCCACGGTTGTGAATTTGAAATAATATACCATCTTGTTGCATCCGCTCCATATTTATCTAGCATATGGAAAGGGTCAACAACATTACCAACACGTTTTGACATTTTCTGACCTTTTTCATCCAGGACCAAACCGTTTGCGATTACATTTTTATACGCAGGTTGATTAAAGAGCATCGTAGATATCGCATGCAATGTAAAAAACCAGCCTCTTGTTTGATCGACACCTTCCGCAATAAAATCTGCCGGAAAATTTTGTTCAAAAACTTCCTTATTTTCAAATGGATAATGCTGTTGGGCAAATGGCATACTTCCAGAATCAAACCAAACATCTATCACGTCAGCTTCCCTTTTCATAGGCTTTCCCGATGCTGACACCAGCGTTACTCGGTCAATGTATGGCTTATGAAGATCTGTGATTTCTTCATTTTTAATTCCCAAAGCCTCATTAGCCTTTTGCATCTCTTCTTTCAATTGAGCAATTGAACCAATACAAAGAACCTCTTCCCCGTCTTCAGTGCGCCATATTGGCAATGGAATACCCCAAAATCTAGATCGCGATAAGTTCCAATCTTGTAGGTTCTCCAACCAATTTCCAAAGCGTCCTTTTCCAGTACTTTCTGGTTTCCAATTGATCTTATTATTATTGGCAATCAATTGCTCTTTAACCTTTGTAGTTTGTATAAACCAACTATCCAACGGGTAGTATAAAATAGGTTTATCTGTCCGCCAACAATGCGGATAATTATGGACGTATTTCTGTACATTAAAGGCCTTATTTTGTTCCTTTAACTTTATTGAAATATCGATATCTACTGATCGATAGTTTTGCTCTTCCTTGTAATCTTTAACATATCTTCCGGAAAACTCTCCAACACCTTGGATGAACTTACCTTGTTTATCGACCAAAGTTAATGAACCGATTCCCGCATTTTTAGCAACTCGCATATCATCTGCACCGAAGCTTGGCGCAATATGTACAATTCCTGTTCCATCTTCAGTACTTACAAAATCACCTAAAATAACTCGAAACGCATCCCCATCCTCAGGCTGTTGGTAAGGCAAGAGCTGTTCATACTTTACGCCCTCTAAAGCTTTGCCCGTAAAGCTTTTGACCAATTCCCAAGGAATTGCTTTTTGACCTGGCTCATAAGCATCAAAATCGGCCTGCTCATTTTCTGGCTGAAACCATTTCGATAGTAGCTTTTTAGCCAAGACAACATGAACTGCTTTAAAGGTGTAAGGGTTAAATGTTTTAATCAGTACATAATCAATTTTTGCCCCTACAGCAAGCGCAGTATTTGAGGGTAAGGTCCATGGAGTTGTTGTCCAGGCAATAAAGTGGGTATCCCCTGTTACTGCTCCAAACAATTCTTTAGCATCGTCATTTTCAATCACTTTAAATTGGGCGACCGCACTGGTGTCGGTAACATCTTGATACGCTCCAGGTTGGTTTAACTCATGTGTACTTAAGCCTGTCCCCGCTGCTGGTGAAAATGGTTGAATAGTATATCCTTTATACAGTAAGTTCTTTTTATGTAACTCACTTAATGCCCACCAAACAGATTCAATATAATCATTATCAAAAGTAACATAAGGATTATCTAAATCAACCCAATATCCCATTTTAACAGTCAAATCATCCCATACACTTTTAAACTCTTGTACTGTTTTTCTGCATTCCTGATTGTACTCTTCTACAGATATTTTAGTGCCAATATCTTCTTTGGTAATTCCCAATTCTTTTTCAACCTTCAACTCAACAGGGAGGCCGTGTGTATCCCAGCCCCCTTTTCTTAGCACTTGAAATCCTTGCATGGTTTTGTATCGACAAAAAATGTCTTTTACCGTACGACCGATAACATGATGTATTCCCGGCATTCCGTTAGCTGAAGGTGGTCCTTCGTAAAAAACAAATGTGTTATTACCTTCCTTAGCATCCATGGACTGCTTAAAGACCTTATTTTCCTTCCAGAATGCAGCAATATTTTTATCAATTTCCGCTAAATTTAAACCTGTATATTCCGGATAAAATCCTTTGCCTTGCGCATTTTTTTGCTCCATGAGATGCCTGTATTTTGAATTAGTGCCTCAAAAGTAAGAAGATTAGAGGTAGAATGTAAAATATCACCCTTTCAATTGCGTTTTTAAATTGATTTTGTTTTTACTTTGTAACTCATGAAAGGACTTTTTTCAAGCCTATTATTAATTATACTACATACACAGCTTGGTCTTTCCCAAAGCATTGGAGATTGGCGTATGCACATCAATTACAGAAATTCAAATTTTGGTGTAGCGGGAGATAATAAAATTTTATCTGCCAATGACAAGTCTGTTCTTATCTACAATTTGAATGATGGAAGTATTCTCACTTTAGATAAGGCAAAAGGCTTAAGCGATTATGGCGTGAGTGCAATATCCTATGACCTTAGTTCAAACACCTTTGTTATTGCTTATGACAATAGCAATATAGATTTATTGAAGGGAAATACTTTAATCAACCTACCTGACATCAAAAATAAGCTTGCTGCAGGCTCTAAGACCATTAATAACATTTATTGTAAGGATGGCATTGCCTATTTAAGCACAGACTTTGGGGTGGTAGCATTAGACCTCATCAATGAGGAAGTAGATAATACTTATGTTATAGGATCTACGGGCGATCAAACTATTGTTTTAGATTGTTCTATCAGCCAAGACACTATTTATGCGCTAACCGCCGAGGGAATGAAAAAAGCATATTTAGAGACCGGTAATCTGCTGGATTATAGTCAATGGGATCATAGTTTTTCTTCCTTACCAGGAGTTACAGCTATTGAAATGTATGATGACCGCCTTTATGCATTAGCCAATAATCTATACTTGCGCGCCAACGGCAACTGGGTTGAAGTAGCCAATGCAGCTGGCAGAACTTTTAGCAATCTAACCAGCAGCGACTACTTATCTTTTGTAAGTGACGCTATTGACGTCCTTAGATACGAATCTGGAATGCTTGATACTTTAGATACCGGTTTTTTAATTGACCCTACGTATAGTATTGGATATCAAGGAAACAAATACTTTGGGGACAATAAGTTTGGATTGTTTCAAGGGAATCAATCCATCAGCACCTCATCTAGCCCATTCACCAATGAAGGTTTTCGAGCGATATCTATAGGCGACAAAATAGTAATAAGTTCAGGAGGATTTAACAAAAATCTTGATGGAAATGGCAATGTGGAAGGGGGGTTTTACGAGTTTGAGAATAATCAATGGGTCAATCATAATATCTATTCAAGCATCGGTACTTCTGCTCCAAGTAGAGACCTTAATCGTATGGCTTTTAATTCCTTCGATGGAAAATTGTATGTCGCTATGTTTAATGGATTAATTGAATTTGATTTTAACTCCATTGAAATATATAATACTACAAATAGTCCCATTGATTCTGCTATCGGTAATACGTTTTTTCAAAAAACAAGCGGGGTGGATGTAGATAGTGAAGGTAACGTTTGGGTGGTGAACCCTCAAACCACTGCAGCGTTATTAGTCAAGTCATTAAATGGGAATTGGACGGAGTTTGTTTTAGGAAATGATAACTCAAAATTCAACAATTTATTAATTGATAGTTACGACCAAAAATGGATTGCCCTGAGGAATCAAGGGATCCTGATATTTAAAGAAGGCGAAAATATGAGTAGCACCGGGGCGCAGCAAATCAACTTGAGCACAGACAGGAATCAAGGGAATTTGCCCAATAATAATGTCAATTGTATTGCAGAAGATAAAAATCAACAAATTTGGATTGGCACAGATGAAGGAATAGCCTTATTTACTTGCCCCAGAGATATATTCGACCCTAGCACGTCATGTAAGGTGTCTGATAGAATCACGAATACCTTTGATCAGTTTACTGAATATCTTTTTGAAACGGATGCTGTTACTGCCATAGAAGTTGATGGAGCGAACCGGAAATGGATAGGAACAAGCGCGGGAGTTTGGCTATTGAGTGAAGATGGTAAGACAGAGATTCTTCGATTTAATACGGAAAATAGCCCTATTCCAAGCAACACCATTTATGATATAACTGTTAATCAAGGTACAGGAGAAGTATTCATATTAACCGATCAAGGAATGGCATCTTATTTTAGTGATGCTACAGAAAGTGCTGAAAATTATGATGACATCATCGCTTATCCCAACCCTGTCCGACCGGAGTATACTGGTTACATTTCTATTACAGGGTTTGTTGAAGATGCCTTTGTAAAAATAACAGACCAACACGGCGTCCTTATTAACGAAGGATTTGCTCTAGGGGGAAAATATATTTGGGATGGCAATGACTATAACGGAAGGCGCGCAAATACTGGGATTTACTATATTTTTAGTGCTAATCCTGATGCCAGCGAGAAAGTAGTTACCAAAATTGCTTTCGTAAAATAAGATACATTTTACGTACTTTTACCTTAGCCATGATAAGCAAAGAAACCATAGCGAAAATTAATGACGAAGCCGACATCATCGATGTCTTAGGTGACTTCATCTCCATGAAAAAAGCTGGAAGTAATTATAAAGCTAATTGCCCTTTTCATAATGAGAAAACTCCTTCTTTTGTTATTTCTCCTGCTAAACAAATCTATAAATGCTTCGGTTGTGGTAAAGCTGGTGACAGTGTGAAGTTTGTCATGGAGCACGAGCACTTCAATTACGTGGAAGCACTAAAATACCTCGCTAAGAAGTATAATATTGTCATAGAAGATATTCAGCAAAGTCCAGAAATGATTGAGCAACAGTCCAAACGAGAAGGACTTTATGTTGTGAATGAATTTGCCAAAGACTTTTTCATGCAAAACATGTTTGAGCACGAAGATGGTAAGGCAATCGGCTTGAGCTACTTTCAGGAGCGGGGATTTTCAGAAAGTATTATTAAAAAATTTCAACTTGGTTTTGCTTTAGCTTCATACACTGCCTTAACAGATGAAGCATTAGAAAAAGGATATCAGTTAGAAATGCTCCAAAAAGCAGGCTTAAGCTCAAAAAAAGAAAATACCAAATTAGATTTCTTTAGGGAAAGGGTCATGTTCCCTATTCATGGCGTTTCAGGTAAAGTGCTCGGTTTTGGTGGAAGAATATTAAAAAACAATGCCAAAGCACCCAAGTACATCAACACTCCGGATACTGACATTTATGACAAGAGTAAAGTGCTTTATGGAATCTTTTACGCAAAAAATACTATTCGAAAAGAAGACGAATGTTTTTTAGTAGAGGGCTATACCGATGTAATTTCATTGCATCAAGCAGGTATTGAAAATGTAGTTTCATCCAGTGGGACCTCCTTAACCAAAGATCAGGTGCGTTTGATAAAACGTTACACAGAAAATATTACCGTACTTTATGATGGAGATGCGGCAGGAATAAAAGCGGCTTTACGAGGTATTGACATCATTTTGGAGAATGGCTTGAACGTTAAAGTAGTCTTATTGCCTGAAAACCAGGATCCAGATTCCTTTGTCAGAGAGAAAGGGCTTGCAGGGTTTCAAGACTATATTCAGACTAATCGGAAAGATTTTATCCTGTTCAAATTGGAATTATTGCTTGAAGACGCCAAAAATGATCCCATAAAAAAAGCTGCACTTGTAGGCGATATCTTGGATAGTATCTCTAAAATACCTGATGCTATCAAGCGTTCTATTTATCTTAAAGAAAGCGCAAACCTTTTAGGTGTTAATGAGCAAATCTTACTCAACGAGTCAAACAAGAAAAGAAAAGAAATCCTTTCCAAACAACGGAAAGACGACCAGCGCAGCGAAGAGCAATTGTTAGATAATCAAGCACTCGTTGAGGAGTTGATTCAGAGTGATAAAGACTATATAGAAGCAGGGATAAGTATTGAGAAATTTGAACGAGATGTTATCCGCACCTTATTAGAATATGGAGGTAAACCATACATCGAGGACCAACTTACCGCTGATTATATTCTAGATAAGTTGGATGGTATTCCATTTGATAATGAATTGCATCTAAAAATAATTGAAGTGGCGAAGAGCCTCGAAACACAAGAGCAAAAAGTAGCCATAAGTAACTTCTTTGTTAATCATATTGATGAGGAAATAAGCAATTTGGCTATTACCTTAATTCTTGGAAACTATAATAGATACGACACTGAATTATCTGATGGCTGGGCAAAGAAAAAAGTATATACACTGACCAAGGAAGATATATACAAAGAGGATATTGCCACTGAATTCTATTACTTAAAATATTGGCGGATTAAATTATTGGAGATAGAGGTGTTAAAACGGTTAAAATCGGCCGACCCCAGTGAAGATTTCACCAAACTCTTACTCATGAAAAAGAAGGTCGATGATGAAAAAACCAAACTGGCTAAGGAGAAGAATACAGTGATGACGCCCAAGTAATTAAAAGTTAAATGACACAGATTCCGGCTATAGCTGGCCGCTCGCGTCTCATCTCCACAGCATAAATCTTTGGGAGCTTTTCCCGACTCTGTAAAAACATTAAAACTATTGCTTTCGCAGGTTTAGCGTTGAAATAATTCTATCTATTTCCAAACTCAGCGATATTAAATCATCTGCCGCTCGCGTATTTCCTTTTACTTGCTTATCAATTTCGGTAGTTTTATAATTGATAAAAAACTGAGGAAAATCTAGGTTATCTATAGGATATTCGGCTGGATAATTTTCCCAGTCCAATGAATGAATTGTATTGAACAATTTTTTGGCATCATCCAAATCGATTTGCCCCATATATTTACCTTCATAGTCTGTATAGGCCTTTCCTTCGTATGCAACAATCCCATTGCCAAATATGGCTACTTTATAAATTGGGCAAGTGCCAAAGCATCCTGTTCGTTGTAATTGAACCCTGTCAATTGCTTCTGGTTCGTATACCGAAACAGAAGTTTGCTTGGAGCCCATGCAAGCGGCTAAGAATACTAAAACACACCCAAATAAAGTTTTCATAAAACAGCTTTAAACTAAAGGTAAAAAAAAAGCCCCGACAAATCGGAGCTTTAACATTTCATTATGAATTTTACATGTCGTAATCTTCGTAGTGGTATATATACCAATACACTTCTCCGCCATCTAATCCCACTTCAGCATCCATTTCATCGAGGTACCACGATATGTATGTAAAATCATTGTCGGCATATTCCTCCTCAGAACCATACTTAGCTTTAAAGTTTGCTTTCATATCCGTATAGAAAGCATTTGCCTCTGTTTCATCATAGTTGGATTCTGTATCATAGAAATACACATAACCATCAATAGAGTTCAATCTATTATCTTCATCAAAATAAAGGTCTAGGTAGTATTGGTTGCTGTCAAGTTCCCAAAAATAGTAGAGGTAACTGTCTGTTTCATCATCAAATGCATCCTGAGGTAGTTTATTTTGTACATCTTCTCTAGAATCACCTAATTTTAAACCGACAAAATCACCTTCATTAGTTGGAACAACTTCAGCAAAATAAGCTGAATTATAATTTTCTACGACTTCCGTTTCGGCAGTAACATCATCAGTAGATTCGCTACTACAAGAACTTATTATAAATGACGCAATAAAAGCAATCATTAAAATTGATAAAAACTTTTTCATTTTATTAGCTTGTGGGTTGATTATTGAATAGCATTTCAAGTTATGAAGTTAAAAATAATAATCCTAAATTATTTTTGGAAAGAGTTCCATCCTTGAGCAACTAATTCATGCAGGTGATTGGCTCTCGTTTGAAGCATTAGCCCTTTTTCCTTAGCTACGATTTTTCCGATTACCGTAATATCAATTTCCTGTCCATTAAGCTTACTTTCATCTGAGGGAGAAACCGTAAACAATAGCTCATAATCCTCTCCGCCGCTTAAGGCAGTTGTAATAGGGTCCATATTGAATTCTAATGCTTGATTATAGGTTTCATTATTTATGGGAACATTAGCTTCATAGACATGGCAACCCACATCAGCTTGCCTGCACAAATGTATCAAATCGGAAGATAGACCATCTGACACATCAATCATTGCTGTAGGATGAATATCAAAGTCTTTCAAATAAGCGATAATATCTTTTCGTGCCTCAGGCTTAAGTTGTCTTCCAACCAAATATTTATGTTCATCCAATTTAGGTTGCATTTTAGGATTCTCCAAGAAAACCTCTTTCTCTCTGTTCAACAGCTGCAATCCTATATAAGCACCACCCAATTCACCACTTACACAAATAAAATCACCTTCTTTTGCTCCATTTCGATAAACCAAATCCTTCTTCTTCGCTGCCCCAACAGCGGTAACAGAAATACTTAAGCCGGTTGAAGAACTCGTGGTATCGCCACCGACCAAATCCACACCATAGGTGTCACAAGCATGCTTAATTCCAGCATATAATTCATCCAAAGCTTCTACTGAAAACCTATTAGATATCGCTAAGGATATTGTAATTTGGCTTGGTGAGGCATTCATTGCATAGATATCTGAAAGATTAACTACTACAGCCTTATACCCTAAATGTTTCAAAGGCATGAAGGATAAATCAAAATGAACCCCTTCTATCAATAGGTCCGTTGATAATACTGTGCACAATCCCTCATGATTAATAACCGCTGCATCATCTCCTATTCCTTTGATGGTTGATTGTTGTTTAGTTTCAAAAGAATTGGTTAGATGATCGATTAATCCAAACTCTCCTAAACTACTCAATGGTGTATGTTTTTCACTCATCCTGCAAAGATAGCTTTTAGTTTATTTAACTATCTTTGGATTGCTGATAAATTAATAGCCTTGAACAGAAAATCTTTGTTTCACCTGAGCATATTCACCCTCTTTGGCTTCAGCCTCATTGGGTATATCATGCTTCATTTCAGCGCAGAAGTAGACTTTTGGGATATATTGAGTTTATCCTATCTAAACTGGAAAAGCATTAGTATTGGAACAGGCATTGGCCTGCTAAGTGCCGGTCTAGGACTACTATTAATTAGGGTGCTTCCAAATGGAAAGCTAGATAAGCTCATGAAGGGAATCCTGGATGACCTTGATCCACAATGGTACCATATTCTCTTCTATTCATTTTGTGCAGGATTTGGTGAAGAGTTATTGTTTAGGGGTGCTGTGCAGCACTATATTCTTCTCTGGCCGACTGCTATTATTTTTGTGCTTATTCATGGCTATCTAAATATAAAAGATAAAACAATGTTCATTTATGGAGTATTCTTGATTTTCATTTCTGCAACATTTGGCTATTTATTCAAATTTCTTGGTATCTACGCAGCAATAAGCGCTCATTTTACCTATGATGTTGTCATGTTTGGGTACATGAAACGCAAATAATTAGCATTAAGATTTACTATAAAAAAAACCCATTACTTCTCAGCAATGGGTTCTAATTTATTAAGAATAATCTTCTTCTATTTTACTTGTTGGAAGCATAAAGTTCGCTTACTTTATCCCAATTCACTACGTTAAAAAAGGCGTTGATATAATCAGGTCTTCTGTTTTGGTAGTTTAGGTAATATGCATGTTCCCAAACATCCAATCCTAAGATGGGAAAGCCACCACAGCCTATATCTTTCATTATTGGATTATCTTGGTTTGCTGTTGAGCAAACTTCAAGTTTTCCTCCAGGGTGAACACACAACCATGCCCAACCTGAGCCAAAACGAGTTGCTGCCGATTTGGAGAAAGCATCTTTAAAAGCTTCAAATGAACCGAAGGAATCATTGATAGCTGCAGCTAGATCTCCAGTAGGAGCACCTCCGCCATTCGGACTCATAACTTCCCAAAACAAGCGATGATTATAAAATCCTCCTCCATTATTTCTAACAGCGTTATTGTCCGTGTGATGTTCCAATAAGTGCTCAATATCTTGTGAAGACATTTGCTCGTGTCCTTCAATTGCTGCGTTTAACTTATTGGTATATCCTGCATGATGTTTAGAATGATGGATTTCCATTGTTCGCGCATCAATATGCGGTTCTAAAGCGTCGTACGCATAAGGTAGTTTAGGTAATTCAAAAGCCATAATTTATTATTTAAGATTTACAATTAGTTGATATGGGAATAACAAAAATATCTGTATAAAGTTTCCCAAAATACAAATGTAACAAAATAGGAAATTTATTTGGGTATTCCTTATTTTTACCTCTATGCAACGACGAACCCTCTTAAAGCTGGGGATGCTATCCACCGCTAGCTTTTTTGTTAGACCCTTTAACAGTATCGCTCAACTCCATGCCATGAATGAATTAAAGAGACAGTCTTTTGGAAGTGATTTTTTGTTTGGAACAGCCACTGCTGCTGCTCAGATTGAAGGAGCTTGGGATACAGATGGCAAAAGCCCCTCGATTTGGGATACTTTTTCTCAAAAGAAAGGCAAAATAGCGGATGGCAGCACCACCGAATTTGCTTGTGACTTCTATCACAAATATGAAGAGGATATAAACCTCATGGCAGATTTAGGTTTTGATGTTTTTCGCTTCTCTATAGCCTGGACGAGAATATTACCATACGGAACAGGGCACATTAACCAACGAGGAATTGACTATTACAATAGCGTTATAGATAAATGTTTAGCGAGAGGTGTGCAGCCTTGGATAACCTTATACCATTGGGACTTACCGCAAATATTAGAAGATCAGGGCGGATGGACAAATAGAGCTATTATTCAGTGGTTTAGTGAATATGTAGCGGTATGCGCTAAACATTTTGGAGATAGGGTAAAGCATTGGATGGTGTTTAATGAGCCCATGGCGTTTACCGGCCTAGGATACCTTAGCGGACAGCATGCTCCAGGTAAACGAGGCTTGTCAAAATTTTTAAAATCTGTGCATTATGTAAGTATGTGTCAAGCTGCAGGTGGTCGTGTATTAAGAGATTTAGTGCCTAATGCGACCATAGGAACGACTTTTTCCTGCACTGCAGTAGAGCCAGTTAATCCCAATAAAAAAAGACATGTTGTTGCTGCACGAAAAGCAGATGCCCTGTTCAATAGACTTTTTATTGAGCCAAGCTTGGGTATGGGGTATCCGCTGGATGACCTAACGGTATTTAAAGGAATAAAAAAGTATATCGAACCAGGCGATAAGGAAAAGTTAAAGTTTGATTTTGATTTTATTGGTCTTCAAAATTATTTTCGCACCGTAGCCAAGTTTAGTTTGTGGCCACCATTGATGTGGGCAAATGTAATTGATGCTAAAAAATTAGTGAAAGATAAAGACGAGCTAACCGCTATGGGGTGGGAAGTCAGCCCAGAAGGCATTTATGATGTAATCATGCAATTTAATAAATATGGTAAACCGATGATTGTGACAGAAAATGGTGCAGCATTTGAGGATCACTTAAATGATGATGGCAGTGTGCATGATGACAGACGAATACAGTTCTTCCAGGCCTATCTTTCCAAGGTGCTCAAAGCAAAAAACGAAGGCGCTCATTTAAACGGGTACTTTCTCTGGTCGTTTATGGATAATTTTGAATGGGCCGAAGGATATGAACCTCGATTTGGAATTGTATACAACGATTTTGAAACACAACAGCGCTATCCAAAGAACAGCGCTTTATGGTGGCAAGCGTTTTTAAATGCTAAATAGGAATAAATAGAGTGTACAATGTTAAAAATACTGTTGCTAATTCTGGATTTTAAGCTCAGCAGTTTTCCACTGTGAAGGTGTATTTCCGGTGTTTTGTTTGAATATACTGTTAAAGGTAGACTTGGAATTGAATCCACTTTCAAAAGCTATTGCGACGATTGTTAAATGCTCAAATCGTGCATCTAATAATCTTCTTTTGACTTCTTCGACTCTGTATTCATTGATAAAGGTGAAGAAGTTCTTTCCAATATCGTTATTCAATAACTCGGTAAGGTGATGTCTAGAAATATTCAATTGCTTAGAGAGATCTTGAACCGTCAATTCTGCATTGATAAAAGGTCGCTCCTCATCCATGAAGGTGAATATATGTTTGACATATTCTTCTTTCTGCTCTTCTGTTAGGTTAGAATTTTTATATTTTCTTTTGCTTTCATTCTTCTTTTTTAAAGCCATGAATTCCTCATTTTCCTCAGGAATGACTTTAAACAAGTAGGGTTGCTTAATCCCAAAATAACTCACTGAAAACGCCAGAATAGTGAGGAAAACATCAGAAGTATAGGCGATATCAAAAAAGCCTTTTTTCATTAAAACATTGTATGTCCCTAAGGAGAAATATAAAAAGTAGGTTACGCCAAATATTGCAGTAAGCACGTACAACCAATTCAGCTCATTGCTTTCGGAAAGGAATGAAAATCGATCTTTCAATTGCTTTCTATGTCGACCTAAAATCTTTAATGTTAGAAAGGTGTAGTAACTCACGGAGATCATAAATGCGATGGAATACATCAAACGCACCCAGAGATATCCATCATCTAAAAAGAACATGTGATTATCAAAGCTCAGCTTGCCTTTAAAAAAGGTGAAGTACAGGAAAGTAAAAAAGATGAACGGGGTGTAGTGTAAAAAGTCTCTTGATTTAAAAAACCATCTTCGATACAGAAGATTTTTTGTGTACAAAAACAAAAATGGGCCAAAAGTAAGTGGTATCAATCCTATGGAAAATTGATTGTCGAAAAACTCTCCATGCTCTGCACTTATCAATAGAATCATCATTTTGAATGAAATGGTCAGCAACCATGCCATTAACACAAAATCCGATCCTTGTTTATTTGCTTTGGTAAATAACACCAATGAAACGAACAAGGCTTGAGAAATTCCTATATAGTATAATGTCTCTGGAAACATATTTTATTTGTGGACTCTCGTCCAATCTTGTGTTTTTGCCAAAAAGAAAAAGAAACCATAGTGTCCGGTAAGTTTTAGTGCATCTTCATCTATTTGAATTTTACCGTTGTATGAGTTGCCATTTTTAAAGTTATATATTTTACCATCAACCCAGTTATGCCTTGCTTCATTGTATACAAAATCTATCCAAACATCTAATCCTATTAAAGTACTACTCTTTTTTCCTATTTCCGGATTTTCCAAATCCAATAGACTGCCTGAATTATCCCCCTTAAGATTGGTCAACTTTCCAACGAAAACATTTCCTTGTTTCATTACTTGCACAATTTGTGTGCTGTCTTCATTTGCCCATAAACCGAGGATATCTTCTGCTTCCTGACCATATACCAAAGATAGGGAAATAAGACTAAGTGAAATAATGGAATAAACTTTCTTCATGCTTGGGATTTATAAAACTGAAAAAAAAAGTCGCTCTATTATCAAAATTAGAACGACTTTTAAAAAACACTTTAAATTATTATCTTTTGATAAAAAAGCTAAAATAATGTACGGTTATCTCAAAGGAATATATTTGGTGGTGAAAAGTGAAGCAATTCCTTCACTTAGGTGTCCGAATCGCGAGATACGAACCTAAAATGAGTGGAAGCAATTCGATTTAAAGGTCTTCAAACAAACCTGTCTTTTTATTTTTCCTTACCTTATCCCAGGCATAATATTTTCCGTTCATTACAATATAAACGCCTGGTGGAAGGGCTTGAACAAAGGCTAAAGCACTTCCTAAATTAAAAAGCGCATCACTTGCACCGAAAGCGTAAGGAACCATAGCGCCAGTGAGCACGATAGTTTTATTTAAATCAAAACTAGCCAGATACCTTCCAGTTTCAGTTATCGTATCCGTACCGTGAGTTATTAGGATGTTCTCTTCCTTTGCCATTTCACAGTTCCGTTTGATTACGTCTCGATCTGTCTCGCTCATTTCTAAGCTATCCACCATCATTAGCGTGCGAATAGAGTAATCCACGGTACACCGGCCTAATTCTAAAATACCTGGAATATGTGTTTCTGTAAAATGAAGGTCTCCATTAATCAAATCGTACTCCTTATCGAAGGTTCCTCCTGTAACTAAAATTTTAACCAGCATTTTCAAATTATTTTAACAAAAGTAATGGCTTATTTTTAAAAGATAAACGGAATTGAAATTTTGTTCGCTTAAACTATCTATATAAGATTCCAAGCACTACAGCAGTAATCAAAGGAAGTGGCATATCGCCCTTTATTTCCCATTCATTATCTCCATAAACGCCAAAGCGTTTCCGAATCACCATGTCTTCGATAAAGTATTCGTTTTTGTAATTGTTATTCCATGTTTGTCGTAAAACCCCATTTTGCCAGGTCCATTGATTTTTGGGATCTCCTCCCCAATAAGGCTTTAAGCCTTGTCCATCCCAAGACCATTCCTCTTGAGTCCGAGGATAATTTACCGGTTGTAGTTTTTCATTTTCATATTTCCATACCATAGGATGGCTACTATTCATCCCATTTGGATAGAGGTAGATGCCATCCCAAATCCATACTATTTCTGCACCGAATACCGGCTGCATAATAGCTAAGCCATCCATATTTTCTTCTTTGGATGTATTTACCGCACTAATTAATTGGGCTTTCATTCCTGTACTATTCCATAAGGCATAAAAAGAGGCAAATAAGGATGCATTGGATACTTTAACAGATGGAATATAAGCCAAAAGGCTGTCGTTTAAGTTGTTGTAAATGGCCCAATAATCGTCATTTTTTACAAAAGTAGCTACTGCATACGTCTGGTCCTTGTAAGCATAATTAATGATCGATTGCTGAATGGTAAACAAACTCCTTGCTCCTTTTCTATTGTAGATTATACTTTCCTTCTCTTGAGAAATACTATCCAATGCCAGTGTAAACAGGATATCCTTGTAGGAGCTACTCTTCCCTTTAAAGATGATGTTTCCTTTGGTTGAGAATAGAATACTATTCGCAGGACTAATAATTTGACCGTTTTCAATTTGCAAAAGTGTGTCTTGCTTTAAACTTAAGACAGGTGATTGAGCCGAAGCAAAAAATCCACAAAACAATACCAAGTATTTAATATAGGTCATACAAGTCCTCTCGATTTATTAAATGCCAAGTCTGAATCCCCAGTTTGGCAGCTGTTTCTATATTTTCAAATTTATCATCTATAAACAAAGTCGCTTGGGGTTCGAGTTGATGTTTTTCAATCACATAAGTGAAGGCAGCAGCATTTGGTTTTCTCTTTCCAATTTCATGTGAAAGGTATG
>TARA_B110000459_G_scaffold64160_1_pt1 | contig 31222 bp, 24 predicted proteins | sample TARA_B110000459 | Tara Oceans TARA_B110000459 (sample SAMEA4398296) | marine metagenome | biome: Polar Biome; feature: [SRF] surface water layer (ENVO:00010504); material: water (ENVO:00002006), including particulate matter (ENVO:01000060) such as... | depth 5 m | reverse complement strand
GATTTTGTTCTACCCATAGCGGCAATAAGAGGCGAGGGGACAAGCAATGATTATTTCCCGCCAGAGGTGCCTTCACTGCCCGCATTCGCCTTACAAAAAGCTATATCTACAACTATACGTGATTTTGGTATGGATTACTGGACAGGGACCGTTTACACAACTAACAGAAGAGTTTGGGAGTTTGATGAGAAGTTTAAAAAATATTTAAAGCGAGTAAGAGCTATGGCTATAGATATGGAAACAGCTACTATATTCACAACTGCTTTTGCTAATAAAATTCCAGCTGGAGCAATTTTATTAGTTTCTGATCAACCCATGGTGCCAGATGGTGTTAAGACTTCTAAAAGTGATGAAAATATCACTACAAACTATGTTGATCTCCACTTGAAAATGGGTATTGATTCATTGAGACAGTTGATAAATGATGGCTTAACAATTAAGCATTTGAGATTTTGAAGCAGGATTTTGTACAGGTCATTAGTGACCTAAAAAAGAAGATTTATCACCCTATTTATTTTTTATTTGGTGATGAGTCATATTATATCGATGAAGTCGTTGATTATATTGAAGCGCATGTTTTAAATGAAACTGAAAAGGCCTTTAATTTTCAAATATTATATGGCAAGGAAGTTAGCGCTCTGCAAGTTGTAGAGAGTGCACTTCGTCTGCCGATGATGGCTAACCATCAATTGATAATTGTCAAAGAAGCTCAGCAGCTTTCGGCTTTTGGGGACTTTGAGGAATATTTCAAAAATCCTACGCCTTCTACGATTCTTGTTCTAGCCTATAAACATACCAATCCAGACAAGCGTAAGACAATATTTAAAAATCTGATTGCAAGTAAGACATCTGCAGCAATGGAGTCTAAGGCTATTCGTGATTATGAGGTGAGTAAGTGGATTTCAAATTACGCGAGCGAAAAGCAATTGAGTATTTCGGCCAAAGGAATAGAAATGTTGAATGAATTCCTGGGTGCGGATATTAGTAAAATAGTTAATGAGCTTGATAAACTTCAAATGATACTTGGAGAGAAGGCTGATATAAGTGAGGAGGATATTGAAAAAAATATTGGAGCTTCTAAGGATTACAACATATTCGAGTTTACAGCGGCTTTAGGAGATAAAAATTTAGAGAAAACATATCGAATTTTACATTATTTTGAAGCAAATCCGAAAGGCTTGGTATTGCCATTAGCGCTAGGTACTATTCATGCTTTATATCAAAAGATATTTTTATGTAAGTATGCCACAGGGACTAATGATCGCGATTTAGCTGTCATGTTAAAAACCAATCCTTATTTTGTAAAGGATTATAAACGCTATGCAAACAAATATACTTTAACACAACTAGAGGAAACCTTGAAAATCCTAGGTGATTATGATTTAAAATCCAAGGGATTGGGGAATAAAAGCTTAAATGCATCAGAATTGCTTACTGAAATGACCTATACAATTTTTAGTTTGTGAGGTACTTAACGATCTTGCTTTTTTTTGCTCGGTATTTATGAATAGAGAGGCTATTCAAAGCAGGTAAGGGCCTCTTTTTTATCAGAAGTAATTTGCTTTTTTAACGCTTCGAGATTTTTAAATTTCTTCTCATCTCTTAATCTTTTCACAAGGGTTATACTAATTTCTTCTCCGTATATATCTTTATTGAAATCGAATATATTAACCTCAATTGTTTTGCTATTCCCTTCTACAGTTGGTCGAAAACCAATGTTTAACATTCCTTTATACGCTTTACCTTGAACATTGATCAATACGGCAAACACACCCGTTTTTGGAATAAGCTTGTAATTAACAGTTAATTGAATGTTTGCTGTAGGAAATCCTATGGTTCTTCCTATTTGTTCTCCTTTTATTACATATCCTGAAAGCTGATAAGGATGTCCCAATAATTGTGCACCAGTTTCAATATCACCCGCTAACAAGGCTTTACGAATTTTTGTACTACTAATTGCAATATCTTCGATAGTCTCTTTAGATATCTGTTCAACTTGAAATTGAAAAATCTTTTGATATTCTTTTAAGAGGGCAATATCCCCACTTCTATTAATACCGAAATGATGGTCATAGCCAATCACGATAGTATTGGGGTGAAAATTCTCAACGAGAAAATCTTTTATGTACGCAAGTGCCGGCATTTGACTAAAGCCTTTGCTAAAAGGAGCAACTACTAAATTGTCTAAGCCAAAATTTTCTAACAATCTAATTTTTTCATCCAGTGTATTTAATAACTTTAGGTCTTTATTTCCTGGTTGGAGAACGAATCTTGGATGCGGATAAAAGGTGATTAAAATACTTTCCCCATTTCTCGATTTGGCTATATCGATAATTCTTTTGAGTATTTTTTGATGGCCTTTGTGGACTCCATCAAAAGTGCCTATAGTGATCACTGTGTTTTTGAATTTAGGTAATTCTTCTAGGTTCTTAAAGACTCTCATTTCGCTCAAAGGTATTTATAAATTCAATTAAATCCTCAATATTCCATGAATCTGATATTTTGTGATCTCCAATTGCAGTCCGCCTCAAACTACTCAGATAAGCTCCATTGTTTAGGTGTGCTCCAAAATCATTGGCTAAGGAACGTATGTAAGTGCCTTTCGAGCAATTAACCTTAAACTTTATAGTGGGTAATTGTTGGGCATCCACATCAAATGTATGTATGGATACTTTTCTACTTTTTAGTTTAACGTCTTCGCCTTTCCTTGCGAGTTTATAAGCTCTTACACCATCGACCCAAATCGCGGAAAAGATAGGTGGAGTTTGATCAATTTCGCCAAGAAAGCTTTTAGTAGCCTCTTGACAATCCGATTCAGTTAGTCCTTCTAAACTAAATTTTTGATCTACTTCAGTTTCAAGGTCATATGAAGGTGTCGTGGCTCCAAGCTCGAATGTTCCTTCATAGGATTTGGGTGCATCTTGAATCCCTTGTATTGATTTAGTAGCCTTTCCGGTACAAAGTATAAGCAGTCCAGTGGCAAGAGGGTCTAATGTTCCAGCATGCCCGATTTTAAATTTACGCGCTTTCACGCCTATTTGTTTACTTATAGCGTACTTGAGTTTTTTTACTGCATCAAAAGAAGTCCAATTTATTGGCTTGTCCAATAGAATGATAGATGCTTCTTTTAACTGTAAAAGTTGACTTTCGCGTGTAAATATCAAGTTGGTGTGGTTTGGATCTAAAGCTTACAAAATTACATAAATTTTGGTCTTCATCCAATCAAAAAGCCCCCACCATGGATACGTTGGTGGAGGCTTAGAGCTAGAATAAGTTGGGATACAGTAAACTAACAATGTGAATATACATGGGTTAGTATTGTTTTCAAGCCCTAATATGTAGTTCTATATTGTTATTGAGTGCATTACATACAAGCTTGAGTATTTATCAATTGACACATTAATCAAAAGAGTAGCATGTGATGGTTTGAGGGTCGCTTGCATAAAAAAGTTTATTTGAAATATCATCAACGGCATAGTTAGGGTCTTTATCTCTTCCTATGACAATTTTTTGCTTAACAGAACCATCCGCTTTGTCAACTTGTATTAAAGCATATTCTTTTTTAGTTTCTTCGGTCATCATAAAGATGTAATCACGGGATTGAGCGGTGGACTTAAATCTCGCGTTTACTTGTTCCATGGCATCTTTTGCATAAGACATAGCAGCACTTCCCCCTTCGTTAAACGCTTGCCCTAATCCGCCATATATTGCTTGTTCTACTTTGTCGTCGGTTTGGGTTGATCCTGCAGTATAAACTGCTGCGGTCAATTTATATGTTGCGCCAATGTAAGAGGCTCTGGCTGCTTGCGCTAAAAGCAATACTTTTTTAAATCCACTTGCACTTGGAGCAGGATAATAAGATTGGTAAATTAACTTTCCTCCATAGCTAACTTTTAAAATATTCTGTTCAGATGATAGCACAATCCCGTCATCAAACAAATCGATGGCGGTAGGTATCTCTTTTCCTTCAAGTTTTATATTTTCATAAACTTTTTGTACAGCACCATTTTCTTTATCTATCTTAAACAAGGTTTTCTCTTTGTCTGCATAGGTGAAGATAAAGTTGTCTTGAGCGCCCATAGGCATTGAGAAGCTAATATCATTATCTTTTACTCCAAAAGGCATAGCTGATCGAATAGGTTTTGGTAGGACCGTAGACCCATCGCTCATATTGATAAAGTTCATCTCAAGGTTTGTTTTATACAATAAGCCAGCGGCAGTCATTTCAGTAAATTCTAGTCCACCTTTAATTTTTATACTTTTATCAAACTTTAATTCACCAGTTTCTGGATTTAAAATATTCACATATAAATCTGCATCAGCTGCTATTTGTTTTTCATATGAGCTTATGATTAAGATACCTTCAGGTAAATCTTGGTAAGAGATGATTCCTCCTTTAAATGAAACTCCATTTCCTTTTTTACCCCATAAACCTTGTCCACTTGACAAGTTTAGCTTATTTACTTTTGCTTTTCCAGAATTTTTGGGACTTACAATTACCGCATCTTTCAAAAAATGTACACTTCCAGCCTTTCCATTCAATGAATAAGGCTCGTTCCAATAGACACTTCCGTCTTTCGTGCTAAATGCCGTATAGCTAACTGAAAAAGTGATTTTCTCAGTACCTTCTGCATCTACACTTTTGTCTCTAGTTTCAGCTTCTAGAACTAGGATATCTTGGTTTAAAGGGTTTAGATGAAAGTTGATATTGATGTCTTCATCTTTTATCATCATAGAACCCATAGCCTCCATAAGTAAACCCAATTGCATAGCGTTTACCCCTCCTTTTTCTCCCATTGCACTTTTCTTAAATACGATTTCCCCCGTATTAGAGTTTACCCGATAGATAAAAGCAAATGAACTCATAATAAACTCTTCATTGTTGAGCTCCGCATAACCAGTAAGCTTGCCAAAATCTTTTGAATTTGACCATTTCTTTTTACCACTAACTAAATCTAAAACGAGCATACTTGAGACTGCGCTATTGTTTTCGTTCACAATCATCATCAAGCTGTTGTTTTGTTTCAATGGATAGATCTTTTTGATCGTTGTGATTCCTAAATCACTTGTGCTAAATAGCACTTTGCCATCAGCAGGATTAAACCCGAATATACCCCCTCCGATTGTCGAACTAAACATAAAGAATGGGGTCTCAGTAATTTCCTGATAACTCGATATATCAAAAGCTCCTATATTTTCATGCTGCCAATTGATCGCCCCGGATTCTGGATTTATGCCGTATAAATTAGTGCCTGCATGCACGATGTAGTAGCCATAACTTGTGACTTTCTGCCAATTGATGGTTTGGCCTAATTTAAGATCCCATGTCGCTTCAGTACCTGCGAAGATAAAATTAGGTACAAGTAAGATGAGTATGAGCAGGTAGTGGATCAATTTACTTTTCATGGAGCAGTTTTTTTTTAGAGTTTTTAAGTAAAATTTAATATAAAAATACAATAAAAAATCGCGCCATTTTTTATGAAAATAAAAATGCCTCATTTTAAAATAAGGCATTTTGTTTTAATTTTCTGTGTTATGCATTTTGCTTTTTGATTAAGTTTAAGGCACTTCCTTCTTTGAACCACTCTATTTGAGCTTGATTGTAGGTATGTGCAACTTCAAAACTGTCGGTAGAACCATCAGCATGATTAAGAACTAGGCTTAAGTTTTGATTTGGGGTAAAGTCTGTTAAGCCGATGATATCAATAGTATCATCTTCTTGAATTTTATCATAGTCTGCTATATTTACAAAAGTCAAACCTAACATTCCTTGCTTTTTCAAGTTAGTCTCATGTATACGTGCAAATGATTTTACAATTACCGCACGAACCCCTAAAAATCTTGGTTCCATTGCGGCATGTTCTCTAGAAGAACCCTCGCCGTAATTTTCATCTCCAATAACAACAGTTCCAATACCAGCTGCTTTATATGCTCGAGCTGTTGCTGGAACTGGTCCGTATTCTCCTGTTAATTGATTTTTAACACTGTCTGTATCTTTTGTAAAAGCGTTAATGGCTCCAATCAAACAGTTGTTTGAAATATTATCCAAGTGACCTCTGTATTTCAACCATGGACCTGCCATCGAGATATGATCGGTTGTACATTTCCCAAAGGCCTTGATTAATAATTTCATTCCTTTAAGGTCTGTCCCCTCCCAGGGTGCAAAGGGGGTTAACAATTGCAGCCTATTAGATTCAGGATGGACAACTACCTCAACACCACTTCCATCCGCAGCAGGAGCTTGGTATCCATTATCTTTTACATCAAATCCTTTTGGAGGCAATTCATGCCCTGTTGGTTCATCTAGTTTGACCTGATCGCCTTTATCATTTGTCAATGTATCTGTCAAGGGATTGAAATCCAATCGACCCGAAATTGCAATGGCAGCTACCATTTCTGGGGAGGTCACAAAAGCGTGTGTATTTGGATTTCCATCTGCTCTCTTGGAGAAGTTTCTATTGAATGAATGAACGATACTATTTTTAGGTGCATTTTTTGGATCGCTATATCTCGCCCATTGTCCAATACATGGTCCACATGCGTTTGTAAATATAGTAGCATCCAAGTCTTCAAAGATTTCCAACAAGCCATCTCTGTTTGCTGTATAACGAACTTGCTCTGAACCTGGGTTAATGCCAAACTTAGCTTTTATGGTCAGCCCTTTATCTATGGCTTGTTTTGCAATAGAAGCGGCTCTTGAAAGATCTTCATATGAGGAGTTTGTACATGAGCCAATTAAGCCCCACTCTACATCTAATGGCCAATTTTCTTTGGTGGCTTTTGCATTCATGTCACCAACAACTGTCGCAAGGTCAGGTGTAAATGGCCCATTAATATGCGGTTTTAAGGTATTTAGGTCAATTTCAATTACTTCATCAAAATATTGCTCAGGATTTGCATAAACTTCAGCATCGCCGGTTAGGTGCTCTTTCACTTCGTTAGCTAAATCTGCAACATCATTTCTGTCTGTCGCTCTTAAGTATCTTTCCATACTTTCATCGTAACCGAAAGTTGAAGTAGTTGCTCCAATTTCAGCGCCCATGTTACAGATGGTTCCTTTTCCAGTGCATGACATGCTAATGGCTCCCTCACCGAAGTATTCAACTACAGCGCCAGTCCCTCCTTTTACGGTTAGGATACCGGCCACTTTCAATATAACATCTTTTGGTGCTGTCCAACCGTTCAATTTTCCGGTTAATTTAACGCCAATGAGCTTAGGCATTTTTAATTCCCATGGCATGTCAGCCATTACGTCAACAGCATCAGCTCCACCCACACCAATAGCAATCATTCCTAATCCACCAGCATTAACTGTATGGGAATCGGTGCCAATCATCATTCCACCAGGAAATGCATAATTTTCTAAAACAACCTGGTGAATAATACCCGCACCTGGCTTCCAAAAACCAATACCATATTTATTGCAAACTGAACCTAAGAAGTTGAAAACCTCATTGTTTAAGTTCATAGATTCCTGTAAATCTTTGGTAGCGCCTAATTTCGCTTGAATCAAATGATCTGCATGAGCTGTTGTTGGAACTGCGCTTTGCTTTTTACCTGCTTGCATAAATTGCAGCAAGGCCATTTGAGCTGTTGCATCTTGCATAGCCACTCGATCTGGCGCAAAGTCTACGTAAGAGTTGCCTCTTTCAAATTTTTGAAGTTGAGTTTCTTTATGCAAGTGTGTATAAAGAATTTTTTCAGTAAGCGTTAAAGGTCTTTGAAGCGCGTTTCTAGCTGCTTCAATTTTAGCCGGAAGCTCTTGGTAAACATTTTTGATCATTCCGATGTCAAAAGCCATAGTTTTCTTTCGTTTTAGGTTGAGTAATTCGTATCCAAAGATACAACTTGCTTAAGATAATTTTAAAGAATTGACGCATTAAGTAATTGACAAATAAAAAAATATAGAAAGCTTTTAAAAAGCTTTAAATTCGTTGTATGAATTTTGGTGAATACATTAAGCTTGCATTTTCTGCACTGAAGGCGAACCGCTTGAGAAGTATACTTACTTTGCTCATTATTTCTTTTGGGATAATGGCATTGATAATTATATTTACTTGTATTGATGCTATCCGGGGAAACATAACTGAAAATTTCATTGAATTGGGTGCAGGGGCTTTTACTATTCAAAAGGAGGGCAGTGTTACAAGAAGACGCTCATCCAATAAAGATTTAAAGATAATTACTTACGCTGAAGCGGAATCATTTGCGAAGAAATATGCCTTTCCCGCAGGTTTATCTTTGAATACCACTGTAGATAAAAATATTACCATAAAAAGTAAGTTCAATGAGTCCAATCCAAATGTAAGTATTGAAGCAGGAGATTTGATGTATATAGATATTGCCGGTAAAAATATTGCTGCAGGAAGAAATTTTACCGAAATGGAAATGCTAAATGGTTCCGGAGTGTGTATTTTGGGGTATGATGCTGCGGCTAAAGTGTATCCTGCAGCGGACTCTGTAGTGGGGAGTAAGATTCTAATCGATGGTAAAAAATACATGGTCGTTGGTATGCTTGAGTCTAAAGGAGCATCAGCAGGTAAGAACGATAATTTTGCTTTAATTCCATATACTAATGCACGAAAAGATTTTGATTTAAGTAAGGCCAGTTTCAATATAATAATAGAGGCGACAAACCCGGATTTCTTGGAAAAAGCAATAGCGGAAGCAGAAGGAATAATGCGTAATGTGAAAAAACTAGGTGCATTGGATGAAAATAATTTCAGCATTGTTCGTAGCGATAAACTAGCCAACACTTACTTGGAACAAATATCATTTATTGAAATTGCTACTGCGGTTATAGGATTTTTAACCTTACTGGGGGCAGGGGTTGGTTTGATGAATATTATGCTCGTATCTGTTAACGAGAGAACAAGGGAGATAGGTTTGAGTAAATCATTAGGAGCAACAAGACGCACTATATTTATGCAGTTTTTGTTAGAGGCAATTACAATCTGTGTTTTTGGCGGATTGGTGGGGGTGATTTTAGGATTGATATTAGGCAATTTGATTGCTGTATTTGTCTTAGACTCAAAGTTTACGCTCGCCATATATTGGGTAATAGGTGGGATTGTGTTTTGTACGATGATTGGTTTACTGGCTGGATTGTTTCCGGCGTACCGGGCTAGTAAGTTAAATCCTGTCGATGCCTTGAGATATGAATAGATATTTCGACACTGAGCAAATTACTATGGTGAGCTGCTCAGTAAGTGCTCAAAACAAAAAGCCCCCCGAAAATTCGGAGGGCTTTTTAAATTGATATGTCTAGTCTTGGTGTTAATTATTCAGCAACAACAGCAAATTTGACTTCTGCTTGCACTTGCTCGTGTAAATCTAGAGATGCCGTGTATTCGCCTAAAATTTTGATTTCATCACCTTGAATAGTAATTTTTCTTCTATCCACTTCAACACCCAACTGCGTCTTAATTGCTTCAGCTAAATGGTGAGTAGTAATTTTACCAAAAATTTTGTCGGTTGTACCTACCTTGGCTCCAACATTAACTGTAGCACTTTTCAAGACAACTGAAATTTCTTTATATTCAGCGATAATAGACGCTTCTCGTTTGTCTTTAAACTTGAGGTTGTTCGCTAATATTTTTTTATTGGTAGCGTTAGCAATCATAGCCAAACCTTGAGGGATCAAATAATTTCTCCCATACCCAGTTTTAACTGTTACTAAAGCATCTTTTTCGCCTAAACCAATAACTCTCTCTTTTAGTATAATGTTCATTGTAATTGATTTTAGCTTATTTTAATAAATCTGTAGAGTATGGTAATAAAGCTAAGTGTCTAGCTCTTTTTACTGCTTGTGCAACTTTACGTTGATACTTTAAAGAATTACCTGATAAACGACGAGGCAACAACTTTCCTTGATCATTTACAAAGCTCAATAAAAACTCTGGATCTTTGTAGTCGATATACTTGATTCCGTTCTTTAAGAAACGGCAGTACTTTTTCTTTTCTTTTCCAATCTTAATAGCTGAAAGGAATCTTATGTTTTTGTTTTGTGCCATTTTTATGCCTCCTCAGTTTTTTTAGGTTCTTGTTTCTTTTTGTTTCTACCAACTAAGCCAGCGCGTTTGTCATCATTATACTTTAAAGAATACTTATCTAGTTTTACAGATAAGAATCGCATAATGCTTTCGTCTCTACGAAGGGAAAGCTCAAACTTCTCAATCATTTCAGGAACCGCTTTGTATTCTACATGATGGTAGATACCTGTGGTTTTCTTCTTGATTGGGTAAGCCATTTGCTTTAATCCCCAGTGAGCTTCTTCAACGATCTCAGCACCATTGGATTTTAAAAAGTCCATATACTCTTGTATAGTCTTCTTTACGTCCTCATCAGAGAGAACTGGTGTTACAATAAATGTAGTTTCGTATTGATTCATAATGGTTATTAAATAATTTTAAAATTTCGGAACGCAAAGATAGCTTTTTCTTTTTAAAATTTCAAGTGATCTTTTCAATGTTTATTCAAGAAAAAATTAAAGCACAAGAAAGTTCAATCAACCAAGTGTGTTTACAGCATTCATTACTTTAAAGAAACCCTGTAAATCCTGATCTGTAAGTTTTTTGATTAGGGTTTTTTCCATCTGAAAAACGGCGCGCAATGCCACTTCTCTTCGATCTATTCCTAGTTCAGTCAAGCGAATCAATACAATTCGTTTATCAGCCTTGTCTTTTTGCTTGTAGATGTAGTTCTTTTTTTCTAATCGTTTAAGAAGTCGTGAAAGGCTGTTGGGCTCCATTCCAATGCGTGGAGCTATTTTGGTGACTGGGGTGCCCGATTCCTCAAATATAGCCATTAAGACAAAAGCCATAGATAGACTTGCATCATATTTTGAGGCAATTTTATCGCCCATTTTTTGGATTTGTAACCAAGCTGTCTTTATTTGATAAACAACTAGTTGAGTAGCAATATGCATAAAGGCATCAGCACTGTGTGAATCTTTTTTTTTTGTCATAAATTTTTGTCTTACATTTGCAATGCACGCATTGAACTTTCAAAAGTAATAAAAATGAGCAAGAAAATAGTAGTAATAGACGGTTGCCGAACACCTTTTTTGAAATCGGGTACAGATTATATGGATTTAATGTCCTACGAATTAGGGACTTATGCGTTAAAAGGCCTGCTGACCAAAACAGGTGTTGATCCCAAAGATATTGAGCAAGTGATTATGGGTACTGTAATCTCCAACCTACAAACGAGTAACGTTGCTCGTGAAGCGGCCTTAACTGCAGGTATTCCAAATACTACGCCTTGTTCTACGGTTACGATGGCTTGTATTTCTGCAAATAGGGCAATATCGAATGCTTATGTTGAAATGTTGGCTGGTCAATATGATATAGCAATAGCGGGAGGAGTTGAGAATACTTCGGATACCCCTATTGGCTTCCGAAGAGAAATGCGGAAGAAGTTATTCAATGCTCAAAAATTAAGAGGACTTGCCGATATCTTGAAATTCATCTTTTCGCTTTCTTACAAGGATTTCTTACCAGAAAAGCCTCGAGTTGCCGAGTTTTCTACGAATAGGGTTATGGGTCAAGACTGTGATATGATGGCTGCTCGATTTGGAGTTGAGCGAAATGCGCAAGACGAGTTTGCCGTTCGTTCTCATCACTTAGCCGCGAAGGCTTGGGATGATGGTCATTTAGCGAAAGAAGTATGCGAACTTGCCCTTCCTCCAAAATTTAAAGCAATCCAAAAAGATAATGGCGTGCGGGGTGATTCTAAAATGGAAAAAGTCAGTAAACTTCGTCCAGCATTCGATAAGAAATATGGGACACTTACTGCAGCAAATTCTTCTTTTTTAACCGATGGAGCAGCAGTTACATTATTGGCCACAGAAGAGAAAGCGAAAGAATTAGGTTTAACGCCTAAAGCAGAAATTGTTGATTATGTTTTTACTGGACAAGACTTAACGAATGAATTGTTGTTGGGACCAGCCTATGCAATTTCAGAAATCTTGAAGAAGAACAATTTGGAGCTTGATGATATTGATGTTTTAGAAATTCATGAGGCATTTGCCGGGCAGGTTCTTGCTAATATAAATGCTCTTGAAAGTGATGAATTCGCCAAAGAAAATTTTGGAAGAGATAAAGCAGTGGGAAAGGTTGATTTTGATAAATTAAATTTATGGGGAGGATCATTATCCATTGGTCACCCATTTGGAGCAACGGGAAGTCGATTGTTAACTACGGCGGCAAACAGATTGCATGCGGAAAATGGTAAATATGCTCTATTGGCGGCTTGCGCAGCTGGTGCTCATGGGCATGCCATGTTGATTAAGAGGTACTAATTGATTGGTTTAAGTCACGAGAATATAGTTTATTGAATTAAAATTATACATAATTTAAAGAGTTGATAGTTTGGTGAAATTCCAGGTACTTCTAACTGGGTACTTTCTATCGTAAATAATAAAACAATGACAAGAAAAGACGTATTAAGACTCGAAAAGAAAAATGGTATCGCCACAATCTGGTTAGATCACCGATTGGAGAAAATGAATGTTGTATCTCCCGAAATGATGGGAGTCTTAGATGACGTTTTTGAAGAAATAAAAACCGATGATGAAATCAAAGGAGTAATTATTACCTCGGCAAAGAAAGATTTCATTGCTGGAGCAGATATTAAGGCATTTAATATTGAAAAAATCGGTGATTTTAGACCTATTCAATCGAAAGGACATGCTGGTTTAGCAGAATTAGAAGCGGGAAAGAAGCCTATAGTTGCTGCGGTTCATGGCACTGCTTATGGATTAGGTACAGAGTTGTCACTTGCTTGTCATGCCATAGTGTGTTCTGATCATCCTTCAACAAAGTTTGCCTTACCCGAAGTAAAACTTGGTTTGTTACCAGGAGGCGGGGGAACGCAGCGTCTTCCTAAACGAGTAGGATTACAGAAAGCATTGGATATGATGTTGACAGGAAAAAATATCTTTCCATTCCAAGCTAAGAAAATGGGATTAGTTGATGAAGTCACTAATCAAAGTAAGCTTCATTCGGTAGCCACTCAGATTTGCCAAAAAATGATTGACGGTAAATGGAAGAAACCTGTCCGTAAAAAGTCTTTAATGGATAAGTTTTTGGACGATACAAGTTTGGGTAGAGGCTTGGTTTTTAAGCAAGCTAAAAAAATGAGTTCGAAACAAACTCAAGGAAATTACCCTGCTGTGCCTGCCATTATTGACTGTGTTGAAACAGGCTTGAAGAATGGAAATGCAGCTGGTTATGAAAGAGAGTTGGTCTTGTTTGAAGAATTAATGTTGACACCTGAAAGCGAAGCCTTAAGATCCTTATTCTTTGGAATGAGCGACAACAAAAAGAATCCTTACAAGAAGGGAGGGGAGTCAGTCAAAGCACTTCATACACTTGGCATGTTAGGTGCGGGCTTTATGGGTGCTGGAATTACGGAGGTTAGTATCTTTAAAGGGATTAATGTTCTACTTAAAGACTTACAAGCTGAAAGTTTACAAAATGCACAAAAGCAAATATGGAAATCCATAGCCAAGAAAATCAAACGAAGAACAATTTCTAAAACCTCGGGACAGGAAATTATTAATCGGATTCAAACACGATTAGATTATACAGGTTTTGAACATGCTGACATTGTTATTGAGGCCGTAGTTGAGAATATGAAAGTAAAGAAAAGTATTTTTAAGGAGCTCGAAGAAATTTGTCCTTCAGATACCATTATCGCAACCAATACATCTTCTTTATCCGTAACGGAAATGAGCAGCGAAGTAAAACGTCCTGAAAATATAATAGGTATGCATTACTTTTCTCCAGTTCCAAAAATGCCATTACTGGAAATTGTTAAAACAGATAAAACTTCAGAATCGGTTATTGCATCCTGTTATGATTTTGGCATCAAGCAAGGAAAGACGGTAATCGTGGTTAAGGATGGTGCTGGGTTTTATGTCAATAGAATTTTGGCTCCATATTTAAATGAATGTTTAACTATGGCAGATGAAGGTGTAGCACTTGATTTCATTGATAAGTCTTTAATTAAAAAAGGTTTTCCTGTAGGTCCAATATCCTTATTGGATGAAGTCGGTTTGGATGTGGCAGCTCATGTTGCTGAAAGTAGCGCAGAAGCGTTAAGTCAAGGCAGAGAAGGATTTGAGGCAAACACTGCAACTACCCAGATGTTTAAGGATGGACGAATGGGTAAGAAAAATAAAAAAGGCTTCTATACTTACCAAGAGAAAAAAGGTCGTGTGCGTAAAGCGGGAATTGACCCAACAGCATACAAGTACTTTAAGGGGAATGGAGATAAGCAAATGGTAATAGAGGATGTGCAGGATAGAGCAATTATGTTAATGCTTAATGAAGCAGTTATGTGCTTAGAAGAAGGAATTATTGCGAATACCGCAGATGGCAATTTAGGCGCTGTGTTCGGTATAGGCTTTTTACCATTTACCGGGGGCCCGTTCAGATACATCGATCAGTTGGGCGCTGATAAGGTAGTCGCTCGTATGGATGATTTAAAATCAAAATATGGAGTAAAATTTGAATCGAGACCATTGCTTAGAGCTTACGCCAAAGAGGGTAAACGATTCTCCTAATTGAGTACAGCAAAATTAAAACATTTACAATACTGTGTTTTTAAATCATTGATTTCAGCGCTCTATCGGGTCTATTATAATTAAGCTAAAGCAACTTTATGGAGAGGCTATTTTGAATACTAACTAGGCCGCACGATTTAACTCACGAATACTATCCATAGTTAATCCTGTTTTTGGTATTTTTTTTGTTCGCGCTTTTAAAATGGCGATGATCTCCTTTTCCGATTTGTACATGCCATTAATGTTCACAACATGACTTGCCAGCTTTTGATAATTTTTTTTCATGAGATTAAGCCATATTCCACCAAACTCAATCCCTTCAAAAACGATAGCTCCATTATCCGCATAAACCTGTTTATTGTCTAATAAGTGAGCAGGGTGGTCAGTCCAATGTAGGGTTGGTTTTACATGGTGACTGATGTGGTATCCATCATTCCAACAACGTTGATTAAACTTATGATTGATGACGGTAATCGAATTCTTGTATTCGTTCGCCGGATCCATTGAGTCAATAAATGAATGTTGTGCCCAGTTGCCAAGCATCATTGATATTCGAGTAGTTATAAATGGAATAATAAATACGACTAGGGTCGCTTGCCAATTCACAAAACATAAGGCGATACTGCCGATGAAAAATAAACTTTCACCGATAATCGCGTTATTTCTCAAGCTCGGACGATTCTTTTTATTGAAATAAGCAGATAGTCTAAAAAGTCCGAAAAATAAAAATCCAAATAAGTATTTAGCAAAATCCAACTTACTATCTCTTTGGTAGTGCATTGTTGAGCTATCATCATCTTCTAAATTACCTTCGAGGTGATGCATGCCAACGTGATGGCTAAAATAAGCTTCCGGGGATTGCCCCATAAATGGCCCTAAAATCCAAGGTAAAAACTTATTTAAATAACTGTATTTACTCTTAAACCAAGGTCGGTGACTAGTAATGTGTAACATTAAGGTAAATCTACTTTTGTAACGAAAAACATTTACCCAAGTATACAGTAAGGCCAATGGTATCCACATGAATGGGGGCAGGGGGAGATAAAGTAAAATCGCCATAGGAATAAAAATAGCTATCAGTCTTAGCGTAAAATAGAGAAGGACTAAATCTCTCTTATCTCGCATTTTGTCGATCCAAAATTGATCAAAACTATTCAAGTTTTCAATTGGCTTGTAAGTGGGGTCCGTTATAGTTGGAAATTCTCGCATTAACTTCTTATTTGATACAACAAAGGTCTAACATTTATCTCAAATTTTCTATTTTAAACTATTTTATCTATTTCAATAAAAATTGAAGTAGCATCTTTGTTTAATTTTTTCCCTATATTTAACTGATTTTACTTAAGTATTTAACCCAATCAATTTAAATTAAAACCAACAATATGAGAAAGTTATTTCTAAATATCCCGCTTTTTTTGTTTTTACTAGGACTGCCGGTACTATTGATGACCGCATGCAAAAAAGATGGTGATGGTGATGATGGAGATAAAACCATAATTATTGCTGCTGGTCCTAATGCTGCAGATGACGCACAAACTGCATTTATTGAAGCTGAAAACGGAACAACGATAATGTTTGAGGAAGGTACTTTTTCATTTATCAACACTTTGTCGATTGATGGTAAAAGTGATATCATTATTATTGGTGCAGGTCGTGATTTAACTATTTTAGATTTTAGTGCACAAACATCAGGTGGAGACGGTGTTTTAGCTACAAATTGTGTCAACCTAAGATTTGAAAATTTTACAATAAGAGATTCAGAAGGAGACGCATTAAAAACAAGAAATTGTGATAGAGTTAGTTTTGTTAATGTAGCAACGGTATGGAGTGGCACTCCAAGCACCACCAATGGTGCTTATGGTTTGTATCCAGTGTTGTGTTCAAAGGTATACATTGATAATTGCTATGCTTATGGAGCTTCAGATGCGGGTATATATGTGGGTCAATCAGTCGATGTGATTGTAAAAAATTCAGTAGCCGAGGGCAATGTTGCAGGTATTGAGATAGAGAATACCATTAATGCAGATGTATTTGATAATGAAGCATTTGATAACACAGGGGGAATTTTGGTTTTTGACCTTCCTGGATTAACTCAATATGGCACGCATGTTCGGGTTTTTAATAATAATGTTCACGACAACAATAGAACTAATTTTGCTCCAGCGGGAAATATCGTTGGTACAGTTCCTTCAGGGACAGGTTTTATGGTTTTAAGTACAAATACGGTCGAAATATTTAACAATGAGTTTGACGGTAATGAGTTTGCAGGAATATTAGTTGCTAGTTATTTGTTTGTTGAAGACAACCCAAATGACCCTAATTTCCAGCCCTTACCATATTTAATATCTATTCATGATAATACGTATTCAATGACGGGAAATTTGAATCCTGTTCAACCTCCTGCCATTGCCGACATCGTAGGTTTATTAGCGGCTAATAGTTATGCCCAACCCTATATTTTGCTGGATGGTATTTATGCAGCTCCACAGGTGATTTGTATTCAAGAATCGAATACCCCAACTTTTGTTAATGTGAATGCTTATGCTGATCCGAGTGGTGGTGAAATTACAGACAATATGACTCCTCATGATTGCACTCAACCAGCTTTAGATGCTGTTTCATTTGATCCTTTTTAGTCGGTGAATTTGTTTAAATATTCTGTTTTTCTGCTGATCATCCTGATCATGTTAAGTCAATGTGAGAAAGATGGCTTACCCAATTCAACGGATATTAATATTCCTGCAGGGAGAGGGCATGATTTATTGTCCAGTTATAACTTTTTTGAAGGGAATATTGCCGATTTGATTCCTAATGCTGAGGCAGGTGTTTTACCTTATGATTTAAACATGTCATTGTTTAGTGATTATGCATTGAAAAAACGCTTCATTTATGTTCCAAGAGGAGTTTCTATACCATTTGATACTTCAGGTACTTTGAACTTACCTGTTGGAGCTGCGCTGATTAAGCATTTTTATTATGAGGATGCCAATGGTGCAGCTGACTATGTTGAAACTCGTTTGTTGATTCGCAAAAATGATGGCTGGCACCCTGAGACTTATGAATGGAATGATGAACAAACGGATGCAAGAAGAACGGTTGTCGGTGGAACAAGAAGTATGTCTGTTTTTATCAATGGACAAGCGGAAGTTGTTAACTACTTAATACCCAATCAAAACCAATGTAAGAATTGTCACGCAGAGAATGGGAAAATAGCTCCAATTGGTCCGGTAATACAAAATTTGAATCGGGATTATGAATACAGTTCGGGAGCTACGAATCAATTAGACCGTTGGATTGCCGATGGGATTTTAGCAAGTACATCCTTAAGCAATATCCCTTCTTGGCCAGGAATGGATCATCCAACTGCAAGTTTGAATAATAAAGCAAGGGCTTATTTGGCGGTTAATTGTGCATCCTGTCACCGATTGGAAGGTTCTGCAGCAAATTCAGGATTCTATTTAGAGTATTACAATACAGACTCCTTAAGCCTAGGATATTGGAAAACACCTGTAGCTGCTGGAAGTGGTTCTGGAGGATTACAATATGTGATCAAGCCAGGTTCAGCAGATGAATCCATTTTATTGTTTCGAATGATATCGGATGAAGTAGACGAGCGCATGCCTGAGATAGGAAGATCTCTTTCCCATGATGCTGGAATCCAACTCATTCGAGATTGGATCGATAGTCAATAAGATTAAGGGTTGAATCCTTTATCGTGTCTAAGCAAAGTCTCTCGTTTGAGAACTATTTAAAATATGGCCCTTACTTGCATTCTGCCACCATGAACTAGTGGCGATTCTCCCACCTTTCTCCCATCATACTGTATAGAGAGTTGTAAGAGCTTAGCAAAGGTTTTATCTATGCCTAAATTCCAGACAAAATTATTGCCCTCTTGCAGGCCTTGCAACATATCAAATTGGAGTTGCTGGTTTTGAAAAAGCTCATCGTTGTAGCCAACTGTAGTAAAGCTGATTTGGCCCGTAATACTGAAGTTATTTGCCTTGGCATATTTAAAATTTGTATTTATCTCATTGCTCACAGCAAACTGACCTCCGGTAGTTGCCAATGGATTAGATTTAAAACCATATTCATAGGCTAACTCCACCCGAAAAGTGTTTTTATACAACCACGTTATATTTCCACCAGCCTCATTGATGATATATTCATAGGTTCTATCGAAAAAGAAATCGGAGTTGTTCTGTTTGAACCCAGTCGCGTAATTAGCATTGATAGTCAAATTTTTTGCAAAGTTCCACCTGGAATTGAAGGTATTCAGAATAAATTTCCTGTTTTCAAATCCGCTGGTAAGTAGTGTTTTGCTATTACTAAACAAGTAAGTGTAGTCAAAACCATACTTTGTGTCCGTTCGATTAAAAAAGATGACATTACGAATACTTGTTGCACTAGAAACCAATAAGCTGTCATTTAAGTTTAACTGGAATGGACTTACGACATTGCCAAAATTGATTTCCTTGGATGCAAATACTTTTTTATTAAACTGTAAGCTCGTATTGGAAGAAAATCTTGCTATGAATCTTTTAAATCCTTTTTCATTAAACCATACAGCTTTTGGATTTAGACTTAAGTTCTGATTGAATCGCGTGGAGTTTACGGGCTGAAACTCTAATGAGTTCGTGTAAATACGAATAAATCGATTTTCATTTTGAAATGCAGATACATAAAACTCATTAATTTCTTGCACACCATTTTCATTGATATCCTCCCATGCAAAACTACCTTGACCATTCGGATCTTGGATGTAGTTGTACTGAACTTTTTGCTCTCTTCCTGCACCTATTTCGTATAAAGTATTACTTCTAATAGCTCCTTTTGAAGCAGAAACACCATAATCGAACCTGCCCAAATAGAAATGTTCTAAATCACTATCTGCATTAAACAGGGTGTCTTGTTGTAGGTTTCTATAAATTAAATTCCAATTTAAAGTATGACTTTTCTTGGCTATATATCTCCCCTTTAATTCAACGTTCTGTGCTTTTAAATAGGCATCGTCAAATTTTTCACCATCAGATAAATGCTGGTATCTCAGTTTATAGCTAAGGGCATATTGATTTCTAGAGGAATCGGCATTTTGAATAAAAGCACCATATTCTTGCCAAAGGAATGAACTACTCATCAGGCTGTCAGAAACAACTGACGTCGCTTTATTTATTTCATGATTGATATGAATGCCTAATTTCCAATTATCTAGCTTAGGCATTTCTTTAGCTAACATTAGATTAGGCCTGATAAAGTGAGTTTCTACTTCTTGGTTTTTAGCGTACAAATACCTAATATTATTGCTGCTTTGCCAATGATTCGCATTAAAGTGGCTAGAGACGATATTTTCTATCCCCTGATAAATGGTGTCACGTTTAAGGTAATTGAGCCTATAATCAATGGTTCCCTTATTACTTTTACTTAGCTTAAATCCTATATTCGCAAGATGTTCATCTAGGTTTAAGGTATCGGTAAAACTAAAATTCCTACTAAATTCCACGGCTCTATATCTTTCGAGCGGTACAAATTTACTTTGCTTGAATTCATAATTGCCGGTGAGTAAAATTGTTTTTAGGGTATCTTTTTTCAAACGAATATCCTGATTTATAAATAGATTCATGCCCAGTCCTATATTGTCTCCAGCATCAAGATCAGAAAAAGTATTTAAATCTTGATTACTTAAAGCCAATTCAAACCCTAAAGCTGTTTGCTTGTTTGGTGTGTAAGTAAACCTAGAGCTAAGCAATTGTTGTTTTTGTGGAGCAACTAATTGAATGACAGGAAGGTATCCTCCATTTCCCGGACCAAGGTATTCAAAAACTCGACCATTTGCGACTGCATTTATTGGATTGTAAGATCCTAAGCCTTCTCCAACCAATGAGAAGCTTAAACTGTATAACTGAATATTTTCATTAGTGGAATACACATAAAACGTATCGATGGCCCCATTGATTAGGGTGTCTTTTTTTTCATAAAGTACTCTGCTTTCATCAAATTCTACTGCATTTACACCGGAAGCAAGCGCATTTAGTAAATTGTCTCCTGCATTTTCTAAAACTTGAGTGCGATCGTTATTTAGGTCTTGATTGATTGCTTGACTTTTGGCGTCTTGTTGAGAAAAGAAGTTGATTTCTGTTTTAAATTTATCATGTTCAAATCCCCCGTTAACGTGATACAAAGATCGCAGAAAGTACCGATCAGCATATTCAAATTCAACCCTGATTCTCATATCTTGCGTAACCATTTTGTTTGGAGTAAAAGTGATTTCTCCGACATTATAGTCGATTGTATAATCACTATTGTCTCCTCTATCTTGTAATACGCCATTTATAAATACGCGCTCTGAGCCGCCCAAAACGATAATGAATGTTTCACCATTTGGTCCAGACAGTCGATATGGACCTTGGTTACCTTCTTGTGCACTTATATTATTGATAACAAATTTGCCTCTGGAAATGGCAAAACTTGCCATTCCGCTAGCTATACCAAATTCGTTAATTGCTTGTGATCCTTGATAGGAAGCCCCTTGCAGATTCCGCTGAAACTTCATGAAATACCCCGGAGAACTTTTTAGGTCAAAATCCCCGACGGTTAAAAAGTGTTGATCCTTTCTTAGTTGAATAAAGACCTTATCAAATTCTTGTAATTGCGCTGTATTTCCTTCTGGCTGTATGGGTATATTGTTATCTGTTATTGCCGCTTTTACTTCAATATCATCCGTAATCATTCCGGATAGTTGTATGTTGAAACTCGAATTGACATTTAAGCTTTGAGCATTTCCAAAACCAACTCCTCTGGAAAGATTCCCATTGTAGTCTAGTTCTCCAAAATCTATGAGCCCGGTAGAGCTTGAGTTAGATCGATTTACTTGAGCTGATTGTATAATAAAACCTTGTTCACTGGTTTGTTTTTTGTAGGCGGTATAATCTTTTGAGTAATACCTGCGGCTAAAAAGAAATGGGAATGTCCTGTAGGAGAAATATAATTCTTGACCAATTAAGCCTTTGGCAATAATTACATCAGTGGTGTAAGGATTTAGCACGTATAACGCGGAGGCTAGGCTTGAACCATCTTGTAATCGGATTTCAAAACTTGATTCCAATATACTCACACTATCTAAGGTGATTGTATCTGAAGTGGGGATTAATTTAAAGGCTCTAAAATTTGAAAGACTTTGTGCCGAAGCTTGAGAATAATAGCAAACAAATAATATGGCAAACAGTCTAATTAACAAATGCGATTCTTTTCGTGTCTTCTTAACGCTTAAATAAGCTTGAGATTATGAGGAAACACCCAAGTATTCTTGGACATACTTTTCAACTCCTTCCTCTAAAGATATAAAAGCTTTTTTATAGCCTGCCAAACGCAGTTTATTAACCTCGGCCTGCGTATAGTATTGGTAAGATTCTCTGATATCTTTGGGTGTAGGAATATATTCAATATTTGCGGGTTTTTTTAATGCTAAAAACACGGCATTGGTCAAATCATTGTATGTTCTTGCTTTTCCAGTACCCACATTATACAAGCCACTTTCCTTTGGATGAAGGAAAAAATAAAAGCAGATGTCGACTACATCTTGAACAGCAATAAAATCTCGCTTTTGTTCCCCATTACCAACAGATTCTTTGTGAGACATGAAAAGTTTCATTTTACCTGTTTTTTGTATTTGATCATATGCGTGAAGGATGACACTTGACATACGATGCTTATGGCCTTCATGTTTGCCGTATACATTAAAGAATTTTAATCCAGCCCAAAAGGGCGGCTGTTCATTTTGTTCTTTAACCCATAAATCAAAGTTCTGCTTACTCCACCCATAAGGGTTTAAAGGCTTTAATTGTTGAATGGGGTATTGATCATTGTATCCAAATTCTCCCTTACCATAAGTGGCTGCAGATGAGGCATAGATTATTGGGATTTGATGTTTGCTGCAAATTGAAAAAAGGGATTTAGAATAATTTAAGTTTAACTCAGTAAATATTTTTACGTTTTGTTCTGTGGTATCAGTCCTTGCTCCAAGGTGAAAAACAAATTTAACTAGGCCATAATTTTCAACAAACCAATCCAAAAAATGAGATCGGTCGATAAGTTTTTCATATCTACAGTCGGTTAGATTAATGGTTTTGTCTTTATTTTCTAGCTCATCCACTAGAATTAAATCCTCATAACCCTCTGCATTCAACTTTTCAATTAAATTACTTCCAATAAACCCTCTTGCTCCTGTAATCACTATCATTTTTGTAAAGTTGCGATTTTTACACTAAATATTTTCATTTTTTTGAAGTGCGAATTTTAACATATATCGATATTCAGACACCAGAAATAGCGAAAACTGCATTAAGGAAGATTTGAATTACTTATTTTAGCAATTCAAAAATAAACTTTAAATGAAAAACTTTTACATTTTAGCGTTCATCTTTTTCTTACCGATGTTCAGCTTTTCCCAGCAAGCAAATCTTTTTACTATACCTAATCAAAGTGCTCAATTTATAAGAATGCCTTCCAGAGCTACTGCGATAGATGTAGATGCAGTTTTTTTTAACCCTGCAAATTTACCTTCTTTGGGCAATGGTTTTCACATTGACATCAATAATCAAGTTTTAAATCAATTCAGTTCTGTAGAAAGCGAGTATGAGTTGTATACAACAAATCCTAAGAAGTATGAAGGCAATGCAAAGAGTTATGTATTTCCAAGTGTATTTGTAAACTGGAACATTAATAAGATAAGCTTACATGGAGCCTTCATGATTGTGGGTGGTGCTGGTGGTGCTGACTATGCAGATTTGCCAGTTTCTGATCGAGGTATTGCAGATGTTCCTGCAGCCATAACTAATTTGCCCGGGCAGCTCAATTTAGTTGATTTTGATGCCAATAATGGAACTGGTTACAGTAATATAACTGATTATCGTTATAATTTCCAGAATAAAGGGGTAGGATTTAGCCCTGGAGTGCAGCTTGGTGTTGCTTATAAACTGAATAAATTCTTCTCTTTTGGGATGGATTTTAGGTGGAGTCAACAAATTATTTCAAGTGAAGGTGAGGTTTCTAACATTGAAATCTTAGCTGAAACTAATAATTCGGACTTAAATGATTGGATGAGTCCAGGAGATTATTTGCGCGCTGTTGGTAACGAAATCGGACAGCCTGCTTTTAATGGAATTGCTGGCATCTATGATGATTTGGGCAGAGATCGATTTATTAATATCAGGCAAAAAGGAAGTGGTTTTAATTTTATACCCAGTGTACTCATTCAGCCAACTGAGAAATTATTTATCGCTTTAAAGTATGAACATCGCACTAAAATTGTGATGACCACTCTAGTTAGAGATGGAAAAGATGGGGGTATGCAAGGAGGCCGTCCTGTGTTTATTGACGGCGAGGAGATAAGATCGGATTTACCGGGTTTTATAAGCGGTGGTATTGGTTATCAAGTCACGGATAAATGGCGAATAAATACGGGTGGTCGATATATGTTCTTTAAAGGGGCTAATTTTAATGGAAGAGAGCAGTATTTAAAAAATGGATACTATGAGGTGGAGTTGGCAACGGAATATCAATTGTTTGATAAGTTTCTCGTTAGTGGTGGTTATACTTTTAACCGAGCAGGTGTTGAAGAAGAGTATCACAATGATGTAGATTTCTGGATACCAGGTCACGCATTTGCTTTGGGCGGTCGAGTAATTTTTAATCCGTCTGTTTGTATTGATTTTGGAGCTATGTTTACTCGAAATGTTGGTCAACAGTTTACTTATAATCATAATTATGCTGATGGTAATGCTTTAGCAGTTAGACCAGCCAATTATACTGGCACTTACACGATGGACTTTAAAAAGTACTCATATATCATTGGATTAGGGCTTAATATTAAAATCAATAATGAGAATGGGACCACTCCAAATTTGATGAATGAATAACTGGCTTGAATAATAACTAAAAAAAAAGGTCCTTCACATGAAGGACCTTTTTTTTTAGTTATTAAGCTTAATTAGCTTTTCTGATGCTTGTGTTTTCTCACTAGAAATTCGGAGAATGTACATGCCATCACTGCCTTCAAATGATAGCTCTTTGCTCAATTCAACTCCGGGCCGTTCTTTGGAATATTTCCATGATTTCATTAGCTTACCTTCTAGGTTTACGATGCTTAAATGTAGATCACTAACTTCGTTCAATGTATAGTTAACAATAAAGTTTCCATCGTTTACAGTGGGGTAAAGCGAAAATTCATTGATATCCTCACCGAGATCACTGACAAAAGTAGGTGCATTAACATACGCAAAAAGAGTATCTTGATTGATAAACACAAAAGAGGTCAGTGGATTATAATCTGCTAAAACTTGCGTATTAAGTTCCCATCGATTGAAACTGTTGCCCGAATTAGGAATTGCCTCAATAGCTAAGTTTGAATTCACAGGATAGAGCCCAGTATAAGGGGAAGAGCTTACGGTATTGCCTCCAATATTTAATGTGGCAGCATTGTTTGGAAATATAATAACAACTAAAGTGTCCAATAAGTTAGAGCTAAAGTGAGCAATTATAGTATCATTTGCCGAAGAGGTGAAACTTGTAGCTGCGTTATTTATGTTAGCTATAGCATTGTTATTTGCCTCCCAGTAAGAAAATATGAAGTTGGCATTGGCATTACCTTGAATATTCATATTGCTGCCCGAAGGATTTATTGCAGTGAAAGGCAAGGGTGCTATTGGTGAGGAATTAAGATCAATTGTACCACTTCCAACAGGTTCAACCAAATATACAATCGTATCCAGAATGATTGCATCAAAATTGACAAATACCGTATCATTTGCACCCAAAGTGAAACTGATATTTGGGGATTGGTTATTAGGTGTACCTGCATGCATGCTCATCGCCCAACTATTAAAAGTATACCCACCATTTGGACTAGCGCTTAAATTCATGGTGCCTCCACTGTTATAGATTCCTGTGAATGGGAAAGTACTTTGAGCTATCCCATTAATAGTTAGATTACCAGCTCCTAAAGGATTGACAATAAACACGAGAGTATCCACAGGTATTGGGTCAAAAAATGCGTAGATGGTATCATTCCCATTTAGGTTGACGGCAATGTTGGTAGACGTATTGTTTGGATTTGCAACATTATTTGTCATACTCCAATTAGAAAATAAGAAACCAGGATTTGCATTCGCTACCAAAGTTAATAGAGAGCCACTATTGAAGTAGTCTGTTAATGGAAATGCAGATTGATTGGTTCCGTTAATATCAATTGTTCCAGACCCAGCACCCAAAACAATAAAAGTAATGGTGTCTTGCGGAACAACTACATCAGGCACAAAGTGCGCGACAATGGAATCATTTCCACTTAGATCAAACAATGCATTTTCAGATAAGGTATCCGGCAACAAGGTGTCATTTGCAATGGTCCAATAATCAAATACCCATCCTGGAAGAGCATCTGCATCGATATTAATATTAACCCCACCAAAATAGGTAGATGTGTAGGGATAAGTAGCAGGAGTAATTGAGCTTAGCTCTATTTCACCAGATAAGGGTGGTTCTACATTAAACACCACTTCATAAGGCCCAGAAATCTCTGGATTACAGTTGACCAATCCAGCAGGCACATCTACACAGCGCGTATCGATGAAGTCATGAATATCTTGAACATTAGATAGCCAAGTATTATAATTCCCATTCCATCGAATAGCATGTCTTTGCATTTCTGGTTGTATTTCGGCAACCATTCTATCTAAAAGATTATGCATGCTGTCACAAGTAAAGACCGTGCTGGTTAACTCTGCATAGCGATTGATGTAGTCAGCGAAGAAATCATCGTTGGTCTGTAACTTATTCCAAATAGGTACATGACCTTGACCACCAGGATTTCCAAGAGATTCAGGGTCACAAGGGTCGGCGTTAGCAGATTGACTTGGTACGCCAGTATAGTTGATGTAGTGCCCAAAAGAAGCATCCATATCCCAGAGGGTATATCTCCATTTTTTCTTATCTCCTGCTGGATCCATACCTCTCCACCAACCTGTATTCCAATTCAACCAATCCGCACATACCACAAATCCGTTTAAAATAAAATAATCGATTAGACTTCCCGTATTGTAAACAGAATCAACATAATCATAGTTAGCTGGAACTGTCATGTTATTGTTATCAATAAAATCAACCAAATCATCCCAATCATCCTGCGAATTAGGTGCACCATATTCTTCCCAGGTTTGCCCCCATGTTTTGAGGTATTGAATATTAGGGACATCTTGGTCATAATAGTAATCTGTAAAATCACTATCATCCGTCTTTTCCCGAATATCATAAACCCCCCAATATTGTCCGTTTAAATATAAAACGGCAAATTCATTAGACCGTTCATCCATTCGTAAGTCTCCAAGTTGAGACATTTCATTAATGTAAGAATCCCTGATGTGCGCTCCTCCCGGCTCAAATGGAAAATTATCACTAGCTCCGCACTTTAATATAACTCGCTGAAACTCGTCTCGATCTTTCGTATCAAAAATTTCATCTTCCAAGGCATGGTTAATGCCGAATTGATCTCGAGCAATAAAATCAACACCTCTTTGACCGTAAATCCAGGAATCATTGCCATGTTTGTTGAATTCTCCTGTTGCTTCTGTTAGAAAACTCCCATCAACTTCAAATAATTCAAGTGAGCCTTCAGGTTCTATTTGTGTTCCTCCAAATAATGTACCTACACTATTGCCACTTACTGATAAAATTTTAACGGTATGATTTTCATCGATGAAGTAAGAATTGGTCTCAGTATGACTCGGCAAAACTTGCGGGTCCGATGAAAATACTTTCGCACGTATAACTGTGGTACTAGTTATATTTAATGGAACACTGTATAGGTTTGAAGCACCAGTAGGGTCACTACCATTAGTTGTGTATCTTATGCTTGAAGTGGGTTCAGTCGAACTAATCGTCACCGTTTGAGCATTAGGATAGGCCCCTGGAGCCACATCAAACAAGACTTCATCTGCATACTTAGTAAATGAATTAGAATTTGAAGCACCTTCGCTTGGATCAGTAAATACTCCCCAAACTGCATTCCCATCGCTTATGCGACCTCTCGAATCATTCTTTTGATTGGCATAATTCAGTCGAATGCTATCCACTATTATACCCGCTGTATTAGCTAGTATGACATATTCATTACCATCGGTTTGTGTCAGCTTAAAATTAGTATTTTGATAACCATAGTTTAAGCCGTTTCTACTAGAAGCTAAAATTACTAAATGACCATTCCCTGGAATTGTTACTCCGGCTGGAAATGACCATTTTTGTATATTGTTAAGTTTGTCACTTAAAAAGTAGCCGCCTAAATCAACTGTGGTTCCAGAAGTATTGTATAACTCAATCCAATCTTCGTATGCACTTCCAGGTCCTGTTTGAAAATCAATATCCGAATAGTTTGCGGCGGAATATTCATTGATGACAACTTGTGCAGAAGCCAAAAAACCGAGGCAGACAAAGAACGATAAAAATATTTCTTTTTTCATATTGCAATCTATATTTATTAGGTATTCCACTCAAAGATAAGCTTTCTTCTCTAAATTTTTTCGACATTTTCTTGATATTGTAGGGCAGTTTATGTTGTATTATGGACTATCATTCCTTAACTTTGCAACCAGATAAAATGACTTATGGATTTTAATTTAACAGAGAATCAGCAGATGATTCTAGAGATGACAAGAGACTTTGCAAAAAAAGAAGTGCTGCCTTACCGAAATGAATGGGATGAAAAAGAACATTTTCCTGTAGATGTTTTAAAAAAAGCAGGAGAGCTTGGATTGTTGGGTGTTCTTGTCCCTGTGGAATATGGAGGAAGTGGAATGGGATATCTTGAGTATGTAAGTGTTTTAACAGAATTAGGTAAAGTTTGTGGAGGATTTGGATTGTCTGTAGCAGCGCACAACAGCCTGTGTATAGGCCATATTTTGCAACATGGAAATGAGGCGCAAAAAAACAAATATTTACCAGCATTAGCATCTGGCGAGCATATAGGTGCTTGGGGTTTAACAGAGCCTAATACAGGTAGTGATGCTATGCGCATGCAATGTGTTGCTAAAAAAGAGGGTAATGAATGGGTGATAAATGGTTTAAAAACATGGATTACGCATGCATTAAGTGCAGATGTTTATGTAATACTTGTGCGAACTGGAGAATTGTTAGACTCGAATGGTATTTCTACATTTATTATTGAAAAAGGTACGCCGGGCCTGAGTGCCAACAAAATCACTCAAAAAGTTGGAGTGCGTGCAAGTGAGACTGCTGAGTTATATTTTGACAATGTTCGAGTTCCTGCTGAAAACTTGATTGGAGAGGAAGGTAAAGGATTTAAACAGGCCATGAAAGTTCTAGATGGAGGTCGTATTTCCATTGCAGCATTGTCTTTAGGCGTCGCAAAAGGAGCCTATGAAGCTTCTGTCGCATATGCCAAAGAAAGAGAGCAGTTTGGGAAGCCAATAGCTCAGTTTCAGGCGATTGCATTTAAATTGGCTGATATGGCAACTGAATGTGAAGCGGCTGAATTGTTGTGCATGCAAGCGGCTGATATGAAAAATAGAGGAATGAACATTACAAAGCAGGGCGCTTTTGCTAAATATTATGCTTCTGAAGTAGCGGTTAAGAATGGTAATGAGGCTATGCAGATAATGGGGGGGAATGGCTATACAAAGGAATATCCTGCAGAAAAATTCTTAAGAGATGCTCGATTGATGGTTATTGGCGAAGGTACTTCTGAGATCCAGAAATTGGTTATATCAAGGGAGTTATTAAAGTAATTTTATCCGCTGAATAAAAAATATAGAGCGAAAGTTGTAATAAATCAAACGAAGTTGTTTAATGTTAAAAAAATATTTTTATCTTCGCATTTCAAATTTTTAATCAAAACAAAAAGAGGTATTTAATATGCTTATTATAGATGCAAGAGATAGCGACTCAATTGACAAGGCGCTTAGAAAGTACAAAAAGAAGTACGAAAAAGCTGGAGTAATCAAGGAATTGAGAAAACGTCAGCAATTTACTAAGCCGTCAGTAGTAAAAAGAGAGCAAAGAATCAAAGCAGCTTATAGCGTAAAGATTAGAAGAGAACAAGGGTTAGATTAATTCTTGCATATTTAGAAATAAATGGAAGGTGTTGTTTTTACAATGCCTTTTTTTATGCCTATTGCCAAAGTTTGTATACCTTTAAAATATGCCGTTTGAAGATTTTTTATCTTATGTTAAGTTTGAAAAGAGGTATTCCAATCACACATTAGCTTCCTATGAAACTGATTTGAATCAGTTTGCAAGTTTTATTGACTCCATGAGTAAACAAATGCAAAACGCAGGACCACGAGATATCCGATTATGGATAGCTGGGCTTAGTGATAATCATGCACCAAGTACAGTAAATAGGAAATTGTCTACAATAAAATCGTTTTATAAGTTCCTTCTTAAAACCGAAAGAATAAAATCTAATCCAGCTAAGGATTTAACGAATTTGAAAGCACCCCAACGTACTCCTCAATTTATTGATGAAAAAGAGCTTCTGCACTTGTTTGAGCAGCTGCCTATTGCGGATGATTTCAAAAGTGCACGGAATTTGTTAATATTTGATTTATTCTATGCAACCGGAATGAGGAAATCAGAATTAATTGCTTTAAAACATACTGATTTGGATGAATCTTCAAAATCTGTTAAGGTTTTAGGGAAAGGAAAAAAAGAACGAAAAATTCCCGTTGATAGATTGGTGTTTTCAAAAATAAACAAGTATCTTAAGTTTCGAAATGAACAGTTCCCAAATGAACAGTTCAAAATACTTTTTGTAAATGATAAAGGTCGTAAGATGGATCCCAAAACAGTTTATAATATAATTAATCAAATACTGTCTTCGTGTTGGTCAACTGAAAAAAAGAGCCCTCATGTGCTTCGGCATTCTTTCGCTACTCATTTATTAAATAAAGGAGCTGATTTAAATGCAATTAAAGAGTTGTTGGGTCACAGCAGCTTGGCGGCTACTCAAGTATATACGCACAATTCTATTGAGCGCTTGAAAGAGGTGCACAAGCAAGCCCATCCGAAAGCCTAAACTATGTAAAATTATGAATGTACAATTTCACCCATCAGGATTTACTGCTGCAGAGCAGTTAAAAGATTTTATCGAGAAGAAATTAGATAAGTTAGAGACCTTCTTTGATAAAATTATCGACGCAGATGTTTATTTAAAATTAGAAAGTCATCATCAGGTAAAAGATAAGGCCGCAGAGATTAAGCTAAATGTACCTGGTGTGACCTTGTTTTCTTCTGAGACGTCAAAAACTTTTGAAGCTGCTACCGACTTAGCGGTGGAGTCTCTTCGCAGGCAACTTAAAAAGTATAAGGAAAAACATAAAATAAATTACTGATAATCAGTGATTTATAAACGCCTTTAATGCCTTTCCAAAAAAAAACAAAATTATTTTCAAAAGAAGTTTTTAAGATATGGAAATTATCCTTATTTTTGCACTCCGTTTTGCTAGTTTAGCGAATGGATTGTTCATTGAAAATAAGAGATTTGAGCTGAAACTCATTGGGTTTCCGATGTGTTTTACTCAGTATCCTTTCAAGTATATTAAGGTACGCCGATGTAGCTCAGTTGGCCAGAGCAGCTGATTTGTAATCAGCGGG
>TARA_B110000459_G_scaffold80341_1_pt1 | contig 31692 bp, 45 predicted proteins | sample TARA_B110000459 | Tara Oceans TARA_B110000459 (sample SAMEA4398296) | marine metagenome | biome: Polar Biome; feature: [SRF] surface water layer (ENVO:00010504); material: water (ENVO:00002006), including particulate matter (ENVO:01000060) such as... | depth 5 m | reverse complement strand
AAACCAACTGGAGCTACCACAATTATCTGACCTTCTTCGTCAACGATAACATCGCTAACTGATAGTGAAGACATACGAGATAAACGTTCGATGTTCTCTTCTGGACCAATATTACCGATCTCAAAGACTTGGTTAACGTCAACCGCTTCGATGTTTGATACGTGAGTATAGAAACCGTTTTCCCAAGCATCTGAAGCCAAGCCGCCGATTTTGCCACCGCTGAAATCCATAGTCATATCCATTTTAGCTACATGAGCTGGAACTGACATATGACCTTTTGCGTTGATAAGATCATACTGATTGTCTGTAAGTTGGATCTGGTAAATTGCGTATTTCATGGTCGTTCCCTTTTGTGTTTAGAACTGCTTTTAAGCTACACACCTATTAACGCTTCCTCCCTCACCTAGCCTTATTGACGTTGCTAGTTACGTTTGGTTACTCCTTGTGTGTAGCTAAAAACAGTCCTCTTCTTTATTAATTTATAGTACTATTATACATCATCTTGAAGTGAATGTCAAGGCCTTTTTAGACCTTTTTGTTATAAAAATGAATTTATTATTACTTATTATTCAGATGGGGCTAAACTTTGTTTGAAAGATTTTTTAAATTTTCCTGTAGGTGTCCAGATTTGATGTGGAAACCCAATAACGTCGTATTGATATTTTCCTTCCAGAGATGATTCTCTGAGAATGATTAAGCCGTCATTGTCGTACTGATTCCTGTCAATGTCAGAAAGAAAATCTAAAATTTTGTCAGCCGTAAAGGGGATATTGTCAGTTGGGAATTTCTCACCGTAAGGATTTTGGATGAAAAACCGGTTTGTAATTTTATAAGTAAAAGACATATATGTACTCCATTTGATTAAGATACTATTATATCATTTTGAAACACGTATGTACACAGTTAATTTCATTTAATTACAAATTAATTCCTTCTCTTTGGAAGATGATTTCTTCGATTTCTTCTAGAGTCTCTCTGCATGTAGCTAGGATAGGAGAATCTGTTGCAAGGATCAGTTCCTTAGCAGCGAATATTTGGTCGTAACGATCTAGACCTTGAGGGATTTGATTGGCGATTGTTTGAGTGAAGAGTTTCATTTTGTAGCCTTTCTGTTTATATAACCATTCTATACAATGTAAAAGTGAATGTCAACAGTTAATTTCATTTAAATGCAAATTAATTTCACGCACAAAAAAGCCGCCAGCGGGGAATACTGACGGCTATTATTTAAGAATTTGTTACGTAAAGACCTTGAGACTGAGCTTCAGCAGGTGTTAATATTTGGTAAGCACCTTTAAATGTATCGGCTAATGGAGAGCCTACTAATACGTTACCGCTTGGGAATACATCAACTGAATAGCCAAACCAATCATCATGTGCTCTAAAGCTGCCAATAACTATTTTACCGTGTCTAAGCTTAACAGACCCACCAAATTGTCTACCAGTTCCTGTTGATTCGTGCGAACCTTCTGGTCCTGTAATTCTAGTGTTGTTGTGTAAAACATAACCACCGTTATTGAAAGCTCCAATTAAATAGTCATCACCATCTCTGCTTACACTATTACCAAACCCTGAATCGGCTTCTCCTGTGATTGCTTGTGACTGAACGAAAACACCGTCAGTATATAAGAACTCGTAAACTGTAGCGTTATCTCCACTACCTACCATTAAAGTTTGTGCATCATCTGACATCCAAATTGATCGGCCAAACTTTAAAGCATCTTCTGGGGTAGCAATTGTTGCAACCAAAGATCCATTTCTATAATGAAATGCTTGGCCTTGGTTATCACTAGATTCTCCAGCGCCTACGACAATATCATTGCCATCACCAGATAGCCAAAAATTATAACCAAACATCTTTGTGTCTGCCATATGTAATTCATATGATAATTCGAATTGATCATTTTGATATGCGTACACATATACACGTTCAGCGTTATATGATCCAACTGCTAAAGTATTACCATCACCTGAAATGCGGCAGCAGGTACCGTAACGATCTTTTTTATCATCGCCGGTAATTTTTGCTGGTGGTTCTATTTTTTGAACCGTATCTCCGTAGAAGACATATACTGCACCGTTTGGAAGGTTACTTATTGTTGTGTCGTCGTCACCTTTTCTTTCATATGTTTTAAGAGTAATGCCAGGTGCGCCTACGACATAGCGACTTCCGTCATTGCATATGCCCACGCTTCCACCTAGGTAGTCGTATTTTGATATTGTGTGATCCATTTAATTATCCTATTCGTTATAGCCCAGATTCAATAAACTTTAGTGATCGCTCATCAATCTTAGCATTAATAACTAACCATATGCTGTCGCGGTGGGCGTCTGCATTAAAAAGAGTATGCATCTTAGTAGTATTTATTATATACGAGCTACCACAATTCATATTTAATATTTTATCTTCTAGAATAAAATTAGAACACGGCACTTCGCAATTGATGATTGGAACAATGATTCTGAAACTATTTTGCTTTCCTTTGGTATGATCCCTGTGTGGAGGAAAGAAACCGCCAGGTTTTAGTTTTAAAAAGTGTGTTCTTACAACGCTTCCAATTAAAGGCTTAAAATATTCTTGCAATTCTGGTGAAGCGTTATATAACTCTGTAGGAACATTAGCATCTGATTCTGTTAAATTAGTGCTGTGTAATTCGTTATATTGTTTTAAACTATCTAATGCTGGGTTGGGTCCGCATACACCGTCATAATTAAAGACGCATAATCCTTCTCTAGGTATATGAGATCTACGAGTGTTATATTGTGACCATTTACTTTCAAACAATTCTAAAGTATCTAATATTTTGCTCGTATCTATATTGTGGTGTATACGGTAAAAATCTCCGTACTGATATATGTCGTAAGGTGTAATCATAATTTTCCAAACGCTCCTAATCTTTCTGTGCACGGGTAACACTTTCCGCAATGTTCAATAGGTGGTTTAACATTACAACTATGAGTTAATGAGAAAAGTTTATCGAGCTTTAATTCGTTATATATTTTGGCTAAATCATTTTTATCTAGATGAGAAAATGGCACATAAGAACGACCAATCCATTTACGTCCATCTCGTGTATGATCGTCTCCTCCGCGGTATTCTCCACCTGGATATATTTTAGTTATGCCTAATAAAAAGCTAGTATCTTCTTCTGGCATATCATAGCTTTCTAAAACTTCAAGCTTTAGTCTATATATTTCAGACGCTTTATTGTTTCCATTTCTTTCAAAGTATTTTGATATTAAACGAAATCTTACAGTTGGAAATAAATCATCAAAGTAATCAATTAGCATTTCACATTGTAGTTTCATTTCTATTTTATCATAAATCATAAAACAATCTATTTGAATATCTAAATTTTCTTTTTGTATTTTATCAGCAAGAAGATAAAGAAGTAATGCAGAGTCTGCACCTCCAGAAAGATGCAGAAAAACTCGCTTCTTTACTGGTAGGTCAATCATAATAATTTTTTAACCTCGTCACATGATTCTTCAAAATTAGCAAAGAACGATAATCGCCATTCATCATTATTAACAACAGAATGCTTAACTTGTACGTCTGTAAGAATATCTTCTGCATAATCGTAACGGTCAATTACATTTTCATCTTCGTCATAGAATAGTATTTCTGCGCTTCCTTCGAGTAAGCAACCAATACGAGATTTAATTAAGCTGAGGTCTTTATGAATTACCATTTTATATTCAGGTGGCATATAAACAAATTGATACCCGCGGCAAGGCGGGGTGCCGAATAAGTCTTTACCGTCTTCCCAAGAGAAATACATCTCAAAGTATCCACGATCAATTACTTTATCTCCGCCTTTGGTTCTATAAGGCTGAAGCTTCTCATCTTTATAATATTCAAAGATTGTAAGAAGCTTTTCTTTATCAAAATAATCACCTAGTGTAACATAAGGTCTCATCTATTTTCCTTTCATAATCTAAATTAATGCTTCTAAATAGATCTATCATATCTATTTGAATCCAATTATCAACGAGTTTTCCATTATTACTTGTATAGAAATCCATTACGAACATACGCGGAGTTCCACCTTCTGGTTCAAATCCAAAGTACTCACCTTTATGAGTAGCAATTAAACTTGGGTGACCCATTAAAGCAGCATAACTTCCATCACTAAATATAACTTTATTCTTTGAACCGTCTATAGTACGATCAGGTACGAACTTAAGGAATGGTCTTTGGTGATAATCCTCAAAGCCTTTAAGCGTTTTACAATGACCAATAGTATGTGGGCCAACCCAGTTCATTTCTTCACTATCCCACCAATTTGCCATTCCCATACTTTCAAGATTCTTCTTATCAAAAGATCTTAGACCTAAAATCATTCCCCACAGAATAGGCCATGAATCTTCTTTTGTATGTGGATATGAAGGCATGTGAATTTGTTTTGGTACATTAAATTGAAGAGGGCAGTGACCTAAACGACCAAGCATATCTGTTAAATCACAGTTAATAAAATTACCATGTACGTTTTCTTGTTCACCAATCTGAAATGTATATATTTTCCCATCTGGTTCTATATTACGCCACTTGCGCGCAAAGGTTCCTTCTATATAATATAAAGAAGCTTTACAGAATTTACCACTCACCATAGCATGGCTTTGAATATCCATTACTTGAGTTTCTTTTACGTTATCAAAACAATTCCAGAAGTCTTGATATTCTGTGTGATTATTAAATGGATAGCTATATGTTATCATAAGTAAGTACCTCGTGAGTGTAGGGATGTTCTAATTTGTTTCTTAATCTATCCCAAGCGGCGTAGCCAAATTTCTGCTTTTCAGTATATGCGCATTCTACGCTATGCAAATACTTTATTTCTGTAGGTGGTTTATCATCAAACAGATAACTAGACCATACTTCATTTGATACATCCCAATCATATGATCCTTTATCCCAACCACCAAACGGTCTTAAATTAAAATCAATAGAATATAAATTACCAGAAGTATCTTTCATAAACTGCCAACCAAATAGTTTGTTTTGTATTTGTATTCTATTGGAAAGCTTCCAAATGCTTTCTTCGATAATCTCATAATCTGCATCAGTTATTTCATACGGCGTATAGGATCTCGCTGGACAATTATCGTCATAACGCATTACATGATTATTAAGCCAATACCATTTCTTAGAGTCAGCATAAAGATGGCATGATACTATATATTCTATTTCTACATTATTCTGAAAAAAGCCAACAGCTTCTTCTCTTGCAACAACTTTAAATCCTGTGCCGCCGCTTAAATCACTTTTACATATAACAGTGTCACCATTGTTTGGTACAGTTGGAATATGTAGTTCTTTCCATATTATGTCTTGTTCTGCCTTTGAAGAAAAGAATCTTATATTATCTTTATTTAAGAATGTGTTGATTCCAAATCTTTCGCATATTTCTTTTTCTTTTTCTAGATAGTGTGCTTGCTCTTTCAAATTAACTACGGCATCAGGTACCCAGTTATCGAATATGCTTTCATCATCTAAACCGTATGATAAGCTATCCAACTCAGAAGCATTATTAGAATGAACTGCCATTTGAATAAAACGACAATTGTGATCTTCTCGTACATAATCGTATATAGGTAAAAGCTTAAGCTTAGTTCCTAGAAAAAGAATATTCATATCAAATTAATCCATAATAATATTACTACAAATAGAGCAATCAATCCTTGAGTTGGTTTTTCGAATTTGCCCGGAGCTAAATACCAACCGTCTTCAGTACGATCTTTGTATTTTGCTTGTTGTCCTGGTACGCTATATTTATGCCATCTTGCTAGATTAGATCTTGCTATAATTTCTGCAGGAATAATAGTAAGTAAAGATCCAATCACTGCGTACCAAGGCCAAGCTATGTCTGTGTATACTGCAGCACCTGCCACACCAATAAATCCAATCAATATTCCAATAAGTAGTTCTCGTTCTTTTACACGCTTTGAAAAGAAACCAAGATAAAAGGCTGCAAACTTAGCACCTACAAAGTATGAACCAACTGCAGACAACGTTTCTAATATACTGCCGGTACTTCCAAGAAATTGCATCGCCACTAAAGCGCTTATTATCGCCCAACCAAATGTTAATTTGCGTGCAAAGGATAAATCTTTATTAGGAAAGAAATCATTCATTGTTACGGTGGTTAAAGAATTTAATGCTGATGATACTGAACTCATGCTTGCAGATAATACAGCAACTATCACTAATCCTAATAGACCTGCGATACCCATACCACTGACATACTCAAGTATTATTGTATTCGTATTATCAAATACAGCTCCGTCATAATACAAATAAAGCATTCCGCCTATCATAAAAAACATCAAGTAAACAAAGAATGCAGCGTACCCTACGAACAAGTAAGCTTTCTTTGCATCACCGATACTCTTTGCGGCTAATACTCTTTGAACCATCATTTGACCAGCACCATATACAGTAATATGATAGAAAGTCATAGCAATTACACCAGCCCACATAGTTGAAGCAATCGCTGGATCTATGCTCCAGTTTTGTTTAAGCTTACCCACCTCATCTAATGAAGTAAAAACATTTCCATCAATTAATGAAAAGAATACAAATAAAGCAACACCGATAAAAATGAATGATTGTAATACATCAGTCCATATTACTGCATTCATTCCACCAAGTATTGTATATAAGCAAGCAATACTAATCATAACGAGTATAGCAATTTCTGGATTCATTCCCGTGGCATAACTGGCTGCGATACCAGTGGCTGTTAATATACTGCCGATTGCGATAGATGTTGCTACCATAAACAATAAACTCATAAAGAGCTTTGTTTTTTTACCAAATCTTTTTTCAAAGTAATCATATATACTTACTAATCCACTTTTATAAAAGAACGGAATAAAGTAAGCTACACAAACAAAAAGTACGAGAGGATATTGAATATGAATAGCCATTGCTGCCATTCCATCGCCGTATGCCCAAGCCGGTCCACCTAAAAAAGAAAGTGCACTAACATAAGTTGCTAATACACTTAATCCGATTGCCCACCAAGGAGCTGTTTTTGTTCCTACGTAATAATCATTTTCAGTCTGTACACTTTTAGAGTAAAACAAACCTAAACCACAAATCATTAGTAAATAAGAACCTACTACAACATAATCAATAATATTCATAATTAAATCCTAAACTTAAAGTTAACAAAGAAGTCATCACCGTAAAAAGCCCAAGAATTATCTACTAATTTAAATATTCCAGTACTTATTTTAAATTTTGGATTTACTTTATATGTTACCCCGTATCCTACATATGTAAAGATATGACCACCATCAAAATATTTCCACGTTGCGCCGTGTAAATCAAGGTCCCACTTATCAGTTACTGTATAAACTGCACCAGCACTCATAGAACCAAAAGTTTTATTTCCACCACCGCCACGATTAAACATTACTTCTGGCATCCACCAAATATACGTTTTGTTTATTTTTTTATCCATATATCTACGGACACCTAAACGATAATGATTTTTATGATTTGAAGTATCATGCCGATACCAATGCTGAACACTAAAGCCTTTGCCAATACCGTGACTTAATCTGTAATCATCCCACCCGTGTTCTCTATTACGATAATCAAATTGCCAATCATCGGCAGTAACTCTAAATTCGTGTTCGTTGTTTGAAAAATCTTCTCGAGCAAATACTGCTGATGAACACAGCACAAGCAATAAAATAATATAGTACTTCATAATCCTTTCCTAGTCAGTTAGTTGATATATTTATTTATCGAAAACCAATCCAAAGTTTTTAGAAATAAAGTGTACTATTGAAGCATCCCATTCAATTATATCAGCATCAAGTTTAGTTTTTTGCTGAAATCTTGCGAGTTCATTTTTATAAAACGCTTCTTTAGTACTATAATAATGTCTAAGATGCCAAAATTCAGATAATCTATAATTATTTACATTATTCTTTTCTACTTTATATGCCATAATTGTTTCGTTATCATATCCAAACGATGCTTGTATATTAGGAGGATACATTGAATCATGTTTTAATTCTTTCATTGTTGCGATAACATCTTCGATATCAGAAAAGTAATCTAATTGTTTCATTACATAATTACTTGCAACCATAATTCCTGTATTGTACACATTATCCGAAGGCTCTAAATCTTCTTCAAGTAATAAAGCATGCGCATTCCAATATTTAGCTTCAGGATTTCTGTAATCTTTTTTAAACTTTGCAAAGTATTCTTGCGATGCATTTATCTTAAGGTGTGACTTTTTGTCATACATACAACAGAATGCATAGTTACACGGAGTGCTTTCAAATATATCTGCATGATTTATAAAATACACATCTAAATCAATGTACATTACTAAATCATATTCTTTTGTAAGTTGCTCTAATTTATAAACCTTATATAGATTAACAACGTCGTACTCAGATAAGTCTGGAAATCTTTTATAAAACTCTTCATATTCATTATCGCGTTTATAAGTAGTATATGTTGCACCTACTGCCTTTGCGTAATCGTTATGATTATCCATTAATTGCTTTTCATACTTAACAAACTGTTTTTGTGCTATTTTACTTTTTGATAGATTAGTATCTTTATATCCCTTAGGATTGTCTAGTCTATTATCTGGTATTTCGATATGTAAAGAGAATATTGCTTTTGTTTTATCATTAAAGAATCTATTAAACTGCTTACTAATAAAGTGAATGCAATGACCTTCTAGACCTACTTTTGGTTTATCATCGTATCTATTGTGCCACATTTCATCTAATATAACATATGGTATATTGTATTGTTCCATAATATACGAAAAGATAGATTCATTGTTTGGATAATATAGCCTGTTAATAAAATGTGGTTCTTTCTTTAAAGCATCGATCTTTTCTATTGCTTCTTTTGTTCTTTCGATAAACTTAATTTGTTTGATGTGTTGCGATTGTCCAATAAGAATACCCGTATTCATAACGTGGTTATCTTTACCGTCTAGCAAATCTTTAGTAATAAAGTATTTTAGTATAGGACTTCTGAGACCAATTTCCCATAACTGAAATTCTTCTTTATCTTTGTGTGTTACGTCTTCATCATTATCTTTTACATGAATACCTTTGCTCAAGTCGTGTTCTTGAAATACATTTAAATCTGTATTAAATAAAACATCCATATCTACATACATTACTTCGTCATATTCTTCAGCGAGGTTTGCCATAAGATGATGTTTCCATAGATTTACTTTTGTAAATTCCATGCCTGCATCTATATCAAAGTCTTTCATTTCGTTATGATAGAAAATAAAGTCAACACCAATTTTATCAGCGTATTCTTTTTTGTTTAATACAAGTCTATCAAAGTATTCTTCAACTAATAACGTATTAGCATCGTCTTGGTTTTGTGTATACTCAGCGTTTAAAGAATCAAAGCCTGACTGTACTGAATGATTAATATCATCGAACGTAGTAAAAATAACTCTCTTCATTTACCTATCACCATATATCTGTCGTACTCGCCACCGGGTGCTTTCATTTCTTCTTTAAATAAAACTTCTGTTAATTTTAAAGAATCTACGAATTCGTCTAAACTATTGTATGTATTAATGTGGCTTTGAATGGAATGATAGTTATTGCTTTGAAAACAAATAATAGTATCTTTATGCTTTGCGCCAACCATTAAATCTAAGTCTATTTGATCAATGTGTTCACAGCTTGTATTAATAATAAGCTGATACCATTTTGGTTTATCAAAGAACCAGTCAGCAGCGTCTTCTGTTATAAGTTGAATATTGTCATATCCAGATGTAAGAAGCTTACCAATTCTTTTTGTTTCAGGATCGTAATCTACTGAGTCTATTGGAACATTTATATGCTGAGCAATCATTAGTGCAGATAAGCCATACCAACCACCCATAATGCAAACTCTTCTAATATCATCGTGCAAAAACGGCAATAGGTTTTTAATTAACCATTCTTTACTTGCAATCTGGTTTTTATTAACAGAATTAATTATATCAAAACTTCTATACAAGTCTTCGCTAGAATCATACTGTGATCTTTTATATATTTCGCCTATTGATCGTAAAGCGTTTTCATATAATACTTCTTTATAGCTCATAACTTATTCCATTATACATGTCAATTGGCGCGGGTATGCTGGGCGGATTTGCTACACTATTTACTAATCCGTTCTCAAATGTGTTAAACTTTATCTTTTCATGAACAAGAAAGCGATCTATTCCTGGATATTTCCGCATATAGTAATCGCGGTTAGACATAAACTTTTCCCAGATATGATCTTGTTCACCAGCAACCCAAGTAATTATAGAACTATTTATTGATACGTCGTAAGCGTGAGGTGCTATATACATATCTTTCTTCCAATATGCATCAAGTATAGTTAGGCCATCCCACTTAATAAAGTTTGATGGATCTTCTTTAATATCCATATCTAAATCAAAATATAAACACTTACCTACGATACCAGCAACAGTAAAGTCTTCACTAAACATAGCTAGTTTGTTCCACCAAAATCTTAGAGTTGGTTTAGTAAGAACAGGCATACAGATAATATTAACGCCAACAGGATCATCTGTATAGCACATGTAGTTTGCATCAGGAAAGTATTCTTTAAGCTGTTCGTGGAGCCTATTTACATGCTCAGCGTTATACTTATCGCCGTGCTTGACAAATATAATATTATCAGGCACTGAGTTCTTCTCTTAGCTGGTGGGTTACATTTGTTCTACTACTGCAATTTCTTGAACAAGTATGAAGCGGATTATCACCATCCATACTATCGGGCAGTGTTTCACTGTACCATTTTGAATCTATGATCTCCGATAGAGGAGTGTGGAAAATGTTGTATTGCTTTTTATTTTTTTCGTATTCTGTATATTCCGGAGTCTGTAAAAAATCGTTAAGCCACTTAATATTGTTATTAAGCGCTAGGTAATAATTATTTTGATGATAGCAGCATGGAAGTATCTGACCGTCTGGATTAACTACAACTTCATTCCTAGGGCCGCCCCATCGGCAAGTAATTTTATTTGATAAAGTACGGTTATGAGTTCCCGCGATTATGCCTTTTGGCAATATTGTATCATCAGCTTTTTCTAGTATAAAGTCTTGGCCATTTTCATCTACGTGAAGAGTTTTATTTCCTTGGTCAGCATTAAACCTATCTGAAATAACAAACGTATGCTGTACAGATCCACAAGAAATTGCTAGTGCACGTATGTCATCTTTGTAATCTTGATTGTGTTTAAATAAAACAGTTTGGGTTTTAGCCATAGCTTTTGTTTGACTGAAAGTTGTAAGATTTGCTAGCACTGTATCTAAATTAGTAAATCGTCTATACTTTTCGTGCATTTCTTGATTAATACCATCTATGTCAAAGATAACTTGCAGTCGTCTTCCACCAAGCACGCCGATATTCCACCAAAAATCATCGCTTCTTAAAGATCCATTGGTAGTAATTATTATATAGCTTTTAGAGTTGTTGATGATATATTCAACAATTTTTAGAATATCCTTTGCCATCATAGGGTCGCCCCACGTACCGCAAAAGTTAAAACGCTTAACGTTCTTCATTTCTGATATTGGAAATGCTTTTACAAAATCTTCTAAACTCCATTTAACTAATGGTAGCCAGTCTTGTTTTGCTAAGCCTTGAGGATTGGTTCTATGACATTGAGGACAACCTGCATTACAGTATGTACTAATATCCATAAAAACATTTAAGTCTTTATTAACCCATAATTTCATTTCTGTTACTTCCCATAATATATAAAGCACTTTCCCAACCAGCAAAATGATTATTAAAGATAGTGTAGGCTTCATCGTAATTTAAAACTAGTTCTTTATAGTCTATACCAAGAGGCCAGTGACTTGGGTGGATATGTTTACCAAAGAACTTATTTAATGATTCTGCGCTAAGATCTTCATAATCAAATACATGATACGGTTCTAAGCTCGATATAAATTTAATATCATACCACCATTTAGTAGCATACCAAATAATATCTTTTTCTTTAATTGTATAGCGAACATCTTTATTATATTTAACGCTATTAAATGCTCGTTTGTTGTGTGTGACTTCCCAATTAGTTTCTCTTTGATATTGCATACTCATAAAAGAATCCCAAGGATTCCTAGCTATAGTTAATATTTTATACCCTTTTAGGTAGTTTGTCAACCTATTTTCTATGCCAAGTTCGGCAGTTGAATTAGGTATTATCTTTACCTGAAAATTCTCATTATGGAATTTCTTTTTATCAAGAAAGTCAAGCTTTTTTAATACGTCGCCTGAAGAAGGTTTATCCTGATCACAAGCAATATTAGTAGTAATAGTTCCATTGTCGTGTAATATATGACGAGGTAATAAAAATTCAAATTGACTTTTAGCACTATAAAACTTTTCTATATAACTAGTAAGAAAAGTAGAGCCAGTTCTGTGTGTACAAACTACACGGTACTCGCTCATTTAACTATCGCTTATAACACTATTCATTATAGAGAAGCCGTGCAATATACTTTTTGCTTTTCTTAGATCTGATTTTTGCTTTTTGTTTGCCTGTTTCATTACTTGTGTTTCTAAAGCCCAAAGCTTAAATTCAAATAATTTATCTTTATCTTCGCCTTCGCTTATAATAGCATCATATGACTTAATACCAATGACTTCAATCTTTTCTTGAATTACTTCAGGCTTAATATCTAATTCGTCAATAATAACTTGTGCAGCAGCAGCAACTTCAATGTTCCAAGCAGCTGACTGTGCTTTTTTAAACTCTACTGTTGCTTCAGTAATTCTTTCAACATCCCAACCCTCAGCTTCTAAAGCTTGAAAGTCAGAATGGTCTGGATCTACATCTATTGTATGAGGAACTACTAAACCATCATCTTCATATCTTATTTGAATAAGTGTATATTCGGGATTTGCGTAAACCGCATTTATTATTTTGTCACTAAAAATTGCCATTATTCATTTCCTTGTTTACGGGTCATTATTCGCTGAAAGCGAGACATTTGATGTTGCTAGTACTGTACCAGTAGATTGTTCTCTAATTTGAAGAGTTCCGATTATGCTACTGTTTGTCGATGGTGTACCTGAATCGTTAACTTTCCATTGATGAGCGTTCTCTGCAGGATACCAAGCTCCTGATGTAGTTAAGCCGGCGGTGCTTGAGGTGTTTGTATATGATCCTGTTGTACTACCATTACCAGTTAAAGATACTGTATAACTAAATCTTACTTCGTAATCACTAGCAGTAGCACCAGCACTAAGCCAATTAACTGTTCCAGTACCACTGCCTGGATTACCAAATCCAGAACAGTTGACGGTGCCTGTTGAACCTGCCCAAGTCATCTGAGCACTACAGGAACCGCTTAAGCCGTTGCTTTCTGAGATAGCACTCATTGTAGAAGGTAACTGTGCACTTACAACTTGGTCACCATGCCAGGATGTTCGATAATATCCAGTGTCTAAAATATTAGAACCGGCTGCGTCATCAGAAATTTCTACTTTAACTTGCATAAAACGACTGGCATAAGAACCTGATGCTGACGTATCGTTCCAGTAAATGCTTCTATTAGAAGTCATAGCAAGCCAAGTACCAAACGAAGAGCCAGTGTTAGCAGTAACACGTGTTGAGGTCTGTTGTGTATAGTAAATACCATAATTTACAGTGTAAGAGTAACTCGACTCTTGTGTTCCTCTAAAGTACTGCTTATCACCTACATATTTTGATGTAAGCGCCGATGCGTTAGTTTGACGGTTTGGACCCGTGAATCGTTGATAGTAAACCTGTGTACCGTTATCAACTATAGTCAGATCTGTCCAAACACCATAGAAATCTTGTAATATTCTCCAATACGTTGCAGTTGCACCAGTTTCTGTAAAATTCTGTCCTGTAGCAGGGACACGAGATGTTCCACCAGATGTTGCAGCAGTGTCATCAGTAAATCTTACCCAGTAATTACCTGTTGGAGCAACATTGCACCATTCGCTAGTACTAAATGTTTGTTGTGCTCCGTCATAGAAATAATCTTTTTCTTCGATATTACCTGCAGTTGTAAATGTAAATCCGTTTTGTGCTAAGTAACTGCCGGTTACAGTATAAATGCCGAACTGATCTTGATATGGATTGTCAAGTTCTATAGTTCCTTTATTATATGTTACAGTACCAATAGTGATTGATGTTTCAGCTAATGCATCAGCTTCTAGTGTATAAGTAACGTTATAAACTGTCACATTGTTACGTCTAATTGTTACTCGACCGCCACCGGAAAAAGAGCCTGATCCATCGTCTGCGTTAAGTGGTGTACCGCTGATAACCTCCCAGTAATCAGTTGACGAATTGTAATCTTGGCCACTCGTAGGAGAACGAGTTCCGGATGTAACTACGATAGGGCCAGATGAATCGAATGATTGTGGAGCAGCAGACGTACCAAGTAGAGAAATAACTTCACTCACTCCAATTTGCATTTTTAATCTTTTCTCAGTTCCTGCTATCGTAGATTCTGTACCAGTAGGAAATTCTTGAGTTCTATAATCGTTTGCATTAACAAATCTTGTAGTATAACCTGTACCCGTTGGAGTACGGCGCGAATCTGTAAAGATTGAGCCTTGAGTTGTACCACCTCCATTAATGTTATATGAAATAGTATGAGTTGGAGAACCGCCTCCAAGATAGTATCTTAAGAAAGGACCTAATAAAGCAGTCCAACTGGCAAGAGTATGCATTCTGATTGTTTCGGTACCAGCGTCGAAATACATTGGCAATGAGTCTTCCACAGGATCAAAATCAATTTCTGAGTAATCTACTTTAGCAAGCCAATAATTTATATCAGTTGTTTGCTTGACCGCTTCTCCAATACCACCAGATGAATATGCACTTAAGTTAGCAACAGAGTTTACTGCGGCAGGAACAGATCCAACAATAGTAGCATTTGCCGGGTTAGCAGATGTTGTTAAGAAATAAGTACCACCTTGTTCGTTTGCAACTGCACCAAGCCAATTATCTAAAGCAGGAGTAACAAATGTATCTATAAAATCTTGTCGAGTCATTGCTCGCAATTGTCTAGGTGTATCAGCCGTTAGATACAAAGGATATTCTAAGTTGTTTGCGTCTGTTGTTGGAAGCGTACCTTGATTATCAACAATACGTATTCTATTATATGTGTCAGTTGACATAGAAACATTAGGTGTTTCAGCTGCAGTAGAAAATCTTTCTACTCGAGTCGACACTGCACCTGCAATATAATAAGTATCTGTAAACGCTTGATTCGGCATCTGAGTGCCGTTTGAAGTATTAACTTCTAGTTTTGATCCAGGATCTTGCGCGTGAACGTAGGAAGCAAATGACACAATATCTGCCATAAAGCTATCGTTATATTCATAAAAATCTGATGTTATTGGGGTTAATGTTGCGTCAGCAAACAGATATATTGGTCTTCTTATTGCCATTTTTTATTCCTCACATATTAATGATTTAAGTTATAACGGCGTTGGCTGTGTAAAACACTCTAACAGGGCTGCCTAAAGAATCATAAATTGTAAGAACATTACTTTGTAAAGCAATTGCGTTATTAATTGCATTTCGTGTATCTACGTCTGTTGACGCAATATTTTGCAACTCGCGTGCATCGCTGATTATTGTTTGATTAGCTATTTTAATTGCCATCTTCGTCTCTCCTTAAATTGACTATTAGCGGGGTGTTAATTCTATTTATAAATACTACATTGAGTCGATCTTTGTTATGTGAATTTAAATTATATTAGGAGAATTACTAATGGCAAAGAAAACAATCGACGCCTCAGCAGTTGAAGGCATGGATGCAAACAATGACGGGCATATTTCAGCCGAAGAAATGTCACTGCACCTAGAGTTTAAACGCAAAGAAATGGAAGACGCTGATGCTCAACGTGATGCCATGCGTAAAATGACTTGGTTTGCTTTATTCGGCATGTTACTATATCCGTTCGCAATTGTATTAACATCATTCCTAGGTTTAGATGAAGCAGCAGGTATTGTAGGAGATATTGCTCCGACATACTTTATCGCTATCTCAGCTTTAGTTGCAGCATTCTTTGGTGCTGACGCAATCAAGAACAAGAATTAAGAATAAAAAAATAGGGAGTCTAAATTAATAGATCTCCCTATTTTACTCTAGTCTTCTATGTGAACTTTAGACTGTGTGTTACACCGCTTCTGGGCTGTTCCTGCCTAACTGTATACACCGTAAATAAAATCAGAATTTACTAACAGTGCTTTTTCTCCTTTAACGGTTACCGGCATTCCTTTGCTCCAGTCTAGCGCCACCTTATCTTTAGGTTTAATGCTATACTCGTCTGGCCCTACTGCTAATACAAATCCAGGCTTGGAACCGGTCTCAACGTTTGTTTGTAGAATAATACCACCTGCAGTGGTTTTCGTATCTTCACCAGCATCTACTACTAGTACATAATTTCTTGTCGGCTTCATATATCTCCATGATATAGTTAGTTAGTTAATTTGGCCCGCCCTATCAGAATGAGACTATCATGCCTACCTGATTTGATTTATTCCTGTACCGACGGGCAATACAGGCATAGGCTGTTACCTAGGTTACGATATGGAGCAATGAACAGCCTACATTGCTATTACCGCTCTGCGTAATTTGCGCTTGGCCCAATTTAATTTGGCTCAAGGCTGGTCGCAGAGAATTGGTTAATCTTCTGTTTCGCCGTCAGCAGCAATTTCTTCTGCAGTACGTCGCAACCACAATTCACCTTCTTCTATAGGATTAAACAACAGTCTTGTATCACCTTGCAAATCAATATCTACAAATACGTGATTTTGGACATTGCCACTTGTTACTGGACTAAAATGAGTTACTTGGTACTGAGCTTCGTTGGAGGCATTGACTTCCACAAAAGTAGCAGTTAGTATCTCAATTGTTTCGTGTCCAGCTTCTACCATTAACTCATTGATTCTTGTCAATGATAGTGTTTGCACATTTTCTGGCATTCGTTTAATTCCTTATTTAAATATATTATAACATGTTTATTTATAATTGTCAACTATTAAATCACTAAAAGTTAAAATTTAATTCTTTAAAGCATTGCTTAGCGAGTTCTTCTTCTAAAGCAAAAGCTTCAAGTTCCCAAGGAGTATCTTCGTAATTAGTTTCTTGTGATAGATCAGGCTCGGTTTTCCACATTTGGCTACCGTCTGTTCTATGCTTAAGTTGACCTTTTACATATTGCTTAACATGAACCATCTCGTGGCACACTGTGCTTATTAGATCATAAAGACCTAGACCTTTTCTTATGTCTATTCTAAACTCTCTATTATGATCGCCTTCTAAACAATATCCCATTGCTCTATCTTTAAGATTACTGAGATTAACTTCTATATTTAAAGTTCTGTATCGAGGTAGCATATTGTTTACACACCAACACGTGACTTCTTCAACTAGTTGTCTCTCTTTAGCTTTACCGCCAGTAACTTCAACAAAATTCATAAGTAACTTCCTTAATCATTATGTATATATTATATCACAGTTTAAAGTGGTTGTCAACAGTTAATTTCAGTTTACTGTAAAACTTTCACCACATCCGCATTCAGCACTTACATTAGGATTTTTAAATATGAATCCTTCGTTTAAACCTTCTCTAACAAAATCTAATTGAGTTCCGTTTAAATACACATTACTTTTAGGATCAACAAACACATCTATTTCGCCGCACTTATGAAGAATATCTTGTTCTTCAGCAGCATCTACAAATTCTATCACGTAAGCAAGACCAGAGCATCCCGTAGTTTTAACACCAAGACGGACACCTACACCTTGCTTTCGCTCAGATAGATTTCTAATAATATGTTTTTCAGCAGCAGCTGATAATGTAATAGCCATAATACTATTTATTATGCTGCGGTAGCAAAGACATACATTTCTTTATCTCCGTCATATATTTCTTTCATTGGATGCCATACTTCACGCTCTTCTGTATCGATACCAACAACATACTTTTTGCTATACTTTGATTGAACATAGACATTCAAATCATTAATTTGTGCAAGATCAAACCAAACTTTACGACCACCTTTTGATTGAGCGGTACCAGCTTGTATTGTAAGTCCTAACTTCTTAATGATATAACGGTATGCCTTAGCAGCAATACCACGGCCACCATATCTGTGATCGAGTTGAGTCATATCTATATGGAAAGCATTCTTGAAACTGCCAACAGATAGCTGTACTCTAAGCACTCTCTTCACACGCTGTGGGCTTCTTTTATGAGATACACTGTTATCTACCACTTCAACGTCAAGATAACCCTCTATAGAATCGTCAACCCAAACAGCAAGCTTAGAGAAGCTACCTACTTTACGCCAAACATCATCATTGGCATTGGTATCAAAGTAACCTAGAGCAGCCTTCTTCTTCATTGTGATCCGATCCATAATGTATCTCTATTGTTTAATATAGGTATATTATACATCATTTCAGAACAAAAGTACACTAATTTTGAGTACTTCTTAGATCATTTTGTTATAAAGAAGACCGCTCTTATAACTATTTTGCAGCCTTTTTAGCCTCTTTTGCAGCCTTTTTTTCCATCTGTATGACAGCTTTGTCGTATTTAGCCTGAGTAACAAGGCCTTCTTTGAGTAATCTTACTCGGTTTACTATATGAGCAGCTTGGGTTTCTTCTTTAGATCCACCAAAGTATGGTACGCAGTGGCCTTCTTCAGCCATTATTTCAGTTACTTTTTTCATTTCACCGTTATACTCTACCTTGAAATCGCCAAGAACACGACCAAATTTGCCTTTCATATCCTCACCTTTTCTATCTTCAGTGGTGATAAGCTTGCCACCGTTCTTCATAAGCTGCTTTAGTCTAAGCTTAGCCGCTTCTCCAAACAGATCTTCTACTCTATCTGATGTACGGGATTCAGGAGTATCAATACCCATAATTCTTACTCGTTCATCTGTTAATGTAATACCGAATCCAAGATCGATATCTACGTCTATTGTATCTCCATCAACTACCTTAAGTACTTTGACGTCATATTCGTTAGTGTTCATTTTAATAATCCTTGAGTGATTGTTTAATTACACGTATATGTATAATTAACTTATTTATCATTACCAATACTTTTTGTTTATAAATAATAACTGTAAGTAGTAATGTAAAATGATGAAGTATACTGGAGAATAATGAAATGAGATATACACTAATGGCTGCGATCGCCGGGATGTTATTGATATTCGCTAATGTTGGATATGCGCAAGAAACTATTGACTGTCCAGAAGGTTATGTTTGTACGTATTCAGGAACTGACAGCAATGTTACTTCGTCTGGTAGTATGACAACGACTATCAAACAAACACCGCCCAGCGCTATTGCACCACAATTTAATTCAGGAAACAACAGCGATCTTTGTACGATCGGAGTATCTGCTGCTGTGCAAACACAAATTCTTGGTATTTCCGGGGGTGGTACATTCACCGAAGAAAACTGCCAACGACTAAAGAACGCAAAAGTATTATACGATATGGGAATGAAAGTTGCAGCAGTATCTGTGATGTGCCAAGATAGAGGCGTATTCGATGCTATGATGCAAGCAGGCACTCCGTGTCCGTACGACGGGCAAATTGGCGAGGCTGCTAAACTTGGTTGGGAATCACATGTTGAGACTACTGAAAAAGAATTAAAAGGAATGGGACCTATAGATGCAGAAAAAGCTGCTCCTGCTATTGGCGCTGGGATTTTGGCCTTCTTACTCTTCCTCTGAGGAAAGTAAAAGCATAACGCCATATTACGGCTACACTGGTAATGCAGTTGCCGACCAAGCATTGAAATGGACAATGGGTAACATTCTGCCTGATAATCCAGGATTGGATATACAGAACGTAATATACGGTTATCGTATTCAAAAAGAAACAGGTGAGTGGGTTACAGTATATGTTCAAAATGAATTAGCTAATGGAGAAGGTTATGTTTTCAGAGCACAAGATGACTGGAAACCCGGATCCTTAGGTGGAACTAGAATTCAAAGAGCAATACCAGTAGGAAATCTTCCACGTGCATTATGGGGCAACGGAAGCATACAGGTTGACGGTAATGGATCAGTTGATGAAGCAAGTGTTGTATACACATATAAAGTAACACCTTGTTTCGATCCACAGTTCGACAGGAATTGTCCTAACTATAAGATTCCGGTTCCAGTTATACCGGATATAGATTATGAGATTTATGATGCTGTTGAAGAAGGGGATTCAAGTCAAGCTGAATGGGATCCTAATGATGAATATAATGAGCAAGATGGTTTAACAGATGAAGAACTTGCAGAGTTAGAAGCGCAAGAAGAAGAAGATAGAAAATACCGCTTAGAAAAAGCAATGTCGATTGGAGATACTGCAGCACTATTTGCTGAAAACCAAACGATAAATAGAATGAACAGTACTGCACAAGCTGCTATTATGAGTAATTACTTTCCTGTAAATATACCAGGTGGTGAATACAATGAAACGGTAGTAATGGCTGGTGGTGATATACCTGATGGAAAAAGTGGTTTACGTAATGGGTTAGCGCAACAATTGCTACACAAACAAATGGTTGACATGCAATATAATTTAACTACAAAATAATTAGGAGACACTAATATGTTTAACAATAAAAATATGATTTCAGCGACTGCATTTATGGGGTTTTTATTAGCCGCACCAGCTGGAATAGCACAAGCAGATGAAACACCAATTAACGGTACAGTGCAATCGCGCTGCATTATTCAAACTGATGTAAGTGGTACATACGGCAACCCTAACGCATATACACTAACAACGTCAGCTTCCGACGGTGGTGAAAATGCCGTTATTCGTATCGACGTTTCTTTAGCAGATGCGTATTACGCTGAAATTACTGCACCACAAAGCTTTACTTCTTCGCCTATATTACCTGACCAAGTAACTTGGACCGGAGATACAATTGTAAAAACGGTTTCTGATGCTACAGCTATGGGTGCTTATGAAACAAGTAAAATAGAATTAGGTATGATGGATCGTTACGACCTGACTGCTACTGGTTCTACTTGGTTCGAAACATCATCTGTTGCTGCAATGGGTGGTACAAAAGCTTTTCCAGGCGGAAACTACACAGCATTAGTGCTGGCTGAATGTATTGCACAATAAGTAATACTATATTATTAAAGAAGGATCGTTATGAAATATTTTATGGCCGTGATATTTGCTCTTGTTTGTAACAGTGCATTTGCGCATGAGATGGTACCAACATATCCAAAGTTGGTACCATCGTACATGCAAGGCTTGAAAAAAACTACTATGACTATGTTTAACAAAAGAGCAGAAGTAGAATATTACGAAATCGCTGTTTTTACCGCAGACTGGAAACCAGTGCAGTTTGTATCTAGCTATAAAGTTATGAAAATACCGTACCTAAGTACAGTAACATTCGATATATATGTAAGGGATGAGGACGCTAAAAAGGTCACATACATATGTTCACAATCTAAACTACGGAAAGAGGAATTAACAAGAACGGCTGTGTCATCACGGATCTGTTCAAAGGTGAAAAGAAGGCTTTAAAATGAAAAATTTGATATTGGTACTTTTGATTTCTATACCCTGCACGGCTTATGCCCAAAACAGTGGGGTAGGTATATCATTGCCAGGAATGGGTAGTACATATGGACAAGACAGTATTCGTGCAGGAGATTTAGATTGTAAAAACTCTATCGGTGGCGCGACTAATTTAGAATTTGGTATTACAGGAGTTATTGATAATTATCAATCGCCGTTTGGGGGAAATAATTCAGATCCCTTTGGTAATACAGAAAAAGATATAGGTGTTTATGCGAGAATTACTATACCACTCGATAAACCAAAAGAAAGAATTAATTGCAATTCGCTATACCAGTTAGAGTTGAGAAAGAAACGTTTAGAAGTTCTTAAACTACAGCAAGAGCTAGAAGCGTTAAAAAGGCTCAATGCTAATCAAAGTGAAAGTAGCGAGTTTGAAAACTAATAGGAAACAAGCATGGCAAATAAAGATTTAGGCGAAGGCATAGAAAACTTCGAAGCAGAAATAGAGAATTTAAAGAATACAAAGATGAAAATCTTTGGTATCACTATGACGCCAACGACAATCGGTATGTTGTTTGCCTTGATCAGTACAATCCTCGGTGGTTTATATGGATCATTTAAAGTATATGATGATTATATGGCTATGAAAGAGATTGTACAAAATATAGATGTAGAAGCTATACAAGTAGAAAACGACAAAGTTATTGTTAAACTTAATGATGCTATGTTAAGAATCGACGAAGCTATAGAATATACACGGGATATTAAGTCAGGTTTACGAGATGATATACTTGGAATTGAAAAACAAGTAGATCGTATGGATGATAAAGTTAGAGAACAAGAAGAAGATAATCGTGCAGTAATTCAAAATGCTGAAGAACGTTTTGAAAACAAAAGAGATGCATTGCAAAATGATTATGACACAAAGGCTAACGCCTTAAGAGACTCTAATAATTCGCGCATGACCGATTTAGAAAGCAAAGTTGAGCGAGACAACGAAGCGTTACGTATTTCCTTACAACGTAAAATGGAAGAACTAGATGCTGCTTTAAATAAAACATTACAACGTGCTCTCGACAATCCTTTAGCAAACTAAGGGTAATGAAAGGAACAGAAATATACTGTAAAAGTTGTGGACACAAATGCCACTGCGATGATGCAGACTGTTCTAAGTGTGTTAATGACGTATGTACAAGGTGTGAGTGTAAAGACGATGATAAAATTAATTAGAATAATTGCTTTGCCACTGTTTATAGCGACTGCTACTAGCGCAAACGTGCAGTCGGAAAATAACAAAGTAATAGGACAATGTAATTTAAAAAATACTGGGGACTATAACGCTTCAGCATCTTGTTACTTTGACTGGAAAAATGTCGATAATAGCAAAAAGCTCTTAGAATATCGAAGCTTTATAAAAGCTAATCCAAGATATATGGTGCCAGGACAAAGCATGAACCGGTGTTGGGGTAAACCTAGGGAAATGCCATTTGAAAAAAGCACAATATCTGTTGGTATTGATGGAATGAAAGCTGCTATTTGGTACAAAGATAAGTTGCCAGCAGGATGTAAAGAAAACGCCCCTTGGGATAATAGATATGAGTAAGTTAATATGGGCAGCTGGAATTTTGATACTTCTTATATCCATGCAAATAGCAGCGGAAAGAAGTGAAGAGTACTGGGAAAATGTAGGACCTAACGTAGATAGATCTTTAAATCCCGATCATCACAGTGATGATAAATATGATATAATACCCTAAACGGAGAAGTTAAAAATGTGGAGTAATAAAATGGCTCAACTTGCAGAGATTGCGTATCTCGACAGCAAGGAAGCTAAAGCGCACAAAAAGAAATTAGGTTACACCGGACATAAATTTTTCGAGGATGATGGTGCTCAGTGCCATGCATTTTGGAATAAAACAGAATATGTATTAGCTTTTAGAGGTACTGAACCTTCAGAGTTATCTGACTTATTGGCAGACTTAAACGCTATCCCTCGTGGTGCAATGACACACGGTTTAGTTCATTCAGGATTTAGAAATGAATGTGATAAGCTGTGGAGTGTTATATCAAAACACCAATTAACTCACGAAAATAAAGCATTACATATTACAGGACATTCTTTGGGCGCTGCTATGGCGACTGTTTGTGCGTCACGCATGGAAGAATATACTGCAGTAGAATCACTAACGACATTCGGATCTCCAAGAGTTGGTACGCGAAAGTTTGTTAAAGCTATTTCTACACCACATAAAAGATTCGTTAATAATAATGATCTAGTAACAAAAGTTCCGTTATTCATAATGGGATATAAGCATCACGGTGATCAACAATATATTAACTTCTATGGTAATATTAGAAAGCTTACTACTTGGCAGATGATAAAAGATAAATGGCGTGGTTGGAGATCTGGTATTCTCGACGGTGCTGAAGACCACGGAATGCAAAACTATGTTAAGCATACGGAGAAATTAAATGATTGATACACTTAATGCAATGTTCGGAGATACGCTGTGGATTTATACCGCAATCGCCGGATCTATTCTTGGTGCTGCATTTATAGCATGGTTTCGAAATACAAATATGGCATTATGGGCAATGGGAAAATTTGACAACTGCTTAGATTATCTCGCTGTTCGTTGGGGTTGGACTTGGTTACAAGACGACCCAGAAGCGTGGCGCAAGCGTTATCCTAAAGTAACTAAAAAGATCGACGGTCTTGTGTCAGATATCAATGTACTTGAATTGAGAATTAAGTCGTTAGAGAATGGAAAAAAGGCTAAAATAATTCGTCAAAAAAAGGAGACATAGACATGATAAATTTTATTAAAAACAGACTAAAAGAAAGAACATCCGCTGATGGAGCAATGCTTATTGGTGGTGGAGTAATGATGTTACTAGCACCTGTTGCTTTAGTAGCTTACGTTATGATTGCTTACGGTGCTTGGACTATATGGAAGCCTGAAGCGTAGAATCACCTAGGACCGTTAGCCGTTTTGGGCCGATGAGCTAGGCGTAGGTGGGTCGGCCACCTTGGAGTTAGGATTCGCTACCCTTAACTCCTAAAACGCCGACCACTTACCTACTTACTTTCCCTGACCTCTATACTTCTTAAAAGAACGTTTCTTTGACTTATTCATTGAAGCCCTTTTTACATTCTTGTCGCCCTGTGAAGTTTTCTTATTGTTCTTTACTACATTTACAGTAGATGCAAATTTAACTGCCATAATCCTTTCCTCGAGAAATGTTTATTAGAAAAACCATCGGTAAATTCCTAGACCATCAATGAACAGAAAAAACCCGTTTTGAGTAGTCATTGCCCAATCCTTCTGCTTATAAAAGTAATAACTTAATAAGACGTGTCCGGATAAGAACAACAAAAAACCAAAACGGGATATCTCAATGTTGAGAGATAGTAGGGTGCCTGCTGTTAAGAATAATGCTGTAGCTAACCACTTCATAATCTTTGTACTCATAATATAATTAAAATTAAGTTAATGGCGGTATACATCGTGGGTCTTAAAAGTTGCTGGGGAAAACCACTTACATAACTTCTCGCCGTCTCGTCCCATACCATTAACTTAATATAACCATTATATATTAGTTCTACGGGTTTGTCAACCCTTTTTCTAAATTAAATTGATCTATGCACATATCTTCTAGAGTTTTGGTAAGTACTGCATACTCTGATAGCTCGTCAACTACAGAAGATACAGCATCACCTTCTCTTCTACCAGAAATATTTCTTACCAACTTAACACCAGTTACTTTCTCCATCATGTCTAGAACCTCTAGAACACTGAAACCTTGGTAACTACCAAGACATTCGTAATCTGTGTTAAGTGGACCATTCTCTACAGCTTTTACTATTGCAGTAGCAAGATCGAGAATATGAACGTAATCCCGAATGCAAGTGCCATCACGAGTAGTATAGTCATTGCCAAAGATATTAATTGAGGGAGATTTGTTAAGACTAGCCATAGCAGCAACACGGATAAGATGACTGGGAGGGCCAAGTTGCCTATTAGTACCGTCAGTACCAGATACATTAAAAAACCGAAAAATAGTGTGCCCATCTGCCTTTTCCTTAATAATATCTTCTGCTGCTACTTTACTTTTTGCATATGGCGAAGCCATTTCCCAAGCACTAGATGTAGAAGCGAAAATGAAGTTTGGAGTCTTTACTTTATCAAGCATATGAGCAGTACCCATAGCATTAACTCTATAATATTCTGTTGGTTCTTTTAGACTCTGTGGTACAACACTACGACCTGCTAAGTGAACTACTGCATCAAAGTGGGCATAAGCATATGGAATGTTAGTAATATCAATTTTCTCAAATCGATCTACATATTCTGATACGTCGTTATATTCTCCGTGGATATTAGTATCCCAAGCTTCTACTTCATGCATATTTAATTTTAAGAGTTTGCAGACATGACTACCGATGTAGCCTGTTGCACCCGTTACTAGAACTTTTGCCATTGAAATCTCCTGTAATATTAGTTTATATTATAACATATATTTAGCGTAATGTCAACATATAAATAAAAGGTAAAATTAATAATAATGATAGGCCTTATGAAATATATTATTTTTCCTGTGATGTTCGTTATACTATTGGGATGTTCTGCAATAGAACAGATAAATCCAAAAGAACGAATACGAATGGTTCCTCTTAAAACAACTTTAACACACAAAGCATATTACTATTACGGCTTAAATGAAGCTCGTGATAGAGAGCTTATTAAACAAATTATGGGAGTAGATCCTGTAACCACCGAGTGGTGTGCTGCGTTTGTTAATATGGTTTTATTAGAAGAACGTTTACCGACATCAGAATCAGTATCAAGTCATTATCTTTTAGCCAGAAGTTTTTTAAAATATGGTGAAGAAGTAACTGAGCCACAACAAGGTGACATTGTAGTTTTACCAAGAGGAAATTCAGAATGGCAAGGACATGTTGGGTTCTATTCAAGCACAAGTATATCTGCTAATGGAACTAAGATGTATAACATCCTTGGTGGTAATCAAAACAATGCAGTAAATTTAAAAGCTTTTCCTGCAAGTTCTGTATTAGGCATTAGAAGAGTAACAGAAAAGTTTATAATAAATGCGAATATCAGACAGATAATTAGAGAAAGTAAAGAGTAGCCATCCGTGGCAAGCTAGCTCCTAAAACTTTACTCGGTAGTGTTTTTAGTTTCAACACCAGTCTTATCAGCAACACTTTTGATTGTACCAGATACAACATCTAAAGTGCCTGCAGTAACTCCAACAACATCTGAAGCAACTCCACCAACAATACTTTTAGTTCCGCCAATAACAGAATCTACAGTATTACAACCAGCTAATAAAACAACGGTCATTAATGCAAATAACTTATGCATATCAAATCCCTCATTTATAGTATTTCCGATTGTGGGTTCCATTTCCACTACTATGGTACGTACCACTTGATACGCAGAACATCATCCTTGCATGTATTTATGAGCAGTTTCCTGACCTGCTTAGGTCTCCTGGGCACCATCTATTCAATTGTTTTAGAACGGGAATAGAACCGTTTATTTGGTACTCCCCATAGGACTCGAACCTATAACCTAAGCGTTATGAGCGCTCAGCTCTAACCAGTTGAGCTAGAGGAGTCCTTTTGGTACCCGCAACCGGACTCGAACCGGTACGCCTTACGGCAACAGATTTTAAGTCTGTAGTGTCTACCATTCCACCATGCGGGCACTATTCGATTTATTACAAGATAATTCCTGATGTTGCCTGATGCCAAGCTTTAACAATCTCAACATTACATTCAGTAACAAATGTGATATTCATAATAGTTACTTCTTTTGGATCTGGATTACCAGTCGCTGCAATACCTGCAGCAAACCCCATACCATCTTCTGAATAAGTAATCATTCTGGGATTTTGCAACACAATACCGGTTTCATCAAACTTAAGCATCCTACCTACATATTCGCCAGTAGGTGCTACAACTGTTACTACATCATTGTCTTTCATAATTTTCCTCTTAAAATTTCGCTAATTAGTAATGGTGTTCCCTGTAGGATTCGAACCTACGACCTACGGATTAGAAATCCGTTGTTCTATCCTGCTGAACTAAGGGAACTAATCTTTAATTTCATATGAATCAATTGCTGTTTGAAACCACATGTATGGAAGGTAGGAAATAAATCCCCAAAAAATCCAGAATATTACATTGGCTGTTATAATCTCTTGCACGTTTAACTCCTATAAATCTATACTATTACACATTCATTAGAATGTCAACATATTTTTTCACCATATCGAAACTATTTTCTTTAGCTTCTATTTCCCACCAGCGTTCAGTATAATGCGGGCGAGATTCTTGACATAGGTTTTTACTTAGATTGTTTATCATAAACTGTTTAACATGAATCATTTCATGTGCAATGGTATCATATATCTCTGTTGTATTACGACCTTCTTTTGATACCATAATAAGATAATCTTCTTTAGCATCTACTTCATAACAAAGACCAGTAGCACCATCTTTAAATGGTTCGTCCCATCCTTCTACAGTAATTAAATCAGGATATACACCTAGATCATCACAACAGAAATTAATAAAATTAGTTGTGAGACTAATGTCGAGATGAGTAACTTCAATCTTCATGATACCCGCTTACTAGATATAGTTCTTTCTACCCAGACTTCAAGACAATAATCTGGATTATTCTTATAGAATAAATTAACCAACCAAGCTAGATTTAATTTCTTATCTCTGCGACGTTGATGTTGATCGTATGCAAACATATACAATCTTAGTTTCATAAGCTATAGTCCTTCTAAATCCGTTGTAAACTGGTTTTTAGGTGTTTCTTTACTCCAAAACTTACGTTCTGCTTGAGCTGATTTAATTTCCTTGGATAGTTCCCTTACCATTTCATCTGTGAGGCTCATAATGTTAACACGTAGTAACTTATCCACATCTGAATCAATAGCATCGGTATTATCTAAGATCTGTTTACCGACATCTGCTTTCTTACGATTCTTGAAAATGATCTTATCATCAAGAACAGATTGGATAAATTCCATCTTAATCTTCAACCAACGAGCTAATTCTGAGGCTTCTGCTTGACGAAGTTCAATACGCTTATGTAGTATACCAAGACGATAATCACAGAAGTGTTTAACAAGCTCACGTTCATCTTCATACTCACGAAGCTTACCATCATAATCAATAACAGTAATATTCTCAGATGCTGGTTTACTTAGCTTGAACTTACGAATGATCTTTTCATTATCCCAGTTAGCACTAGTGTTTTGCTTAAGCTTAATCTCAAAAGAGAAACCAGCTTTGTCACATAGATCATCATAGGATACTATATCACCGTCGTCTTCTAGTTTATCAAGGATCTTAACATAAGACTCTCGATCATATCCGTATGGTACTTCAGTAATTTCCATAACAGTCTTGGATTTCTTTTGGTAAACACCAAGGATGCTATAGCGATCGTTAGCAGTATCCCATACAACTTTACCTTTAAAGTCTGGGAAAGTAATTGGAATACGCTTCTTAATAGTACCACTTGACAAATATTCGCTAACAGCACGTGAGAGTGATTTCTGGCTTCGTGGAAGGATGTTTGTAGCAAACCCAGTGGCAATACCCTTAGTACCATTAGCTAACACTAGAGGTATCACAGGTACATAGAACGATGGTGGTTCATGCTCAGGATCGTCGTGAGCAGGGGCGAGATCGATATCCCGGATATACTTCTCAAAGTTTGCACTGAGTCTCGTATATACATAACGTGGTGCACCTGCTTCTTGAATTAGTCGAGTACCAAAGGAACCACGGCCTTCGACTAAACAGATGTTATTATTCCACGTTGCGGCCATCAACTGACCCGCCCCTGCTGCGCTAGCCTCTCCGTGGTTATACCCATAGTCACTAATGATACCAGCTACAGCGGACACTTTCTTGAAGTCTCGCTTTGAGTTGATAAGTGACGAGTAAAGGTAGAACCTTTGAACTGGCTTTAATCCATCGATCATATTGGGAATCGCTCTAGATTCCACAGTATACATTGCGAAAGATTTCCACTCGTTCGAAGCTACCTTACTAATAGGGTAATCGCCTAGAGAGGTCTTATTATCTTCTTGAGATATGAACTGATCTAAACTCATATTGGTTCCTTATTTAATATAGTACTATTCTATACTAGTTCTACGTGTTTGTCAACAGTTAATTTCAACTTATTTGAAATATTTTTCAATCAATTGCAGCTGATCTTCGTATTCTGCAATGACTTTTAGTTCTACTTCAATAGCTTCTAGAACATCGGGATGTTCACCAATACCAACTGGATTGGTTAAGTATACCTCGACATTCATCTTATGTTTATTAATATGTCCAATAGCATGAGATTTCAGTGATTCTAGAATTTGTTCGCGTAACGTCATTTTTTGTTTCCCTTTTTACTATGCCATCATGTAATCTTTACGGAGTTGACTTTCCTTGCCAAACATCATTTCGAATGTTTTAGCGTCGTCAACTGTAACCGTATCATATACAGGTTGATTGATGATGGTTGAATATTCATCCTCTTGTAAACTACCCAGTCCTTTAATATATCGATGCTTCCATCCAGATTGGTTAGACTTAAATTCACTTGCTTCCTCGTATGCATAGAACCACTTAACTGATTTAGCTTTAGTAGAAATCATAATCGGAGTGCGAGTGATCTTAACTTTCTTTTCAAGCAACAGCCGTGGCCAAAACTTGTAAAAGAAAGCGATAAGTAGAGGACTAATATGTCCAATACCGTCGTGATCGGCATCAGTTAGGATTGCAATATGTTTATATGTCATATCGTCAATGCTATTTGGATTAGTAATATCTAACCCAAGAACTGATACTAATTCTGATAATTCTTTATTCTTTAGAACATCTGCTGGTTTCATGTCCCAGGTGTTCATGATAACACCACGTAATGGGTAAGCACCAACCTTATTAGGATCACGTACCTTCAGCAGGAATCCCATAGCTGAATCACCCTCTACAATTTTAAGAGTGGCATCATCACGGTTTGCTGAGATATGTTTTGCTACTTTAACTTTACGAAGCTTTTTCTGTGCAAGAGTAGCAGCCCTACGATCAGCAGCAATTTTCTTTGCAAGTTGTGCTTCAACAATAGGATCAATAATTGATGGTGTGTTAAGAATTTTACGAGCAATAGAAGCAGCGTCTTTAATACCTGCCTCGATAGTATGCTCGCGAACATTACTCATTGGATTCGTTAAACGTTCTTTTGTTTGTGAATCAAATTTTGGATTGGTAAAGTTTCTCGCAAACATTACAAAAGTAAGACCATTCTTAATAGTCGACTTAGCAACTTCAATCTTATGCTTACGTTTAATCATTGTGCCAAGTTCGTCTAACACTCCGTTAGTAAGGAAGTCGACATATGTACCGCCTTGGCGAGTGTTAACACCATTAACGAATGAATTAGAACGGAAGCCATCTTCAGAAGAAGCATAGAAGAACGAAAGGTTCTCAGTTTTTTCTATAATGAATTCACCTTCTTCACCTACAAATAACTTAGCATATTTCTTAAGATCGTTTACCTTGATGCGACGCTTATTAAAAGAGAAAGCAATTTCAGGGAATGCCATTTGAAGATTGAGCATACGATCTTCGACAAGAGCAATAGTATCAAGAGCATCTAAATCTTCTACTTCAAAGAGAGAATAATCTGGTACAAAAGAAACTTCAGTACCGCTTCCATCAATGCCGGTTTTTACTGACACATCAACATCATCGCCACCATTTTTACAACGAACTTCAACTCGCTTACCTTTACACCAAGTTTTACCAACAAACTTAGAAGATAAGAAGTTAGTAGCTGCTGAACCAACGCCGTTAGTACCAATAGTTACTCGTTCATCATCGAACGATGTACCGGCATTAACTCGTGTCCAAGCAGCAACTGGGCGAAGTATTTTATCGCCTGAAGCTTCATCAAAGATTTCATCTTGTGGAATACCACGGCCATTGTCTGTTACAACAACTACACCATTCTTAACAGACACATCAATTTTATTAGCAAACTTAAAGTTAGTACGGATTGCTTCATCAAT
>TARA_B110000459_G_scaffold204020_1_pt1 | contig 31803 bp, 28 predicted proteins | sample TARA_B110000459 | Tara Oceans TARA_B110000459 (sample SAMEA4398296) | marine metagenome | biome: Polar Biome; feature: [SRF] surface water layer (ENVO:00010504); material: water (ENVO:00002006), including particulate matter (ENVO:01000060) such as... | depth 5 m | reverse complement strand
GGGTCGCCAATCAACAAGTCAACTTCTGCAGGGCGGAAGAACTTGGGATTGGTTCGAACACGGATCACATCGTTTTGATCGGTAGCGATGGTGTCAACGCCGTCACCTGACCAAACGAGGTTCATGCCAACGTGACTGAACGCCAGTGTGATCATGTCACGAACGCTGTGGGTTCGACCTGTTGCAACGACATAGTCGCCAGGCTTGTCTTGCTGAAGCATGCGCCATTGCATCTCGACGTAATCGCCGGCAAAGCCCCAATCTCGCTTGGCATCGACGTTGCCGATCCACAAGCATTCATCGAACCCTTTGGCGATGCGAGCCGCTGTCATCGTGACCTTGCGGGTCACGAATTCGAGACCACGGCGAGGGCTTTCGTGATTGAAGAGGATACCTGTGCAGGCAAACATATCGTAGGACTCTCGATAATTTCGAGTGATCTCGAAGGCGAAAACCTTAGCGCATCCATACGGTGAACGAGGATGGAAGGGTGTAGCTTCTGTTTGAGGCACATCGCGCACCTTACCGTATTGTTCCGAGGAACCCGCTTGGTAGAATCTGCATTTTGGAGCGTGCTTGCGGATGGCTTCAAGGCAGCGCAGAGCGCCAAGGCCGGTGATGTCAGCGGTCATCATTGGGGAGCGCCATGATTCAGGAACAAAGGACATGGCACCGAGGTTGTAAAATTCATCAGGTTGTGAGCGCACAATGGCGTTATCGATGGAATTTTGGTCAGCAAGATCGCCGTTCACGAGATGGAATTTCTCATTGGTCAACAGGTGATTGATGAGGCTTCGTCCAGATGTTGGTTGGGAGACTCTTCGTACCAATCCATAGACCTCGTAGCCCTTTGAAAGCAAGAGTTCTGCAAGGTATGAACCGTCTTGGCCTGTGATGCCGGTGACCATGGCTGTTTTGCCGCTCATGATGTTCCGTGGGCATTTCCCTTTTTGAACCGGTCGTTTCGTCGTATCTTGCAAAGTGGATTTCAATTTTTGTAAAGATGGGTGGATTTGAAGGGTGGTCAAGGGTTGAGCGACGCATGGCAGCGGGTTTGGCAAAGGGGAAGTCACGCCTCCGTGTGCTTGTCGTACGTGCTTCATTCGCCGCATTGGGTGGAGCAGAGCGGGAATTGCTGCAACTGCTTCGCAACGTCGACAAGCGATGGACGGTTGGATTAGCAACCCTCGAAATGTCGAATGAAGCGGTTGAATTGCTCGGAGAGGCCGAGGTACGAATGCATCAGCCCTCAACGCCAATTCAATGGCCAGAAGGCTCCTTTGCAGAAGTGACCGCTTCAGCCAGTAAGGCTGCTGAGAAGGCCTGGAAAAAGATGGAGATTCCCTTTGCATCCTACGATGCTGTTCACATATCGGTGTGCCGAGGTTCCCTTGAGGTCCTGCCGATGATCCCTGAAGGTATTCCAGTCCACTACCACTGCCTTGAGCCACCACGCTGGTTGTACGAGGACGTGTTGCATCGACGGCTCGACGGAACGCCAAAACGACCGCTATGGATCACAAAGTTGCTGTTCAGCATCCAGCGTCGACGCGACCAGATGTTTGTCGGCAAACTGATCGCTCGACCACACGCCACACTGTCTGGAAATTCGCCTTGGATACAACGATGGATCTCAGAATTGTATGGGATTTCAAGCAATCCAAACAAAGCCAATGGAGAGCCACCACAGCGCGATGAAGGGCACAGGCTGATGGAAGCCACCCATCTCATGCATGTGATCGACCCCTCCTTGTGGCCTTCTCAAGCGAGGAAGGATGAAGCGGTTGCTTTGGAAAACATACCTCCTCAGCCCAAAGAATACGTCGTTACCGTCGGCCGTGTTGGCCATGTCAAAGGCGCTTGGTCCACCGTTCAATCGCTGCGCGACACGGGCTTAGGACTGGTCCAGGTTGGTGGCGGCGATGAAGCCGACAAGACCGAGTTGATTCAGCATGGCCAAACCCTTGGCGTGGAAGTGGTCTGCATGCCTCGTCTTCCACATGTGGCGCTTTGTGCACTGGTGCGTGGCGCTCGAGCCATGGTCAGCCACGCTCACATGGAACCCTTTGGTTTGACGCCCATCGAAGCGATGGCGGTTGGCACACCTGCTCTCATGGTCAATGAGGGTGGATTTGCAGACACGATGGCGAAATCAAACTCCGGACGGTTGTTACCCCGGGGAGACTTTGGGGCTTGGAAATCAGCGTACTTAGACGCTAAAGATCCAGTCCTGCGCAACGCTTGGGCCGAGGCTGGACGGACCTATGTTGAAGCAAACTTCGCATTGAAGGTCCAAATTGAAGCACTTGAGAGATTGTTGAGTCGTTGATAAACAGTAGGCCTGTTCCTTTGTGTGAACATCGAAAGTACCGTAAAAAGAATGGCCCTTATTGGCGTTGGTGGCATCGGCACCAATTTGATTGAACTGTTGATTCCAGCACTCCAGCGCTTGGGGCTTGATGCTCAAATTACCCTGATGGACGGCGATGTCGTCGAAGCTGGAAACTTAGGCCACCAAAGATACACTGAAGCAGATTTAGGTCTGAAAAAGGTTGAGGCTCTGGCATCACGATGGCGCGAACAAAGCAGCGGTATTGAGGTGGTTGCTTGCGCGGAAAACCTTCGTCAACCTCACCAACTCGAAGGCTATGATTTGGTCGTCGCTTGCGTCGATCGTCCCGAACCGCGCCGTCTTGTTCATGCAACAGGAACTCCATGGCTCGATTTACGATGTGGGGGTGATGGGTACGTGATGCTCAGTTCGGAATCGTCACAACATTTGGTCAACCACATGACGCCCGACCACGAGCCGATGAGTTGCCAGCACCCTGGAGCACTCGAGGATGGAAACCTCGAATTTGGATTCGCTGTTGCTGCGGCTTATGGAGCACAATGGGTGGTTCAACATCTGAGAGGAAATCAGCCTCCAGTGCAAGCGATGGGGTCCCTGACCTATGGGGCTTTCAACTTCCCAGCAGTTTCTGAGGTGAGCGCATGATTTTCATTCCAAATTTGGACCAACTCGACGTGTCGAGCGCAGAATGGGAGCGCTTGTGTGCTTTGGCAACGGCAAGGGAGGTCACCAATGAGGAGTTGATTGGAGTCCAATCGAAAGCCGCTCTTCTCGAACGGTGGGATGTGGTCTATACCCTGTCGCTCTTGGCGGGACTAGAAACATCAGTGCTGATCGATGCTGAAGACACAGTTTCCGTTGATTGGGGGAGCCCTGGGCGCGTCGCTCTTGCGCCACCTGTTGGTTGCGTTGCACCGTTCAAAGTGTGGACGCATACCCACCCGGGTTTTGAGGCATATTGGAGTGGCACCGACACCAGAAGTCTGGCCATCGCTGGAACCATTGTCTCAAGAGCGTTGGTTCTTGGATCCCCCGGCATCAAGCAAGCGCTGAACGAATCCTTCAACACAATCGAGCAAACATCCCTACGGATCATGCCAAGCGGTCCGCTTCATCTTTGGACGGCTGAACCGGTTTTGCCATGGGAGGCTTACTACGAACGCCTCCATTCAACAACAATGCAGGAGATGAATGTATGACCGGAGTTCGTCATCCCAAGGACGATGAGGAATGCCGGAAGGCACGCCTTGCTCTTGCATTGGGCATGGGGACGAGTTTGGTCGAGGTGGTGACCGAATTCCTCGGCCATGAGCCTGATGAAGCGTTCCTTGGAGCTGTGAAGAACCGCATTGAGTTTGCCCAGGAAACCCAGGAAACGATTGACCTCAAGGTCTTGATCAAACAGATGGTTGACCTCCAAAATGAAAACGCTTAGGTGATTCAAATGACCATAGGACCCGATGACTGTTGCGGGAATAATTGCGTTTTATGCCATGCATGGTCGCCTAAAAAATCTCAACGGCAAAAACTTGCTCGCGGCTGGAACACCCACTTACCAGAACCTGAGTCCTTTGATGCAACACCATTTTTTGAGGCACCGAGGCTCGATTATGAAACACTGTTACGCGGTTTACAAGATGAACCAAAACCATCATTCCCACTCGTTGAGATCCCAAATACCGTCGCAGAATTGATGATGCATTGTATGGGCTACATTGATGAAAACCTGGTCCACCAACTGGAAGCAAGGGCGCTGAAGGAAGGTGCGCACCTTTCTCAAACTGAGTGGCATGCCCTTGCACCATACATGATTTTGGATGAGGAAGGGGTGTGTTCCTACGAAAAACGCGGTGTATTACAAGGAAAGATCGATTTCAGAACGACGAAGCTGTTCGTGGAAATATGGCATGGCCATCATGGCGTTTTGAACGCTTTAAGGTTGAGGCAACAGGCGCTTCGTATGCATTTAACCCTCGAATATAGACTCCCCCAAAATGAACGCCGTGCCCTCAAGTTCTTGCATCAAACCGTTGCTGAACAACCTGACCGAACCCTTGTCAACGGAGACGGTGGTCTTGTTGTCAAAGGCGATTCTGGACTGGTCTGGCTGATTCAACCAAACGGCAGTTCGAGGGGGGTGCCAAAGATTCAATGTCAAGAGACAAAGCAAATCTTTTGCATTCAGCCGGAATTTGGTCAGACGGAACTTCCAAGCGCTGATTACACTGCAGTATACGTTCTTGCAATGATCAATGACATCGCCACTTCCTTCCGAGTCTCAACGCTTTCAAACGGGTTGAAAAAAGAACTCAAGAAGGCCAATTCAATTGTTGGTGTAGGCGGGTTTCCGTCCCTCTATCAGGGCGGAGAGCCCTTCCAGCGAATCTTCAGTTGAGAAAATCTCGGTCAAATGATCCAGTTCCATTTGCAGGCCGTCTGCCAACGAAGTTGAGGCTGTTGCATCGATCAGGTCGCTCGCCATTCTGAGAGCGATCGGGGCTGTTCGGGACAGTGATTTCATTTGACGAGCAACGGATTTGTCTTCAGCATTGAAGCCATCTGGGCAGGCCCCATTCATGATCGCTGACATGTTGTCATCGCTGAAAAAGGACGTGGCAAATGCAGCAACAGCGCTCGAAGGGTTCGCAGGCGCTCCGGGGTATTTGTTGGCTGGTTTTCCAGCAGAAGCGAGTTCCGCCATGCATGTGTTGACCGAGGCTACATCGACCAGATGAGTCAACAAGCCCAGATCGTGGCCTGTTTGTGCATCCATGAAGTTTCCTGCAAGCACGGCCCAGCGCGCTGCTGGGATGCCACAAATTCGGGCCGGGCGTTGTGAACCACCCAATCCAGGATAGATGCCAATCGAAGTCTCTGGGAAGCGGAATTGTGTGCGACGGGTGCCAATGCGATAATCGCAGGCCAGAGCGAGTTCTAATCCGCCACCAAGGGCAAGTCCAGTCGTCAAAGCAATGGTTGTCTTCGAAGACGATTCCAATTTGTTGAGCATGGTGTGACCGTCTGCAGTGAACGTCACGATGTCGGGTATTGAGTCTGCACGGATTTTGTCGACAAAGAACTTGACATCAGCACCAGCGACGAAGGCCTTTCCAGCACCATCGAGCACAATTGTATGCACTGAAGGATCGGCATTGACCTCGTCCAAGGCTTCGCTTAATTGACCAACGACGGTTTCGTTGAGGGCGTTCATGGCCTCTGGACGGTTGATGGTGAGGGTCGCAACACCAGCTTCGATCGAGGTGTCAACATAAGCGAAATGCCATGGCGTGTTTGCAGTGGCTTGCTCAGTGAAAAAAGCGGGGACTGACCAGGCACGTTCAGGATCGGTTTTTGCACTCAAATCAGCATAAGCCTCAGCCATTCTGTTGGCTTCTTTGATACCAACGCGATTCATCATTTCGAACGGACCACGGGCCCAACGAAGGCCAACCTTGGCACCACGGTCGACGTCTTCCATGGAACAAACGCCTTCTTCAACAATCTGAGCTGCAACGCCAAAGACAACACCGTAGAGGCGTTCTGCAATGGTGGTATACTGTTCAGAAGAGAATGCTTCATCGCCTGAGACATCCCAATGTTCGTTGGCTTCAATCAAGTCACGAAGGTTTTGTGCACCAACGTACCGAGGCGTGTGGAGTTGTTCAGCCAAGTAGTCGGTGGAGTGCAAAGCAATCGGAGGACCGGTGAGGTTCATCAATCCGAAAGGTCCCAAGCCAATCCGGAACGCCTTGCGAGCTGCTGCATCAATTTGGGCAGCAGTGGCAATGCCTTCTTCCAAGAGCAGGCATGCTTCATTGAGCCAAGGTACGAAAAACCGATTGACTACAAAGCCAGGCCGATCGCCACAAACAATGACGACCTTTCCAAGCATCTTGCAGTATTGAACAACCTTCTCGACCGTTTCTGGGCTCGATGATGTTGCTGGAATGACTTCGACCAAGCGGTTCTTTGCTGGGTGGTAAAAGAAATGCAAACCAACGAATCGATCGGCTCGGCCGGTTGCTTCTGCGAGCGCATTGACCGACAGCGAAGAGGTGTTGGAGGCAAGGATTGTGTCGGGGCCACAGGCTGCATCAAGGGTTGTGAACACAGCGGTCTTCACATCAAAATCTTCGAACACTGCCTCGATGACGAGGTCGGTGTCTGCAGCGGTGTTTTCCACGCCAACCACGCCGGTGATTCGACCTTGGATCGATTCAACTTGTGCTGGTGAGAAGATACGGCGTTCAACTGCTTCTGAGAGAAAATCACGGATGATTCCTTGTCCCCGGTCAACCCATTGTTGTTCTCGGTCCACCATCTGGACATCGAATTCTTCCTGAGCCGTCTTCTGTGCAATGCCGGAACCCATGTTTCCTGCACCGACAATCGCCACACGCTGAATTGGTTGCATGGCTTTGCGAACGGAACATCGCACATGAACAATGCGGCCCATCGTTCCGCTCAGAAGAAACGGTTGTAAGCATCGGATGTGCGTTGGCAAAAGGCACCGATGTCGAAGGTGCGCGCATGTTCAATCAAGGTGTGATCGGGTTCTGGCCAAACGTGATTCGAATCTGAAACGCTTCGGTCTTTCCAAGCAGAATGGACCTCTGCAATCCTCTTTTGCCATTCACTTGCTTCATTTGCTGAGAGGCAACTGCCCGGCGGCATGAGTTCGTTGTGAGACGGCATGTCTGCGCACAACACAGGGGTGCCGGTCGCCATTGCTTCGATTGGTGGATAGCCGAACCCTTCACTCACGCTGGGGAACAGAAGGACTTCAGAAGCATGCCGGAGGTTCATCAGAGCCTCGCTTGAGAGATCGCCGCCATGGGCAGTGAAGTTCATCACTCCATGTTGCTCTGCAAGATGGTCAATGCTCGCCTCTTTTGAAGAAGAAATGCTGGTGCCGACATGGTGGATATGGAGGTCATGTTTGATGCTGTCTTCCAAACCTCCAAGCACTTCCATCAGGAAACTCATGCGCTTTCGTGGATCGTGGCTGCCGACAATGAGCAGGTGGCAACCTTTCTGGAACTCTGAAGCAGGACCGATCGGTGCCCGTTGATCACCCTCTTTCGGTGAGAATGCATCCATGTTCAAACCGAGTGGAAGCCACAAGGAATCTACATTTGGAAAATGAATCTTACAGGCTTCAAGCGTAGCGTATGAGTCACAGAGCAGCAGATCAGAACGAGCAAGCCCTCGCTTCAATTGAGAGAGATCTCGACGACGCATCAAAGGCGGTTTGAGGTGCCCAATTTCGACGTTTGTTGCGCCCACGCTAAGGTGCTTAGGAAACAAATGAAACAGATCATGCACCGTGACGACGACAGGGACTTTGCAGCTCTTTGGAACCAAGTGAGCCTGCTCTTGATCGGTGATGTGAATGAGGTCTGGCCTGTGTTCTGAATTGGCCAATGAACTCACCTTCCGAGGATGAGTGAACCAGCGCTGCATGACTCGACGTAGCAGGTTTGGATGAGGCCCTAGGTCGTATTCAGCCACACCCTGTAATCGCCAATCATCAACCTGCTCCCCTTCGAGGGCCCCCACAAGGGCGTGATGGGCTCCACCGATGCCAGTGTTGGCACCAAGGACACCGCCTCGTACCAGCGTCACCTTCCGAGCCATGGATACACCAAGGGTTTGCCCCTCTTGAAGATGAGTTGTGCTGGGTGGGAATTCGTTGCTCTACCTGCTCTTTTCCACCTTGTTCGTACCAAAGTGTATGCTCGGTGTAAAAATGACATTAAGTAGGTGGAAGAATTCCGCAGATTTGAGGAAGATAAATGTCCACCCCCCCGCTAAAAATCCCACGCGCAGAATACAAGGCTGTTCGTGCCTCTATCGAATCAACGATCACCAGCGGAGGCGAAATCCGAAACATCCTTGGCAACCAGACAGACGGCAGCCCAGCAAACACCCTCCACTGGGAAGTTCGACGTGCAGAGGAAGCCTTGCATGTCTTTGGCTCCCGTTGGACCACAGAAATTCTCACCGCCCTCTACATCGCAGGCCCACGTCGATTTAATCAAATGAAGAATCTCCTGCAGGGTATTTCGTCGCGCACGCTTTCAGATAAGTTGCGCTTTTTGGTCGAAGAAGGTCTCGTGCACCGTCAGGTTCAGGAAGGCCCACCGGTGCGTGTTTCGTATGTTCTGAGTGAACACGGGCGAACCTGTGGACGTTTGCTTTCACCCCTCGTGGCTCATTTGAAAATTCACGCTGGCATGCTGCTCTCTGATGACTGAGGTTCATCGCCGGAGCAGGTGTGGGATGCTTTAACAAACAAGAAGGTCAAGCACAAGGCATGCCTTTGCTTGCCCAGTGGGTTCGACAGCGTCCTTGGTTGGCCGCTGGATTCGCATCTGCGGCAGGAGGCGTTACGGGGCTTGCAGGAGGCTTTGTTGCTGCTGCAGGCGCTGTTGGCGGCATGGCTTTTGGAAGTGTTTCGACCAAAGCACGTGCCCTAGAGCACCCATTGAGACGCCGTATCCTCTCCACACTGGAACGTCATCCGGGTTTGTGCTACCGAGAGTTACAAGCCACGCTCAATGCAGCAAATGGAACCCTCCGGCACCACCTTGACGTGCTTCAAACCCGCCGCAGCGTCACTGTCTTGCCCGTGAACGGTCGAACCTGTTACTTTGCTGGAGCTCCGACCCAAATCGAAATCCTACGCGGGATTAACGTCAATGAAGAACGCGCTGCATCAGCCCTGCCGATCGGCCTGTCTCTTGTTCAGCGCCTCATCGTCGAGGACATCGTCAAAGAAGGAATTCCTCGAAGCCAAGCAGCACTCGCACGGCGAATCGGTCGTTCAAGGGCCACAACTCACTCGGCGGTCAAGGTCCTCCGTCGGCGAGGTATTTTGCGAGAAGATCGAATCGAAATGATGCCTCACATCAACATGGATATCGAGTGGCACGGTACGAAAGGCGTCGATTATGATTGGACGGACGAACGACGCTGACCGTTTTCAGAAACAGGTCTAATTTTCGCCGCTCCAGCGTCATTTACTGCACAGTCTTCAAAGACCCTCGTCGAGGCACAAGGGCCATGTTCAGTGTTCGAATTCAAGAAGTTCCACTTCCGACCACCGAACGCGACATCGATGGTCTCGTCGCTTGGTTCATCGAAAGTTTGTGCTTGGTTCGAAAACGAGGCGAGGCAACAGCAGACTTAGGACGGGCTGGTCCTGTTCATCGCTTGCTCAGAGATTTCCTTTTTGTCCAGCCAACATCGAGTTGGGACGCCCAAATGCTTGCTGATGAATTGGCGTTGACACCTGCATCGTTGAATCACCACCTGTCCCGGTTGGTTGAATCCGGCCTTGTTGGCTACACCAATGAAGGAAAGGGATGGCGACGCTATTACTTGCGGGGCGGTTCCTTGAGCAACGCCATTGAGTTTTTCACCGTTCAATGCCAAACCATCGTCCGTCAACGGCTGTCACTGATCGCTGAACACTGGACGAGAGAACCGGTTCGCATGGCGCTCGAAGTGCCAGAAAGTGACACGCCCCCCCTCGCTCTTGGTGTTGTTGAAGTTCGACCGTTGCCCAATGAAGGAAACACCAGTGAAATCTCTCAATGGATGGGGGACTTTGGTCTGCTTGGCGAACGACCTGGCAAGGAAGCAAATCCTGATTCAATCTCAGTTCAACTGTTTGAGATGTTGCTTGCACGAGGGGCACCCTTGTCTTTGGATGAGGCTGCTGAACTTGTTGATGGACCAAAAGCCCGGCTAGGGCGGATATTAGAGAGGTTCCGAACAAGTGGGGCCGTGGAGAGGGTTCCACGGATTGATCGCCTCAGCGTCGCCCTGTGGGCTGCCATGATGGCCCAACATCAACGAAGAGGCGAGGATTGGATGCTGAAAAAGGGTGGCTTCCAACGTTTGTTGAACACGAAACAGCAGTCTCAATTCTTAGGTTTGTTGAAAAAAGGGAAACTCAAAGTCGAAGATGTTGAAGAGGGCATGAAAGGCATCGAGCCTTCTGAACAAATGTTGCTCCTCAATTTACTCGGTGGCCGTTTGCCTATGGGGCATCGGATGGCTGGAGAACGCCCTGAAGATGTCGCTCGAAAGGTTACTGAACGCCTCGATCGAGTGTTGCGCCGAATGAGAAGGGTCGCTGAACTTGTCGAAGAAATCGATGCTTGAAGGAGGCCGTTGGTTGTCACAACACATCGCTACAAAACCCGGTGCTTGGGATGGTGAGCCACGGCCTTTGTTCCTTGCACCAATGGCCGGAGTTTCGGATCTACCGTTTCGATTGCTATCGAAAGCATGCGGTGCTGATGTCACCATCACTGAATTTACCAACAGCACCGCGTTGACTCGCGAGGCTGCCGTGTCCTGGAGAAAAATGGAATCCCATGAAACAGAGGTCCCTTTTATCCCTCAAATTTTTGGCGGTGACCCTGGCGACATGGCCACTGCAGCGGAAATGCTCGCACCAACAGCAGACATCATCGATCTCAATTTTGGCTGCCCTGCGCCAAAGGTGACCAAAATATGTGCTGGAGCAGCGTTGATGGGCGAACCTGATAATTTGGTATCAATGGTCGATGGTATCATTCAGCGGGTCGATGTCCCAGTGACTGCAAAGATGCGACTGGGCACTGGACAAGGTGCGAACAACGCCCTTGACATCTGCAAATCGTTGGAAGACATTGGGACCGCGCGCCTTTGCGTTCACGGCCGCACGTTGCGGCAACGGTATTCTGGCGAAGCGGATTGGAATTCAATCAAGGCCATCGTCGACGCTGTTGAGACCCCTGTGGTCGCCAACGGTGATGTGATGGATACTGCAAGTGCCAGAGATTGCTTGGAAGTGACCGGAGCTGCTGGACTTATGGTCGGGCGAGGAGCGATTGGGCGTCCCTCTGTGTTTGGTGAAATCAAAGTCGGCCTCGGGTGGATGAAATTAGAAGATCTTCCTTGGGTCAAAGCAAACGCTGATGATTGGTACGACCGCTCCCCTATTGGGCAATCATTTGCTGCTCGACGTTGGTGTTGGGACAAGTACATCGAATTTTCAAATCAAACCGTGGGTCTTCAACCGCGATGGATGCAACGTCATGCTGTGGCGTTCACAAAGGGGTTACCTGGGGGGAAAAAGGTTCGAGCAGTGATGCATGGTGCTCCAACACCCGAGGCTTTCGCTGAAGGTATCAGTTTGTTCCTAGCGGGCGAAGCCGCTGAGTGATCTGCTCAGAAGGTGGACTGCCATTCTTCGAGGTCTTGGCTCTCTGCCCAGGCCTCGTCGGTGGTAGCGCCACGGACCTTCAGCACTTCACGGGCCAAGAGCCAGTAAACCAGTGCGAGCGAGCGACGACCCTTGTTGTTGGCAGGGAGTGCCACGTCGACGTTGCGAAGGTTGTTGTTAGCGTCAACGATGCCAACAATTGGCAATCCGGAGTTGACTGCTTCACGGAGTGCTTGCTGATCTGCAGCAGGGTCGGTGACGAAGAGGATGTCTGGTTCCACGTAGGAGCGCAAGACCGGGTTGGTCAACGAACCTGGGATGAAACGACCAACAGCAGCGTTTGCTCCAATGGACTCTGCAAATTTACGAGCTGGGCGTTGGCCGTATTGACGAGCTGATACAACCATGATTCGAGGTGCCTCGAAGCGGTTAAGGAATTCTGCGATGGCACGAATTCGTGAGTCGGTCATGTTGACATTGAGAAGGTAAAGACCATCTTCGCGGACGGTGTCAATAAAGCGGGCCATGTCAGCACTCTTTTGTTGAGTACCGATGTTAACGGCGTTTTCCTCATAGGATTCAAACGGGATGAGTAAATTCATTTCTTCGGACATTGCAAGACCTCAGCAGTCGGTCGACTTGAATCCCATATTAAACCGCTTCGCAGTGAAACCAAACAAGTCCAAACCCGAATCAGGGTGAAAATGACACCCAGAGCCGTGGAAGAACTCAAGGCTAAGGCGCTCTACTGTGAGCCATGGCGGGAGTATCGGATGACTCCACCAGCTCCAAAATCGGGACCTACAAAGCCAGTTTGCATAACGATGACATTTGGCGTGACGAAAACAACGACGCATTGAATTTGAGTGCGAGTGATCTCGAACGCCACGAATACTGCCCAATGTCATGGGCGCTCTCCCGAGAGGGGAATTCTGGCCAGGGCGAGGCGATTGAAGCCGGGGCCAAAAAGCACGCCGAAATTCATGAACAAATGGAATCGTTCAAAGAAATGAAATCCTCAGTGCGTCGAGCAACAATCATCTGGACCTGGTGGTTTTCAGTGACGGTTGCTTTTGTCATCGATGGTATTGCGTTCAACTACATCGACGATGTGGTACGGACCCCACTTGACTTCGCCCGATACCTCGTGTTGTGGGCCTTGGTTTTGCTGATCGCTGGATTGATTGCGACCTATTTGCCATGGCGAAAGTGGCTGGGATGGAATGAGACCGTGTCCCAAACCAGGTCACGAATCATCAGCCAGCACAAGGAAATCCAACCTGTGTTTGAACAACAAAACTTCATCGGTGGTTGGTTTGAGGCTGGTCGGACTGAGGTTTTACTCTTCTTCGGAGCCATTGTCTTGGGCTTGCACGCCATCGCTCTTGTCGGTGCGGACGACCGTTCCCAGGCTACGTTTATTCTTTTCATGACCGCCATGGCTTGGACCCTCGCTGCTTCGTGGCAACTGCAGAAGGTTCTGTTGTCAGATAACGCCTTGGAACACCTCCGCAAGGATGTGGATTTGGAGCCTGACCACGAAGTTGCCTACTCCGATGATGACGCATCGACAAACCTGCTCGTGGACAGCATCACAGGCCTGCGAGGAAGGCCTGACCAAATCGTGATTGTTGATGGTGAATTTATTCCGGTTGAACAGAAGACTGGTAAAGTGCCAAAACTGCCACATCCCTCCCATCGGATGCAGGTGCTTGCCTACCTTCATCTGGTGGAAATTAACACCAAGAAAAGTTCACCATACGGCGTGATCCGCTATGGAAAGGAAAACCTGCATCAAATTGAATGGAACGACAAGGCCAAACAAGATCTGTTTTCTGCCATCGGCGAGATTCAACGGTTGATGGTCGAAGGTGGAGCCAAGAGGAACCATCAACGCCCAGGAAAATGTAGGAACTGTTCGAGAAGGTACGCTTGCACCGAAGCATTGGTGTGAGTTCACGAGCAAACATCATTCGGTGGATAGATGATGCAAGTGCTTTGAACGCTTACTGTAACGGTGAAGGAGTCCTGTGCACCAGTACCTGGTATGCCAAAACCACGAGCATCGACCGAGAGGGTCCACTCGCCAATTGGGAGGGTTGGATCAGGTGTGAGGGTGATGGTGATCGGCTGGACATCTTCGCATTCATCCAATTCCCATGCAGTTTCGCCGTTCGGTTCGATGAGTGTTGCCCGGACATAGCGGGTTATGCCGCCATCAAAACAGGAAATACTGTCTGTTCCCGTGATGGTAACTTTCCTGTAAATGATGATTTGAGTTGCGCCTTCATCGACTGCAATGGTCGATGAGTTGGTGTAAGGTTCGATATCAATCGAGTCAAAGACATGGCTAAAGCTGGTGGATTCAACGGTGATTGATTCCTCTGCTTCGCCCCGCATGGCTTCAATGCTCTCTCGAGCTGGAATCAGACCCATGCACCCGGCGGTGTTGGAAAGCACCATGGTGAGGACCAGTGCAAGAGGCAGAAGGTACCGCTTCATCATTCATCCCAGCCGCGCCTCGCATATCAAATCAGTGCAGGCTCTTGCGAGGGTTTGAAAGGACAGAACCCCTACCTTCCAATGCCCGAATGACGTCTGGACTTGCCGAGCGAAAGCTGTGACGTACCCTATGAAAGCCGACGGGCACCCTTTTCCAGGTGGTCACTCGAACTTAGCACCGCATGTGCCACATTCCTTTGCATCCATTGCCAGATCAGCACCACAGGCGCCACATTCAGACATTTGGGGGGCCGCCTCTTCAGTTGCTTTTCGACGAGGTGCTCGTCGACGAGCTTGTTTTGGCTTGGATGATTCGGGGTTTTCAGATGTCAAGGGGCGCGTATCGTCCTCGATGACGGTGAAGTCCGCGGTGGTTTCTGCAACTTCGTTGCCTGCTAAGGATGAATCAGTCATCTGCATACCAACATTCACTTCGTCGCCAGGCATGATACCGTCTTCACCAGTGATTTCGTACAAACGCCCACGAATCTTTGCGTCGCTTGCACTGAGGGTTGAACCATCATCACCTTCATCTTTCAAAGAGATCATTTCGCCCTTGGATTTGATGATGTCATCGAGATCCATGCCCTCTACACTGAGTTGGTCCATGTTCTTGAGGGTGGTCGTCACCGTGTGATCGTAGGCTTCCAACTCTTCATCAGTCATGTTTTCTCGCTCTATTTCGTAAGCGTTACGACGGTCGAATGCTGCTTCAACTTCTGCTTCAGCGGTGATGATGTTTTCGTCCCATTCCTCTTCGAGGTTGTCTTCATCGTAACCAAAGTCCTTGACTGCTTGTGCAAAGTTCTCAGTACCTTCGACGATTTCATTTTCATCTTCTTCAGCATCAGGGATGGCCACGGTCTCCTTGGCCTTGGTTTCCCTACGTTGCCGTTGCTCGAAGTACGAAGCAACATCTTGATCGGCACCACAGTAAACGCAGTTGTCGAGAAGGTCGGGGATCGATTCCCCACACTCATCGCAATCGTGGAATTGTTTTCTTGCCTTCTTGAGGTTGAAAGCACAGTGTTGGCAACGGTCCTCAGTGCCTTCGAGTTCGCCATCGCAAGCAGGGCAATAATCGAAGATGTCACGTTCAACTTCTTCTTCCCGGTCCCGGGTCATGAGGATTGCAGCCACGAGGACGGCAAGAAGAGCGAGTGCTCCCAGTCCGATGAGACTGAATGTACCTAAATCAGCACTGTCGTTCAAGTCTTCAATGGCTTCATCGGTCAGGACCGTTGTGAAGCTACGGGTGAAGGTCGAGGTGACGGTGGAGTCTGAAGGAACAAGCATGATCGTGGAGATCGGCGCATAGGCGGTGAAATCGCAGTTGAGGGCAACTCGATCGCCACGGTTGAGGACTGAGGCGTTGAGCGTCATCAGCAACTCATTGTTTCCGTCCATGCAATCGAAGGTCAAACTGCCCGTTTCCGTGCTGATCAGTTCGATAGCAAAGATGTAAGATTCACCGGCATCCAATGGAGAAGACGCTAGGTTTGCTTCATCATCGAGAATGCTGAACGAAGAGAGCCACCACTCGAGGCGGAGTTCCGCTTCAACAACAACAACTCCGTTTGCTTCACTGTTCAAAGGATTTGAATCCCAACTTCCTGCCAAGGCAACCCAGCCAGCAACGAAGGTCGCATCGTGTGCTCCGAGGGAAGTTGTCAGTTCAACTTCCCAGGTACGGCTTTGACCAGGGTCAAGGTAAATCACGGGTGATGTGGCTTCTGCCCCTTCCCAAGTGTAATGCAACTTTCCTGACACCTCAATGTCGCCGTTGTTGCTCATGCTCACTCGCCAGATCACTTTGTCCCCGGAATTTACCGAAGGGCTGGAGGCAATGGCGATTGGATCGACAAACACATCGGGGATTGGGTAGATGGAAAGGGAAGTTGTCGTTCGGTCATTGGCGGTTGATTCTTGAGTGAACGGTGCGTTACCAAATGGATCGATTTGTGCCGTGAGTTGGTGTTGTCCGACAGAGAGCGAACTGAGGTCGCTCGAGGTGAGCGTGTGCGTCCATTCTTTCTCAGCGTAACCTTCACCCGTCATGGTGACGGTGAAGGGGACTGAAGTCACCAATCCGCCGTTTTCATTTGGAACTTCCAACCACATTGGAACTTCGGTTGTGCCGCTTCCATTGGTTCGAGCAAGTCGGCCCGTGATGGTCCATGGGCCTTCGAGGGCTCCTTGTTCAATCTCCACGGTCAGTTCACCTTGATGGTACACATCCATGCGGGTTTCGACGTTGAAATCGATGCTTTGTTGCTTGTTCACTTCCGATGATTCCTCGATGGCTGATTGGTAATCGGGGGTGACAAAGACGGAATGTGCGCCGCTTTCTGGAGCGATGAAGGTGGTGTTGACCCAAACCGAAGCGTCTGCAGCCAAGTCAGGGGTGGCGAGGTCTTGATCGTCATTGCCTGGAAGATCGACATGCAGCACGCTTGCACCTGCGGGCTCACTGCCAGTGTTGCGAACAAGGGAGGAAAGGGTCACTGTGTCACCTGCAAAGATGCCAGATGAAGGTGAAACCTCAAGCGTTGTTACTTTGAGATTCGGCAAGCCAGTAACGGTGAATGGAACATAAAAATCAGCCGTTGTGCCCGAATCCCGGGGGTACTCGATTTGCACATGCAGTTCATGCTCCCCTTCGATGACGTTGATCCACTGGGTAGAAACCTGTTCTGCGGTTTCTCCATCGATGTCAATTCGACCTTGCTCGATGATGTTATTGGAACCAAGCGCATTGCGGTAAAAGGTGTATTCAACATCGGTTGCGTAGGTCTGTCCGTTGTTGTACATGGTGAGGTAAATCGTCACCGTGTCCCCTGCTTTCGGGGACGAAGGGGAGAACGCTACACCGGATGGAGATGCCTGAATATCGCCAACTTCAACAGCGCTCACGTTCAGTGGCAAGGTGGCCATCCCAAGCAAGAGAATCGCAACAACTGCCTTCCATGAGTTCGCCATACAGAAGATGGAGGCCCAGCAAAGCACTTGAACCCATCTCAAACAGACCCAAAAATTCAGGGTTCCGATGCATCATGCGGTTTCGCCAATTGGATGTTCGAGGTGCACTTTGGGATTGTTTTTTCGAGGCTTAATTTGGCAACCTGAACCGCTTGCAAAGGGGAGCATTGAAGGACAACCTCACCCGTCAAGGGTCCATGGGAAGAACGGCGGTCACAGCGTTCCTCGTGCTTCTCCTGTTAGGCATGGGTGCTTCCCCTCTCTGGAACGCACACGATGCTGGCTCGTCAAGCCTGAGCGAAAACAGCGTGATGACAGCCGACTCAAACCTGGTCTTGACCTTCTCAAATGGGCCTTCCACCGGTGATTCAATCACTGGACAACATCAACTCACCTTCTCACTCAGCGGCGATGCAAGCGTAACTTCAATCCTCATTGAATTGTCCTCTGACGGTACGTCGTGGACCACGGTCACCAACCTCACCAGCGTGCCATGGTTGACCTACTTCGATTCAACCGCACACGCCAATGGATCGTACAACCTACGTGCGACGGCTTGGGATGCTGACGTCGATGAAGATGTGGTGGTGACTTCGGACACCTTCGCCATCGCAAATCAAGTTCCACTGATCACCATCTTCACAGCCCTAAACGCTGATGTTGGAAGCGGAGACTCTGCAAATGATCGCGCTTGGTTTGGCATCGCTGCTGATGAAGCCATTGCTTTCCGTTGGGGTGCAAGCGATGACGACCTGAGCTACGCAACCCTCGCCAACGCACCAGGCCCTGGCGCTCCAACGAACGACGGCCCTTCTTCGCTCAACTATGGCTGGGATTGGACCAGTGGCGCAATGAGTGAAGGCACCTATAATCCACGCCTTACCGTTCATGATGACTCAGGCCTCTCTTCAAGCGAGACCATGTTCATTGGTATTGATCGCAGTGGTCCAAGTTTGGGCACATTGACGGTCGGTTCCGGCAACACCTGGCAAAACAGTGGCACTGTAGCCGTGAGCGGTTTGATCACCGCAGCAGATGACGGTCAAGGCAGCGGCGTTGCTTCGTGCCAAATCAGCACCGATGGCACCACCTGGTCGACCGTGACCACAGATTCGACAACCTTTGCCCTGAGTGAAGGAAGCCATACGATCCTGTTCCGTTCAGTGGATCGCATTGGCAACATTGGCCCATCGTCCCAAGTCGTCATCCAAATCGATGAGACGGCCCCTGAAGCAAGCGGCTGGGTCATCGACGAATTGACCACAAGTCGAGTCGGGCCAGCAAACGTAAGTTTCAACGCCCAAGACGATGGGTCCGGATTGGACCTCACAGCATCCTACATGCAGTACGGCTTTGACTCCAACGGTGTTGGTCAAACGCCTGACCTTTCAGGACGCTGGCTGAACTTTGGCGTCACTGGACTTGACGCCACCGTGGCTTTGTCAAACTGGGCAACAAAGTCCCGCCAGCATTTGATGGTTCGAGCAGTCGTGATCGATCAGGCGGGCAATGAATACGCCTCCAACCCAAGTTCATTCCAAATCCTACCCGGTCTTGACTTGGCTTGGAACGCAACGCAAACCAACCTCGACAGGCTCATCGTACGCCCGGGGGAAAACTCTGGTAACATCACCATCACGAGCGTTCTTGAAAGCAATCAAGACTACGGTGGGAGCGTTGTCGTTCGCCTTGAATCGGCCCCTGCAGACCGTACGGCATCAGTGAGCTGGACGGTTATGGAAGCCAGAACCCTTCCCTCTGGAACGCTATCTGACAGCACTGAAACTCTGATCTGGAATTACACCGTGCCACAAACTGGCCAGTATGATTTGCGTTTAGTAATCGATTACCTCAACGTGATCGATGAATATGATGAAGGCAACAACAAAAACCACTTGGTGGTCACTGGAGCAGCCGTTGGTTCACCCGGACTTGTCCCCTCGTTCGCACCATCATTGCTGGTGCTTCTCTTCGTCGGTGTGGTCGTTGGCTTGCTCCAGCGCCGAACACGACCTTGAAAAGAGGCAGGCGGCACGCTACAGCCATGCGACAACCCTTACCTCGTGTACCGATGAACCGTATTGCGGTGCTTATTGGGGTCAAAGGTAGCACTGCGAAGTCGTTGCACCGTGCGGCTGGATGCAAGTCGTTCGACATCGACTCTGAAACAGGCGATGTGGAAGTGGTCTGGGGCGAACCTGGAACTTACGACCCTGTCAAGGCTATGAAGTTCCCAGATGTCATCAAAGCCATCGGACGAGGCATGGCCCCAAAAGCAGCCATCCGTTTGCTCGAAGATGGACACTTCTTCGAATTGGTCGATATCCGCTCCTATGTCGGTAAGCGATCCAATCAGCAACGACGAATCCGAGGCCGCATCATTGGAAGCGAAGGTAAAATCCGGAAATTGATCGAAAACCTAACTGACACGCAGATCACCATTTACAATTCCACGGTCGTCCTTGTTGGAGAAGAAGAAGGATTAGCCGCTGCCCGTCAGGCAGTCGAGATGCTTTCAGGTGGTGCTGAACACGGCACTGTCCTCAACTTCCTTGAACGCGACCGACGACGATCTCGTTTGACCAACCGTTCGTTAGAAACCATTGAAATCAAGGATGACCCAGTACCGTTGGCGGGTGGATTCGAGAACCTCGTCCCCGGTCTAGCAGATGTCTCTCAACGACGAAGTCGACGTATGCGTGCTTCACAGGTTGATCCTGAAGATGATGAAGCAGTTGAATCCATGATGGAATTGGCTGAAGATGAACAAGTCGATTGGGAAGAAGAGTGATTACTCTTCTTCGTCATCATACACGATTTGTTCAACGTGATCGAGGTTCATGTTGAGCACCTCATACATTGTTTCAGCAAGGGTCACTTCCAGACCGTTTTTTACGCCCCATTCAACAAGGCGTGTAACGTCACGAACCAGGAACTCTTCCGCCTTTGGGTGGCCTTGGACCACAGCCTGACCAACATCGATCACGACGGCACGACCTTGGTGCCACAGAATGTTAAACGGAGAGAAATCAGCGTGTACGAGGTTGCTTTTTTGCCAGGCGACGGCAAGGAATTCCAGCAGATCATCAAACACCTCTTGTGGCTCATCGATCTGAACTTCTCTTAACTTCGGAGAGGAACCGGTTTCATGACCGAGGTAGTCCATCACCAAGACGTTCTTGTGGATGCCTAACGGTTTGGGCACGTTCAAACCCCAACGGGACAAACGGGAGAGGTTCCTGTGTTCTTTTCGAACCCAAATGTCAACCAGATCCCGGTGCCTGCGGCGAAGGCCACCGAACCTTGGATCGCCTTCGATGTACTGCACGAGGTTCTTGAAAACGGCATTTGATGTGTGAAAGATTTTCACAGCAACAGATCCACCGTCAATGTTGGTACCGTGGAAAACGTGCGCTTCTTTCCCCCTTGCGATTGGATAGTCAAGGGTATCGATGACGCCTGTTTTCATCAGTTTATACAGCGACATCAAGGTGAGGCGGTCAAAGACCTGGTCAAAGACGCGACGATCGACCCAATCGAACGTTCCCGTTCCCATGGCTCCTTGGATTTTCGTTTCGATGTCGCGGAACATCCGCTTGTATCGAGCTTCTTTCATCCACCCATAGGTGCTCTGTTTGGAAGCGAGGTTGCTGAGAAACTTATCTTCTTCAGACTCTGCGTACTCATCATCGAGGTTGCGTGATTTTGAAGAGGGACCGCCTTTCGATTTCCGACTGCGTCGGTTGAAACGGTTGTGTTTGGTGTCGTGCAGTTCGTCCCAGTTGTCTTTGACCATGACATCACCTTCGGCTATGCATGGTTCTCAACTTGGTCAGCCAAAGAGATCTTCCAAATCTTCGTCTTCTTCGTCGGTTGATTCTTCCTCTTCAGAAGGGTATTCTTCAACGGGTACAAACGGTTCTTCAGCGGGCTTTTCTTCGGTTTCTGCCGCCTCTTCAGTGGCTTCTTCCGTTGCTTCAGCATCATCGCTGACAACGGCTTCATCGGCATCGCCAAACAAATCGTCGTCATCATCTTCTTCAGGCTCATCAGCAGCGCCGAAGAGATCCTCTTCTTCTTCCATGATGCCAAACAAGTCATCGTGATCATCATCTTCATCAACAGCGGTGTTCATGCCAAAGATATCGACATCTGGAGGGAGAACGCCCTTTCGAGAGAGGTACATTGCCTGTGTTTTGGTGTAGCGGTGCTTGACGTCAGCCTTCGCATCTTGGAAGTCCCACGGCCAGACAATGATCAAATCGCCTTCGCGAACCCATTGACGACGGCGCATCTTTCCAGGAATTCGTGCCATACGGGTTTCACCATCGGCACACAGGACTGTAACACGTCGTCCACCAAGGATCTGTTCTGCAAGAGCAAACATTTCGTTCACCCTGAGATTTGGCATCTTGACTCGAATCCTTCCACCCGAGGAGCCCTCTGGCGATTCAAGCCGGGCGAGTTCTTCCTCGTCCACTTTTTCTTCACGACGACGACCCATACGGTTCCACCACTTTATGCGTGCAGCCTACCCTTCTTCAATACAGCACATGAGTGGCGAGGTGTTGGCGTGGTCCCAAACCTGTCCTGCACTGCTTCACCATTTGGTGGTGAGGCTTTCTGCTGCAGCTCGGCACATCTCCAGCAACGAATTGCCAAAGACGCCAATCAGGACGGTTGCAAGCACGCACACGAGAATGGAGGTTCGGACTTGCCACCCTGTTGGAAGTGGTCCTTCACGGCCTTCTTCAGGTTCGTCAAAGAACATGACAACGGCCACTCGAAGGTAATAAAACACTGAAACTGCAGAATTGAGGACCATCAGAAGCGCAAGCCACCAAACCCAATGGAAGTCACCAAGACCTCCTGTACCGGTGCCAACACCGACGTTGACGATTCCCATGATGACCATCAACTTGGAGAGGAAACCAGCCATTGGCGGAACTCCAGCCAGCGAGATCATGAAGATGAACATAGCAAAAGCGAGAAGTGGTTCTCTTTTGGCCAGGCCACCGAGCGAGGAAAGGCGGGATGCATCGCCATCGGATTCCAAGATTGAAAGCACAAGGAATGCACCAAGCTTGAACGCAACGAGGACCAGCAGGTGGAACAGCACGGCAGTCAAGATCATCAAGGCAGCATCGCTTTCATTTCCAGCGAAGGTTGGGTCCCAAGTCCATGCACCAACAGCGGTAAGACCGGCCAACATATAGCCAGCATGAGCGACAGAGGAATACGCAAGCATTCGCTTTGGATTGGTGCTTCCAAGGGCTGCGAGGTTACCCCATGTCATGGTGAGGGCTGCGAGTGCACCGAGGCAAACCAACCAAACTGCGGATCCGTCAGAAGCATCTGGTGCTGCCACGATGAGCAGCATGCGAATCAAACCAACCATACCCATGGCTTTGCTTGCAGTCGCCAAAACTCCAGCGACTGGGCTGCTGGCTCCAGCGTATGCATCTGGAGCGGCGAAGTGGAAGGGTGCTGCGCTAACTTTGAATCCAAAGCCAACCAACACAAATCCGATTCCAATCAGTGGCAACGGTTCTGTTCCGGAAACGGCAAAGGTCGATGCAAGCACGTCAAATTGCAGCGAACCAGCCCAAAGATAGAGCATGGAAAGACCATACAAACCGACGCCTGAAGCGACCGATCCGACGATGAAGTACTTCATACCGGCCTCAGAACCGGCCTTGGTTTCTTTCAAGAACGCCACGAGAACATACGTGGAGAAGGAAGCCAGTTCCAAACCGATGAACAAAACAAACAGATCTTGAGCCAGTGCAACGACGGACATTCCCAAGCCACAGGTGAGCATCAGGATGTAAAAGTCGGCTTGTCGGCGGTTGTTGTAGAGTTGCTCAACCTTGAGTTTCCCTCCAACGCCTTCGACCCTGAGCCGGTTCATGCTGGAAAAAGAAGCAAGCGCAAGAGCGCCGAAGAAAATCAATTCAAACACACGGCTGAAGCCATTGATCATGAGTATCTCTTTGGCAGACTCAGCATCACTGCTGACAATGTGAACTGCGTCAACTCCACCGCGGAGTGAATCTGCAACGGCGAAAAACGCACCGGTGAGTGTAATGGTTGCAATCCATGCTGGGAGGTGAGGGTTGCTGCTCCAGGCATACCGTTGACCGCCCAAGAACCAAGGCAAACGGATTTGGGTGCCTCGAATCCTGAAGGTGCCCTTTCCAAGGTTAGGGATGATCATCAGCGCCAGAAGGCCGAAGAACAACAACATCTCAGGCATCACTGCGGTGTAAAACTCAGGAGTGAATGCATGTGTGGTTTCCATATCAGGCACCTCCCTTGAAAATACCATTCGAAATCATGTGCTCGAAGAATGTTCGACAATAGTCGTCCATCATGTCGAGGCCAATCCATGGCATGACACCGAACAGGATGGTGAAAGCAGCCAAAATGAGCATGGCAATCTTCTCTTCTCGGGAAATATCTGGGATCGGTCCACCGTGCAACGATGCGGGTGGTTGGGTTTCGTCGCCACCTTCGAAAATGGTGCGCTGCATCGACCAGAGGTAGTATGCAGCTGTGAGTGCCAAGACCAACGCTGGTCCAACCATCCATAACACGCTCCAACCCTCAAGGTCAATGAAGTACCACAAAGCGATGAGCATCATCAATTCGGCAACGAAGCCGGCAAGCAGAGGAAGACCAAGTGAAGCCATCCAAGCGAACATCATCGACGTGGCAAGCCAAGGCGAATGCTTAGCCATACCGCGCATAGCACCAATTTCCATGCTATGATAGTGATGCTTGAAGGCACCACACACAGCGAAGAGCATTGGGCTGATAATTCCGTGAGCGAACATCATGAACAAAGCCGCAGCCCAGCCCATTGGTTGCATTGTTGCGATACCGATGAGAATGACACCCATGTGAGATACCGAGGAATAGGCGACCATCTTCTTGAGGTTGGTTTGACCCAGACAAACGATGGCACCCCAAACAAGGGACACCATACCGAAAATCATCAAGGCCAGTTGGAAGTACTGCAGAGCGTGAGGGAATATGCTCAATGGTAGCCTGAACATACCGTAAGCACCCATCTTCAACATCACGCCAGCCAGCAGCATCGAACCGCCAGTTGGTGCCTGTACGTGAGCATCAGGAAGCCAAGTATGGAAGGGAACCGCTGGTAGTTTCACGAGGAAACCAAGCATGAGCATCACGAAGAGGACCTTCTGCATGCTTTCACCCAAGAACCATCCGTTCTGGTTTGCTGCAGTTGCGTGGTCAACAAGTGTTGGAATATCGAAGGTCCGACCGGTGAGGGTACCGTATTTTCCACCGGTTCCAATTTGATCTGGTTGCATCAAGTACAGTGTCACAAGACCCAAAAGCATCACGACTGAAGCCGTGAAGGTGTAGATGAAGAACTTCTGCGAGGCGTACTTGCGGTCTTTGCCACCCCAGTTTAGAATCAAGAAGAACATTGGAATGAGCGTCAATTCCCAGAACACATAGAACATGAATAAGTCAAGCGAGACGAACACACCAATCAGTGCACCGCCCATCAACAGGATGGTTGGGAAATAGGTCGCGCCGTTTTTCTCATGCCATGTGGCGATGATGGTCACGGGCAGCAGGAAGGTGGTGAGCCAAACCATTGGGAACGAAAGAGCGTCCAATCCAACCGTCCAATGAATCCCCAAAGCAGGGAACCACTCATAGGAATCGTGGAAGTGGTAATCGTTGAAAGAAAGACTTGAATTCGAGGTGTCTGAAAACACTTCGAAGAACATCATCGTCGTGTAGGTGAGCAACCCGAGAGAGAACGCAAAACTTGCCATCCGAATTGGATTGTTCAACTTCTTGTGTGCCGTTTTGTTGGTGTTCGCAACGAACGCCAACAGCACAATACCTGCAATCACAGGGAAACCAACAAGTTGCATTGAAATCCAATCAGTACCAGCTTCGAACAATCAAGCCACCCCCCAAACAAGCACGAAAATCACCATCATACCAACCGCGACCATCAAGATGTAATCGCGGGCTGAACCCGTTGTAAGTGAACGGACAACCCCTGAGAGCGATTGCGATCCTGTCTCGATGGTTTTGATTGTTCCATCGATAACGTTGGTGTCAACTTCTGCTGCCTTCGATGAGAAACCAGCAACGATCTTCATCATCGCCATATCGTAATAGTGGTCGATGTACAAGCGGTTCTGGAGTGCCACAGCGAGTGTGGACTCAGCAAAAGCAGTGTTGTCGAAGTTGAAGCGGCCCTTGACCCAAGCATTGAGGCGGATGACTGGAGTCATCCATGGCTTGGCTGTTTCACCCTCTTCGAGTTGGCCACCGTACAAGGCCATAGCAAGACCAGGTCCAGCAACTGCACCAAGGGCGATGGCGATGTAAGTCAAGACGAAGAAGTACATGTCACTGTTAGCAAAGGCGTGTTCCATCTCATACACGATGCCTTCGAAAAGGGACTTCTCGCCCAAGAACGCATAGTGTTCATCTGGTGCCCAATGAGTGAAGCCCATACCGGCGAGGAAAACCGAGGAGAGGCTGACAAAGGTCAGGATAAACAGCGGAGTTTTGATCCAGGTGTTGGTTGGTCCAACGTGAGCTGCAACCTCGGTCTTTGGCTTTCCTGCAAAGGTTTTGAGCCACATACGGGACATGTAAAACCCGGTCATACCAGCGCCGATAAGCACGCACATGGCAGGGAAGAGGAACCGTGGATCGTCTTGAACGACTCGCCAAGCGTTGGCGATGATGCCTTCCTTGGACCAGAATCCACCGATCAGTGGAAGACCCATAATCGAGGCAGAACCAACGAGCATAGCTGTGGCGGTGAGTGGCATCTTTGACGCCAAGCCGCCCATGTTCTCCATCGACTGAGCATCAAAGTCGTCGTCGTGATGGTCATCATGGTCATCCCCGTGGCCATCGTGGTGGTGCAGGTGATGGTGAGCATGGTGCATTTCGTGAATCACTGAACCGCTGGCCATGAACAACATACCCTTGGCCATAGCGTGGTTGAACAGATGGAACAATGCTGCTCCGAATGCAACGATAACGATGTAATGATCTGCGTCATTGTGATGCCAATCCAGCGTGTTCGCGAGGTACATGGCGCAACCCAGTCCGGTGAAGATGTAAGCGAGTTGGCTCATGGTGGAGTACGCCAAGACTTTCTTGAGGTCCATTTGGACGAAGGCGATTGCTGCTGCCATGACTGCGGTGATACCACCGACAACAGCGATGATGTACGCCAAGTCAGCGAGGTCGCCATGCAAGGCTTCAGCGCCAAAGAATGGGAACATTCGAGCCACGAGGTAGAGACCTGCGTTGACCATCGTCGCAGCGTGAATCAATGCTGAAACTGGGGTTGGACCTTCCATTGCATCTGGCAACCAAACGTGGAGTGGGAATTGGGCCGATTTACCGACCGCACCGATGAACATCAATCCAAGGGCCCACTGAAGGGTGCCTGCAGAGTGTTCTGCGACGTGCTCGATGTTTGCCGTATCGAACACAACGACGTAATCCAAAGAACCGAAGAGATCCCAGAGCATGACCAATCCGATCATCAGGAACACATCGCCAATTCGGGTGGTCAAGAACGCCTTCTTAGCAGCGTAGGCTGCGCTTGGTCGTTCGTAATAGAATCCGATGAGGAGGTAAGAGCAAAGCCCCATGATCTCCCAGAAGATGAACAACCAAAGGAAGGAATCCGCCAGAACCATGCCGAGCATACCTGAACAAAACAAGGTGAACTCAGCGTAGAATCGATGGTTGCGGTTGTCGTTGATTGGGTCGGTGTTCATGTAGCCAATGCTGAAGACGTTGATCAACAGGCAGAGGAATGAAGCGATGAACAGAAGCATCACGGTGATGTGATCGACATACAATCCAAAGCCGAATTTCTCTGTTGTCACGCCAGCGGACGTGCCGTCCCATACACCGGAAGTAAACCAGTGCAAAACCGAGTCATGACCTGCACCAGCACCGCCGATGAAATCCATGATCAAAAGAACAGAGATGATGAGGACTGCACTCATGACCCCGAGTGCAATCAAACCGCCTTCTTTGACGGTGTTTTTCCAAGTGGGGTTCCCGTTGAACACCCGGCCGAGGAAAAGAATCACTGCGAAAGCCATCATTGGCAAAAGCACGATCAGAGGGGCGTATTGGAACATGTCGGAAGCGACATACATGGTTTCTTTGAGTTCTCCGCCTGCCATCATCTCACCTCAGTTCTTGAGGACGTTTACATCGTCCAATGAAATCGTGTCGTGTTGGCCGTACATTGCCAAGAAGATTGCCAACCCTATGGCGACTTCACTGGCTGCAATGGCAATGGCGAAAAGAGTGTAAACCCATCCGGTGGTGTCACCGTGATAGATGGCTGCGGCTGCAAACTGCATGTTGGCGGCGTTGAGCATCAATTCAATGCACATCAGGACAATGATGGCGTTCTTTCGAGTGAACGCCCCACCAAGGCCAATGACGAACATAAGAGCGGAAAGTCCTGAGACCAAAGCTGGATCAATCATTCTTCTTCACCTCCGAATTCCCACAAGAGATTTTCCATTCGCTCGTCACGAACAAGGTAGGCTGCGCCAATCATGGCCATCGACATTAGCACGCCAAGGATCAACAGTGGAAGGGCCCAATCGGTCAACAAAGCATCGGCAAGACCGCTGGTGCTCGGTTCGTCTTCGCTTGCATTGGCCCAAACGGAATCTGCGCTAAGCACGGAAACGAGGATCATACCAAGAACAAGCAAACCCACACGGGTAGCCAACGAGAGGACCTTCATTCGAAGTCCTCCTCAAGGATCTGACGGCGGGTCAGCATGATACCGAACAGCACCACAAGTCCCACGCTGGCAAGATAGACAAGGATCTGAATGGCTGCGAGGAATTCAGCACCCAGAAGGATGAAGATTCCTGACACCGCCATGAAACTGAAGATCAAGGAAAGCATCGAATGGGCCACTCGTTGAGCGAGGATGAGACCAAGTGCACCACCAAGAGCGATGGTTGCGAACAGGAAAAAGACACCCAGTTCTGCTGCATTTGCAACGTCCATCTCAAGCACTCTCCTCTGCAGCTGCCGCCTTGGCAGCCTTCTTGGCTCGCTTGGTGCGTTCCTTGTTTGCTCGCTTGGCCAACTCAATGTCGACCACTTCTTGGTGAACACCAGGAAGCACACGAGTGCGGCTTGCATCGAACCACAGTTCTTGACGGGTGAAACCGGACATTCCGTCGTATTCATTGGTCATGAAGAAGGATGTGAAACCACACGCTTCCATGCACAGTCCGCAGAACATGCAGCGCCCCAAATCAATGCGCCCGGAGACGATTTGATCGTCGGCGACACGAAGATCGCTTTGGTCGACTTCAGCTTCTTCGCCGGAGTCGTTCCATCGAACGGTGGCTGTGCTGCCCGACAGGTCGAGGACCTCGGCAAATCGCCACTCGCTTGGAGTGTCGGTGTGAGCGGTTGCGAGGTTGAAGTCTTCGAGGGTTGCAACAACTTCTGGTTGAAGCATAGCAGCATTGCCGCCAACTTCGAGGTCCGCTCCAAAGCCTTCATGCTCGCCTTCTGCGCCGTCGAGAACGTCGACACGAAGTTCAGTTGTCATGTGCAGGCAATCGTTCGGACAAATGTTGACGCACATCTTACAGGCTGTGCATGTCTCCCAAATGACACCGATTCGTCCGTTGTAGTTCCCTGGAACGAAGAGCCAAGGTTCCATTTCCTCAAGTCGTTCGTAAGGGTACTGGACGGTTTGTGGCTTCCACAAGGTCGGGAACAAATCTGATGTCACTCGATCCGGTGCGAATTGTTGATTCTCAATGTTGTTGAATTTTGAAGTCTTTCGAGCCCGTACCCGGTCATCATCTGATAAGAATTCGGGGTGTTCGGTGTTGTGGTAGCCCATTCCGATGCGCTTTCCGAACAATTTTCCAACAATGGGGAAGGTTCGTAGGGCGGTGATCAAGGTTATCTTGAACGGGTACCAAAACAGGTTTCTGAAACTTGGTCGTGCGTTTGGGTGCATTGGCATTCTAAATCACCTCATTCCTTTCCTGGAGTGTGCGTTCCCGCAGCCTGCAGTGTGTAGACGTGGTACATACGGTCTGGAGCAGCATCTTTGTCTTCATCGTTCAACAGAATGAAGAAGACCCCCATCCACACAAGCGTGGTCACTAAGGGAAGAAGGAATGGGACTTCAAGACCTGGAATTATCCAAGCATTGCCGCCAGCAGCGGTGTCTTTCAGACCGTTTGGATCGTACAAGAACAGGCGATAAAGGGTCGAAAGTACAACTTGGAGCACCGACAATGGGAGCAGCATGCGCCAGCCGAATTCCAAAATCTGGTCGGTGCGGATTCGAGCAAGGGAAAATCGAGCCCAGACGAAGACGATCAGGAAGACGAGCCAGGCTTTGATCAGCACAACGATTGCGCCAGGAATCAACACGTAGGCATCTCCAAGCAGCGGGATTTGGCTGATTGTGCCTTGGAACGGAAGGTGCCATCCGCCGAGGAAGAAGTGAGTGAACAAGAAACATGCTGCGTAGGTTCGGATGTACTCTGCCATGAAGAGCATACCAAATCGCATGCCTCCATACTCAGTCCACCATCCTTCGACCAGTTCTGCTTCTGCTTCTGGCATATCGAAAGGTACACGCTCGACTTCTGCGATCATGGTGATCAAGAAAAGAGCGCCACCGAGGGGCATCAGGAACAGGTTCCAAGATCCAGCGCTGTGCTGGAAGTGGATGCTATCGATGATGTTGAAAGTGCCCGAGAGAATGGCCACTGAAAGCAAGGTAAGCAGCAATGGAATCTCATACGCAGTCAGTTGGGCTGCCGAGCGAATACCACCGATGAGGGTGTATTTGTTGTTCGAAGACCAACCTGCGAAGAAGACACCAATGGGGGCAATACCAAAGATGGCGATGGCGTAGAGAATAGAAAGATCGGGGTTGGTCGCGTAAATGCCACTTGAGAGAGGAATGATACCAAGGATCAAAAGCGTTGAAGAGACGATCAAGAAGGGTGATATCTCGAAGATCAACTTGTCTGCTCGACGGGGGACCATGTGTTCCTTAAGCAGGAACTTCATACCGTCTGCAACGTTTTGGAAGAAACCTGGAAGGATGGAATAACCCATCCACGAGCGGTTGTTGACACGATCGACGGTTGGGTATTTTTCGTCTCGGTTACCGAACTTCTTGTTCAACCAGCGGTTTGCTGCTCCAACGGGGATGCCTGCACCAAATGGTAACATGTTCCACCACTCACCAGCTGTTACGCCGTTTTCACCAACCCAAAGCGAGCGAAGTGCAGTGGTTGCGCCACGGCGATCGTTCATTCGGGCCACAGCCTTTCGCTCAATCCATAGGATGGCGAATTGGCTGAAAAACAACATCAAAAACACAATGTTGACAACCGCAAAGGTTCCTGCGGCAAAGGCGATTGAGGTTGCGCTTTCTTCCAAGGGGGTGCCCTCGAGAGAAGAGATGACAAGTTCGCGAACAGGGCTGTCCTTGCCCAGGAAAATGCCTCGTAAGTCATAGATGTCATCCATGGCAATCACCTCAACGGTCGGTTTCTCCAATGCAGGGGTCAAAGCTACCCATGATGGCAGGGATATCTGCAATCTTGTAGCCGATCATCGTCTTTGCGACGAAGGGGATGGTGATGAACATCGGCGAGCGGATGGAAAGTCGGTACGGGTTCTTTCCTCGGCCTTCACCGCCGCCCTGAACGTAGAATTGTGATGCGCCACGGGTGCACTCGTAGTTGCTGAAGCCCGTTGCGCCTTCAGGGGCGCGAGTTGGAGCCTTGGTGAGGATCATTTCGTCTCCACTGGCATAGTTCGTGTTCATGCCGCCGGGGATCTTGTTGAGTGCGTCGAGGACCATGCGGCAGGATTGTCGCATTTCTTCCATACGAACACGGTAACGGTCGTAACAGTCGGCACCCTTGACGGAGGTCGGCTTTTCGACGGATGGTTCCCAATCGATTTCGTCATAGACGGAATATGGGTGAGCCCAGCGAACGTCGTAGTTGACGCCTGCTGCACGAACGTTCGGTCCAGAAACACCAGCGTCGACCATTTCTTCGGCGTTAGCGTAACCCACACCTTGCAAACGGACCAACCAGATGGTTGATTCATCGAGCATCATTTCGTATTCTTCAATACGCTTTTCGAACAACTTGGTCTTAGCGATGACACGGTCGGCGAATCCGATTGGCATGTCACGCTTGACACCACCGATACGGGGGTAATTGTAATGCATTCGGGAGCCACCGAGTTCTTGCAACAAGTCAAGGAACATTTCTCGGTCTCGCATGCACCAGGTCATGAGGGTGAGGTTTCCAATGTCAGGACCGAACGCACCGAGCCACATCAGGTGTGAAGCAAGGCGTTGCAGTTCTGCGGAAATGAGCCGGATGTATTCTGCTCGCTCTGGAACATCTGCTTCGAGGAGGTCCTCTGCTGCATAGATGTATGAGTTCGCCCACGTCATGGCGCTCACGTAACACAAACGATCGCAGTAAGGCGTCACTTGAGTGAAATCCCGTGCTTCACAGATTTTCTCTACACCACGGTGGATGTAGCCGAGTTCTGCATCTGTGTCGACGACGGTTTCTCCGTCAACCTTCACACGAAGTGTCCACAAGCCGTGCGTCATTGGGTGCTGGGGCCCCATTGTAATCCACATTTGTGCCATAACAATCCCTCACTTAAC